>Ga0183100_1001000_pt1 | contig 16198 bp, 17 predicted proteins | sample Biomet2_FD_127789 | JGI IMG/M metagenome (GOLD analysis project Ga0183100, IMG submission 127789) | Microbial communities from bioreactor (seeded with anoxic lake sediment) at LBNL, California, USA - Biofuel metagenome 2 | ecosystem: Engineered > Bioreactor > Anaerobic > Unclassified ...
ATAAAAGTTGTAAGTTCTCACTTGCTGAGCCCCGCGTCTTGACAGATTCTTTGTAGTGGAACAAGAAGCGAAGAATAATCCACAAATCAGGAAGCAAAGGAACAAATATTGATTTTTCATTCTAGTAATTATCTATTGTACAATAAAAACATCTGGTACAAAAATAAGCCATATTAAACAATTCACTAATATTTTTCAGCTGTAATGATTCATTAACGACTAAAAATGTATAAGTTTGCATGATACAACACATTATTTATAATAGTAAACTTTAGTATTTCAAATACAAACCATTATGAGAAAGTTAATATCCCTTCTAGTGCTATTTATTTTCTGTTTGCCCGCAATGATACAGGCTCAAGAAAACGATAATGAGAATAGTAAAAATTATCTTGTTGGTGCTGTTCCTGAAAAAGATGGAAAAGTCGTTTTTTCCCAAGAATTCAACTTGTCTAACCTAACTAAAGAACAGATGTTTGATAAGGTTTCAAACTGGATGGAGAAGCGACTTAAAAAGAATAACAATTCAAGCCGGATCGTTTATTCTAATCAAGAAAGAGGAATGATAGCGGGATATGGCGAGGAATATCTGGTTTTTAAATCAAGTTCTCTTTCACTTGACCGTACGGTGATTAAATATCAGGTTATAGCAACATGTCTGCCTGAGAAATGTATTATGACTATTGAAAAAATATATTATGACTACGAAAAAGACAAAAAGATACCAGCAGAAGAGCAAATTACAGATAAAGAAGCTCTGAATAAAGACAAGACCAAACTGGTACGAGGTAATTCCAAGTTTCGAATAAAAACTGTTGATTTCGCAGACGCACTCTTTTCTAATTTTCAAACTTCAATAGGAGCTGCACAAATTACTGCAAAAACAACACCTGTAACTTCAGATAAACCCGACGTTAAATCTATTCCGTCTATTTCAGGAAGCTCTCAAGCAACATCTTCTGCCAATGAAATGTCAGGTTACAAACAAATTGCGCCGGATAAAATTCCCGGAAGCATAATTAAAATGCTTTCCGAAGACTGGATGTTGATAACTGCCGGAAATAAAGATAAATTTAATATGATGACTGCAAGCTGGGGTGGATTAGGATTTTTGTATGAAAAGCCTGTTGCATTCTGCTTTATCAATCCAACCCGCTACACTTACCAGCTTATGGAAACTAATGATACTTATACATTGACATTCTATACAGAAGCATACCGTGATGCACTAAAATATTGTGGTAGTAAATCCGGTAAAGACACAGATAAAGTAAAAGGTTCCGGATTAACTCCAATTACTACTCCTACTGGCAGCAAAGCTTTCTCAGAGGCATGGCTTATCATTGAGTGCCGTAAAATGGTTGCACAATCTTTGCAGTCAGAATCTATTGCAGATAAAAATCTAAAAGAAAAATGGGCCGGTAAGCAAATGCACAAAATGTATATTGGTGAGATAATAAATGTTTGGGTAAAATAGCGCTTTAAGTAGTGCAAAAGCCTTAACAGAAAAAATTAAATAAATACGATTAAACAACAATGAGAACATTCTTGTAATATAAAGATGTTCTCATTGTTGTTGTTTTATATTAAAAATATCTCAGAAGCGGCATAAGTCAAATGTTAACTAAAGATTGAATTCCAGAATCTATTACATAGATTTCATATATCCCTTTTCTTTCATTCGGGCTTCTATTTTAGGCAATAAAGACTTTCCCCATTCCTGTCCTACTTTTACAGATTCAGTAGTCAGATTTGGAGCAACACTACTTAATTTCTTTCCTGCTGATGATTCATAAAAAGCCACAATATCAGCAAGGTCTTTCTGAGTTAAATACTTTTTATAAATTGGAGTCAGCATTTCAGCCATATTATTCACAAAATCATTTTTTATCTCTTCCATTAGTGTGTTCCAGAATTGTTGGGGAACATTTACACATTTCTCTTCAAATGGTTTTAAAATCTGAGGAATCATGAGTTCAACTGTTTTTTGAGAATTGGTAACAATTATGTATTTCTTCATTAATTGAGTATATGCATCATTGGATTGAGCCATAGCTTTATTACCAATAAACATATAAACAAGCAACAAAAACGAGACAAGAAACAGACGATTACTAATTTTTCTTTCCATTACATTTTTTATTTATTTCAGGCAAACCAATATCGGTTATTATATAGAAAACAAAGGTAAACATTCTTCCGAATAAATTACATTTTACATTTTATTTTAAAATACAAACAAGGTAAGAATATTCAATTTTCAGAATAAGCTTCTATATATTCTTCAGAATGGTTGTATCTTTGCTCTGTAAAAACGAAAAAAGATGAAAGGTATAATAGAAAAGAACTCTGCAAAAGCATGGTTACTTGCTGCACGCCCTAAGACATTAGCCGGAGCAGTGGTACCAATATTAATAGGGACAGGACTTGCCATTGCCGATGGAAAATTCAATTGGCTTCCGGCATTAATCTGTTGTTTGTTTGCTTTCCTTATGCAGATAGCTTCCAACCTGATAAATGACCTGTTCGATTTTCTAAAAGGAACCGACCGTGAGGACAGACTTGGCCCTGAACGAACTTGTGCGCAGGGATGGATTTCAGCTGGTGCCATGAAGAAAGGTATTTTTGTAGTCGTGGCATTGGCTTGTGCCGTTGGTAGCACGCTTCTTTTATACGGTGGATGGTGGCTTATACTGATTGGGGTATTCTGTGTTACCTTTGCTTTTCTTTATACAACAGGCCCTTATCCTCTTTCCTATCATGGATGGGGAGATGCACTAGTACTGATATTCTTTGGTTTTGTACCAGTATGTGGTACTTACTACGTACAAGCACTTACAATTACCCCACATGTTTTGATTGGTTCACTGGTCAGCGGATTGGTTATTGACACCTTACTGGTTGTGAATAACTACCGTGATCGAGTTGCCGATGCGAAAAGTGGAAAAAAGACAATTATCGTTCGTTTCGGAGAACCTTTCGGCCGATTTATTTATCTCTTTCTGGGGATTGCTGCAACATGGCTTTGTCTTTATTTTGCCTGGGAAGGATATCTATGGGCCGCCTTGCTTCCACAGCTTTATCTTATTCCTCATTTCCTCACCTGGCAACGATTGGTAAAGATTCACTGTGGAAAAGAATTAAATGCCCTATTGGGAGAATCATCAAGGAATATGCTTTTTCTTGCCTTACTTCTTTCTATGGGATTGATTATCGGATAGATAAGTATCTTCTTAGGAATCTTTATCAATACGTCTAAACGTAATTTGTATTAGATGTATATCTAAGTATAATTATGAAATACATCAAATGATAGCGATGATGTACATCTAAAGGTTGCTTTGATGTACATCATAATAAAAAGATAACTTTACTAGTTTGAAAACATTATTAGGAAGAAAATAAATATGACTTATTTCATAGCGGAATCTATTTCGAAAAACTGATTAGTCATTCCAATAATAAATGCTATAGATTCAAATAAGAGAGATCTGTCCGTCTTTTAAGAGATAATGTTTCCCACTTTCGGGGCAGATGGCTTCACCTTTCTCATTAAAGATAAGCTTATGTCCGTATTCACTTACCCAACCGGTTTGTCGGGCGGGATTGCCTGTCATTAAAGCATAAGGAGAGACATCTTTGGTGATTACTGCTCCGGCACCAATCATTGCATAAGCACCGATCATATTTCCGCAGACTATTGTGGCATTGGCTCCGATGGTTGCTCCATGTTTGACGAGCGTGGTACGAAATTCAGCCTTCCTATTAATAAAGCTACGAGGATTGATTACATTGGTAAATACACACGATGGACCAAGAAATACATCGTCTTCACAGATCACACCAGTATAAAGAGAAACATTATTCTGAACTTTTACATTGTTACCTAAAACAACCTGAGGAGAGATAAGCACATTCTGACCAATATTGCAGTTATTGCCGAGTTTGCAACCAGACATAAGGTGAGAGAAATGCCATATTTTCGTACCTTTTCCAATTACACAACCGTCATCGATCACCGCTGTTTCATGGACAAAAAAGTTATTCACATTGTTCTGCATATTCTCTTATTTTATCAATAATGTAATTCTGTACTTCTTCACCCAGTTCCGTATGCATGGGTAGTGAAAGGACCTGTTCACAAAGTAATTCTGATACGGATAAATCTTCATTTCTAACAGAAATATTTTGGAAAGCTTCCTGTTTATGTAAGGGAAACGGATAGTAAATCATGCTTGATATACCGTTTGAAGAAAGTAAGCTTTTCAAGTCGTCTCTTTTTCCATCGGTAACTTTCAAGGTAAACTGATTGAATACATGCGAAGAAAAAGGCATCTTTTTTGGAAGAACTATACACTTTAAGTCCGAAAGTCCTTCATAATATCGTTTTGCTATTTTTTCCTTTTTCCGATTATAATCATTCAGATGGTGAAGTTTCACATTAAGTATGGCTGCCTGAATGGTATCCAAACGTGAATTGCAACCTATCACATCGTGAATGTATTTCTTTGACTGGCCATGGGAAGCTATTATTCTAGCACGAAAAGCCAATTCATCATCATTCGTCATCAAGGCGCCACCATCGCCCATGCAACCAAGGTTTTTGGTCGGAAAGAAAGAGGTGCATCCAAAGTGTCCCATTGTACCGGTTTGCTGTTCTCTTCCATCAGAGAAAGTATAAACCGCACCAATAGCCTGAGCATTGTCTTCAATAACAAACAGATCATTAGCTTCAGCCAATTGAAGAATCTCTTCCATCGGACAACTTTGTCCGAAAAGGTGGACAGGAATAATAGCTTTGGTTTTAGGAGTAATTGCTTTCCGGATATGGGTAGCCATTACGTTAAAAGAGTCATAGTCCACATCTACCAGAACCGGCATCAATCCAAGCAGAGCAACAGCCTCGGCAGAGGCAACATACGTAAAGGAAGGAACAATAACTTCGTCACCGAGATGAAGTCCGAGAGACATTAATGCTATCTGAAGAGCATCGGTGCCATTAGCAACGGGAATAACATGCTTTACCCCCGTATAATTTTCAAGATTAGAAGCGAATTCTCCCACAGGCAGACCGTTAATATAATTACCCGATTCAATAACTTTTTGAATTGCATTATCAATATCGGGCTTTATATTCAGGTAAACACTTTTTAGGTCTACCATGGGAATTTTCGGATCAGGATCTATCATCTGTCTCCATACATCTTGTCGTAGTATTTCTGGTAATCACCGCTGGTAACTTCTTCTACCCATTCCTGATTTTCCAGATACCACTTTATTGTCTTAACAATACCAACTTCGAATTTTGTTTCCGGGAACCAACCTAGCTCATTTGTAATCTTAGTTGGGTCAATAGCATATCGTTGATCGTGACCTAGGCGGTCTTTCACATATGTGATCAAGGATTCATTAATCCAATCAACAGAGATCTCTCCTTTCTCGTTATATTCTTTTTTCTTCAGAATATCCTTGTAAGCTGGATTCTCGGTCATCATTTTATGAATAGTTGAAATAGTGAGTTTCACAATCTCAATATTCTGCTTTTCATTGTGTCCGCCAACATTGTAAACCTCACCCACTCTTCCTTCACGTACTACAAGATCAATAGCTTTGCAGTGATCTTCCACATACAACCAGTCGCGCACATTTTTTCCGTCACCATAAACTGGAAGATGTTTGCCTTCAAGAATATTCTTTATAATCAGCGGAATAAGTTTTTCAGGGAAATGGTAAGGACCATAATTATTTGAACATCTCGTAATACTTACCGGCATTTTATATGTGTCGAAATAAGCCATAACAAAAAGGTCGGCACTTGTTTTTGAAGCACTGTAAGGACTGTGAGGACAAAGAGGAGTTGTTTCGTGGAAATACCCTTCCGCACCAAGGCTACCATAAACTTCATCCGTAGAAACCTGATGAAAACGTACTCCTTCGCGCCATGTAGGGTAACCTTGTTCATTTTTACCTGTCACCCAGCAGCGACGGGCTGCATCCAGTAAGTTCTGAGTTCCAAGTATATTGGTCATCAGGAACAGTTGAGGATTTTCAATACTTCTGTCCACATGACTTTCAGCAGCAAAGTTCACCACATAATCGAACTGATACTTTGCAAACAGTTTATCTGCCAACTCACGGTCGCAAATATCACCTTTTACAAATTCACAACGATTGTTATCTATATCGTTAGCGATAGTTCCCAGATTTCCTGCATAAGTAAGCAAATCAAGAACTACTACTTTAATGTCACTATGTTTTGCAAGAATATATTTCAGATAGTTAGCTCCGATAAAACCGGCAGCACCCGTCACAAGATAAGTCTTCATATATAATTATTTTGTTTTTGCTAATTCAATAAGGTATTTGCCATACTCGGTTTTTGATAATTGCTGACCAAGTTTATTCAATTGTTCTTTTGTAATCCAGCCATTACGCCATGCAATTTCTTCTATACAGCTCACATAAAATCCCTGTCGGTTCTGAATGGTAGCCACAAAGTTTGAAGCTTCAAGCAGACTGTCGCAATTACCGGTATCAAGCCATGCAAATCCACGACCAAAGAGTTGTACTTTCAAAGTACCCTCTTCCAGATACAATTTATTCAGGTCGGTTATTTCATATTCACCGCGTGCAGAAGGTTTCAAACCCACAGCCTTTTCAGTTACTGTTGAATCGTAAAAGTAAAGTCCGGGAACAGCATAGTTACTTTTCGGATTCTCCGGCTTTTCCTCTAAAGATATTACTTTGCCCGTTTCATCAAATTCTGCCACACCATAAGCACGAGGATCTTTTACATAATAGCCAAAGATACAAGCTCCCTTTTCAATATTTGCTGCACGTTTCAGCATGGCTGAAAATCCTTGTCCGTAAAACATGTTATCTCCCAGAATTAAGCATCCCGGTTCACCATTCAGGAACTCAGCTCCCAAGACAAAAGCCTGCGCCAGTCCGTTAGGTTTTTCCTGCACTTTATAATGGAAACTCATACCAAGCTCTTCACCTGTTCCAAGCAATTCCCTGAACATTGGAAGATCACGAGGAGTAGAGATAACCAGGACTTCACGTATTCCGGCTAGCATCAAGGTAGACAACGGATAGTAAATCATCGGTTTATCATAAACCGGCATAATCTGTTTTGAAATAGCTTTAGATAGTGGGTACAAACGAGTAGCACTTCCACCGGCAAGAATGATTCCTTTCATAGATTACTTTTTAATTTGAACACAAATTTCGGAAAGATATTTGACATTACAAAGAATTTGACTCATTATCCTGCGAGTTCTACAACTTCCAGGTCTTTAAATTCTCCTTTATCTATAACAAACCGCACAATAGTTCTGACTTTATGAAAGCCATAAATTCCGGCAGCTCCCGGATTAATATGAAGCATTCCCAATGTTTTGTCGTATTTTACTTTCAGAATATGCGAATGCCCACTTATAAACAGCTTTGGTGGATGAACAAGAATGCTGCCGCGGATGGATGGATCATAATTTCCAGGATATCCTCCTATATGTTTCATCAGTACTTCAGCTCCTTCTACAGTAAAACGATTTACCTGTGGAAACATTTTGCGAATCTCCTGACCATCAACATTTCCATATACTGCGCGAAACGGACGAAAAGCAGCAAGCTTCTCCGCAACCTCAACTGAGCCTATATCACCAACGTGCCAGATTTCATCACAATTATCAAAGTATTTCAGATACTTCTCATCCCAATATCCATGTGTATCCGACAACAATCCAATTCTTATCATTTTTTTGTAGTTTATATTTGCAAATATATTATATTTACGGCAGAAATTGATGGGATGGGAGCTATTTATAAATACTTCAAACGAGACATTAGCTGGTTGTCTTTTAATTATCGTGTGCTTCTTGAAGCCGATGATGACAACCTTCCGCTCTATGAGCGTATCAATTTCATTGCCATTTATTCTTCAAATCTGGAAGAATTTTACAAAATCAGAGTGGCCGATCACAAAGCAAATGTCTCGGGTGCCCGAACAGATGAAGAGTCCATTCAGGCCTCAAAGCAAATTCTTGAAGAGATCAATGTAGAAGTAAACAGCCAATTGGAAGAAAGAGTCCGTATTTATGAACAAAAGATTCTTCCGGCTCTTCGTAAAAACAATGTTATCTTCTATCAAAGTAAAGATGTAGAACCATTTCACAAAGACTTTATACGCAACTTTTTCAATGAAGAGGTTTTCCCCTTCCTTCAACCTGTTCTTATATCAAAAGGCGAAATAGTTTCTTTCCTTAGAGATAACAGACTATATCTTGCGGTTAAATTATTCAAACGAAACGGTGACGTACCTTCTAAGGAACAGTATTTTGTACTAAAGATGCCCTACAGCAAAGTATCCCGTTTCATAGAGCTTCCTCCGCACAACGGGAATTATTATCTTATGTATATTGAAGATATAATCAAGGCAAACATTGGTTCTATTTTCCCGGGATATGAAGTTGACAGTTGTTACTGCATAAAAATCTCACGTGACGCAGATATTCTGATTGATGATACTACGAGTGGCAATATCGTGGAGCAGGTAAAAAAGAAAGTAAAGAAACGCAAAATTGGTGCTGTGTGCCGTTTCGTTTACGACCGACAGATGCCTGAAGATTTTCTGGACTTTCTGATTGATGCTTTTCATATAAACAGAAATGAATTGGTTCTGGGAGACAGCCATCTGAATCTTGAAGATTTAATTAAGCTGCCAAATCCCAATGAACTTCTCGGGGTAAATGAAAAGCCTCAACCCATGAGACTAAATTACCTTAACAAGCACTCTTCTATTTTCCAGTATGTAAGAAAGAGAGATTTGCTGGTTCATTTCCCTTATCATTCTTTTGAGCACTTTACTCATTTCCTGTATGAAGCAACTCATGATCCGATGACTAAGGAGATTATGGTTACACAATATAGGGTTGCGGAGAATTCAGCTGTGATAAATACGCTGATAAGTGCAGCTCAAAATGGAAAGAAAGTAACTGTTTTCGTGGAACTCAAAGCTCGTTTCGATGAAGAGAATAATCTTGAAACGGCAGAGATGATGCAGAATGCAGGGATCAATATCATTTATAGTATTCCCGGGTTGAAGGTACATGCCAAAGTAGCTTTAGTCCTTAGGCAAGGCGATGAAAACATTTGCAGCTATGCATATGTAAGCACCGGTAACTTCAATGAAAAGACAGCAAAGGTTTATTCTGATATAGGATTATTCACATCAAACCCGGAGATTGTTGAGGATCTGAGAACGTTGTTTCAGGTTTTTGAAAAGAAAATAGAGCATCCCCAATTCAAACATCTTCTGGTTTCAAGATTTAACCTTATCTCCGAACTTACCCAACTTATAAACCATGAAATAAAAATGGCAAAAGAAGGGAAAGGCGGAAAGATAATCCTTAAGATGAATGCTCTGCAAGATCAGGCTATGATTGATGAACTATACAGAGCTTCGGAAAGCGGAGTTCAGATAGAACTTATTGTACGAGGCATCTGCTGCCTGATACCCGGTCAATCATACAGTAAAAATATTCGGATAACCCGTATAGTAGACAGTTTTCTGGAACATGCTCGTGTGTGGTATTTTGAAAACGGAGGTAATCCTAAAGTCTTTATTGGTTCACCGGACTGGATGAAGCGCAACCTTTACCATCGCATTGAAGCTGTATCACCAATTCTGAATGAAGATCTTAAAAAAGAAATTATTGAAATAATTAATATTTAGCTAAAAGACAATCAGAAAGCCTGTTTTGTGGATTCCAACCTTAAAAATTGCTTTAAGTACAGTCCGTCAGAACCTCCGATAAGAGCGCAATATGCGACTTACAATTTTCTGAAAGCCAAAAATTCACTACCTTTGCGACTTAAATAGCAAAATAGAAGAATGATTTCAGTAGACGGATTAACAGTTGAGTTCGGGGGAACTACCCTTTTCAGTGATGTTTCTTTTGTGATTAATGAAAAAGACCGCATAGCCCTCATGGGGAAAAACGGTGCCGGTAAAAGTACTTTATTAAAGATTCTTGCCGGTGTACGCCAACCTTCCCGAGGAAAAATTTCAGCTCCTAAAGATAGTGTTATAGCATATCTTCCTCAGCATTTGATGACTGAAGACGGACGGACTGTGTTTGAAGAGACAGCTCAGGCTTTCTCACATCTTCATAAAATGGAAGCCGAAATAGAAAGGCTGAATAAAGAACTGGAAACCAGAACTGATTACGAAAGTGACAGTTACATGGAACTGATAGAGAATGTTTCTGCATTAAGTGAGAAGTTCTATGCTATTGACGCAACCAACTACGAAGCCGATGTAGAAAAAGCATTATTAGGACTTGGTTTCACACGCGAAGACTTTGACCGACAGACAAGCGATTTCAGTGGAGGATGGAGAATGCGTATTGAACTGGCAAAGCTTCTGCTTCAAAATCCAGATGTTCTGTTACTGGATGAGCCTACCAATCACCTGGATATTGAATCTATTCAGTGGCTGGAAGACTTTCTTATAAACAGCGCCAAAGCAGTAATCTTAATCAGTCACGACCGGAAGTTTGTTGATAACATTACCACACGTACCATTGAAGTAACAATGGGGCGTATCTACGATTATAAAGTAAATTACTCAAAATACCTGCAGCTCCGTCAGGAAAGACGCGAGCAGCAGCAAAGAGCTTTTGAAGATCAGCAAAAGATGATTGCTGAAAATCAGGAGTTTATTGAACGTTTCAAAGGAACTTATTCAAAGACCAATCAGGTACAAAGCCGGGTAAAGATGCTTGAGAAGCTTGAGATTCTTGAAGTGGACGAAGAAGATACTTCTGCTTTGAGACTGAAATTTCCTCCTTCTCCACGTTCTGGCAATTATCCTGTAACAATGGAAGGTGTAGGCAAAACGTATGGTGAAAAACTGATATTCAGCAATGCCAATCTTACCATTGAACGTGGAGATAAAGTAGCTTTCGTTGGGAAGAACGGAGAAGGTAAATCTACCTTGGTAAAGTGTATCATGAAAGAGATTGACCATACCGGCACACTTACATTGGGACACAACGTGCAGATTGGGTATTTTGCTCAAAATCAGGCTTCGCTTCTGGATGAAAACCTAACTGTATTCCAGACTATTGATGATGTAGCCGTTGGGGATATTCGTAATAAGATACGCGATCTACTGGGAGCATTCATGTTTGGAGGTGAGGAATCAACTAAAAAGGTTAAGGTATTATCGGGTGGTGAACGCACTCGTCTGGCAATGATTAAGCTATTACTTGAACCAGTTAATCTCCTGATCCTCGATGAGCCAACCAATCACCTGGACCTGAAAACAAAAGATATTCTGAAATCTGCTTTAAAAGATTTCGACGGAACATTAATCGTTGTGTCTCACGACCGTGACTTCCTTGACGGACTTGTAACTAAGGTTTATGAATTCGGAAATAAGAAGGTGACAGAACACCTTTGCGGCATTTACGAATTCCTGGAAAAGAAGAAAATGGATTCATTGAATGAACTGGAACGGAATAAACAATAAAAAAGATGGTAGCTCAAACTGAATTTTCATTGAAAGCAAGACCAAGAGGTTTTCATCTGGTTACTCAGGAGATACTGAAGAATTTACCGCAATTGCCTGAAACAGGAATGCTCAACCTCTTTATAAAGCATACATCTGCAGCATTGAGTATAAATGAAAATGCAGATCCAGATGTACGCACTGATATGGAATCTATCTTCAACAACATGATTAAAGAGCGTCAGCCCTATTATGAACATGTACTTGAAGGAGATGATGATATGCCGGCTCACGCAAAATCTGTTATTGTGGGGCCCAGCCTAACTATTCCTATAACTAATGGAAAGCTAAATCTGGGTACATGGCAAGGCATTTATCTTTGCGAATTTCGTAATTACGGCGGTGCAAGAAGAATTGTTGCCACTGTGATAGAATAAGTTTTCAACAGCCTTAAAATCCATCGGTGAATAAATTTCATTTATTGGAGAATGCTGAAAATTATTCCTGAATGAACAGAAAAACTCCCGCCGGCTTTCTGCCAGACTCCGGTCAGAGTTTGTTCAAGGTCCGGTCGGAGTTTGCTAGAAGTCTGATCGGAGTTTTCAGTATCTGCTTTTTTTTGTACATATAAACAGAAAGTAACCCTCACTCCATCTCTAAAAAAGGAACAAGCAATTACAAACCAACAATTTACGCAAGTAAAAAAGCAATTTTATCCCTCACTTTACACTGATAGAAAGCCAAAAAACAAATTAAACATAAATCATCTTCTTAGTCATTCCTCCGTCAATAACCAGATTCTGACCGTTAATAAAATTATTATCAGGATTACTTAAAAAGAGACATGCATGTGCTATATCATCAGGCTTACCCACTCTACCGGAAGGGTGTTGTTTATGATCGGTTTCGTTAAGTGAATCATAGTCGGTAGTCTGTATCCATCCGGGACTGATACAATTAACCGTAATATGAAATTCTGATAGCGATAAAGCCAAAGCATGAGTCAGGGAGACAATACCTCCTTTAGAAGCAGCATAGCTTTCACTATTAGGTTCACTCATGAGGTAACGGGTAGAAGCTATATTTATAATTCGTCCATAGTTAGGTAAAGCAGGCATTGAAGAACGATGCAAAGCCCATAACCTTGAAGTTATAAAAGCAGGACGCAGATTTGTTGCAATAATCCAGTCGAATTGTTCAATTGTAGTGTCAAGCAATGAAGAAAATACCCCTATCCCCACATTGTTAATCAGAATATCAATATCTCCCCAGAGAGAAAACAACTTATTCATTACAGAAGATAAGTTAGCTTCGTCCGTAACATCAGCTTTAAAGAACAAACAGTTTTCCGATAAAGGATAAGAAGAGTCAGGTTCACAGACGTCGCAAAAGGCAACCTTAGCTCCTGCATTCACAAAAGCTTCAACTATACCGCGGCCTATACCCTGAGAACCACCGGTAACAAATACTCGTTTATTCAACATAGATTTCATAAGATTTCCAGAAAAGGCTAAAATATTCAGTTACTATATTACAGGCAACGCACTTCTTCAGGCAAATATCCACTACGAATTCTCCACTCCTGAGGATAGAGATTATTTGCTCTGTTGCCTATATTCTTCACAAACCCCAGCGGAATGTTCTTATATTGAAGTAACAGATAGCCACGTGGTGCAAAAGCATCCAACATTATGGCTTCTTTTCGCAAATATGAAATGGTCATATCATAATCCAGTTCATAAGTGGTGAACTGCTCTCTGTTTAATTCAGAGCTCATCGCTAAAGAGTGATGAGGCACCAGATCTTTTCCCTTTACCTCGCCAATTGTAATACCGGAATGTACAATTCGCAAATGTTGCCGTAACAAGTTTATCAGTTCTGCATTTTCCTTACGATGAGCAATTACAAAATCCTCTCTTCTATCCAGTACAAAATCCTCTGAATGCATTAACCATTGGGTAGCTTGTTTAGGAATATCCAAAGGTTTCTCTTTCTTATTCTTCTTTGAGGGTTTCATTTTAACAGCATCAGCTACCTGTTCTTCGTTTTTGCGCAGTACAGCCAAAAAGAACCCCTCACCTTTTGTTTTATGTGGAAGGAACCTATAAGCAGGAATATCAGTTCCTGCAAGATCAGATGTTACACCCCAGTTTTCAGGAATATTAAGAGACAATGATTCAGCACCCAATTCATTTTTTATCCATTGGATGTTTTCTTCATCCTCTTTAACATTATATGTGCAGGTACTGTAAATCAAAATGCCACCTGCCTTCAAAGAAGGCCATATATCTGCAATTATACGACGTTGCCGCTGATAGCAGATCTCGACATTATCCAGGCTCCATTCTTCTATTGCGCCCGGATCTTTACGAAACATGCCTTCACCAGAACATGGAACATCGGTTAGTATCAAATCAAATAGCTGATTCAAAGAAGAAAAATCTGCCGGATCGTTATTTGTAATCATAACATCAGGATTTCCCCATTTTATAAGATTTTCTGCAAGTATTTGAGACCGATTTCGTATCACCTCATTAGCTACAAGAAAGCTTCCTTCAGGAAGCAAGCTCCGAAGATGAGTTGATTTACCGCCAGGAGCCGCACAAAGATCAAGAGCTAAGATCGGTTCAGTAATATATTCATTTATAACCTGTTCCACAAACATAGAAGAAGCTTCCTGAACATAATAACATCCTGCATGAAACAAAGGATCGAAAGTAAAAGTAGGACGTTCATTAAGATAAAACCCGGTAGAACACCAAGGCACTCTCTCCCATTCATCATGAGGAGAATTTTTCATAGTATTTATACGGATACTCACAGGAGATTCATTCTGCAATGCTTGTTCAAATTTTGAGTATTCTTCTTCACCCAAAAGAGCCTGAGTTTGTTTTATAAAGGAAACCGGTAATTCCATCTGTTCTAATTTTACAATGCAAATATACTTTATTTGAATCTTTTTTTCGGAAAAACAAAAAATAATTCGTCTCTTTGCAACTTTACAGACATATCATTCCGTCTAATAAATGAAGCGTTAAACAATTAAAACTTAAAGTATATGAAACAATTTATGATTGCATTCATGATGATGTTCGCAGTAAGCATCACAATGATGGGGCAAGCCTCACCAAAGAAGGCAGCAACAACAAAAGAAAAAACTCAGGCAGCTGCAGTAATAAAAGATGCTCCTGCTGATTCTGACAGCACTAAAACCATGACGCAAGATGATATCAATGAACTAAAATCATTGAAATCACAATCTGATGGATTAAAACTGGATGGGTTTGATATTGAAAGCACTCATAGAGATAATTCTTATATAGCAGCAATCGCAATTATTGGAGGACTTTCAGTACCAGTTTTGATAGTATTCTTCGTTTTCTGGTTTAGAAACAAAAACAAGCAAGCTCAATATCGTCTTGCAGAAAAAGCATTAGAAAGCGGCAAAGATATTCCGGAAGGTTTATTCAACTCAACAAATACAGAGGTTACAGATGTGTATGCTAAAGGAGTGAAAAATGCTTTTCTTGGATTAGGATTGGGAATCTTCCTTTGGGCTATAACAGGTGAATTTGGATTAGGATGTATTGGGTTTATGATCATGTTCATGGGTATTGGGCAGGTTGTTATACATTATACCCAGAAGTCCTCAAATGTCAGAAAAGATAAGACTGAACAAAAAGAAGAGGAAGAATGAGCCAACTCAACGATATCTCGTTAGTCGCACAGGTCGTGGTATTCAAAAACACCAGGGCCTTTGACGAGTTGGTTAAGAAGTACCAGTCGGCTATTCGAAGGTTCTTTCTTAACCAGACTCTTGGCGACAGCGAATTGAGTGACGATCTGGCACAAGAAACTTTCATAAAAGCCTATATTAACATAGCTAGTTTCAAGAACTTGTCCAACTTTTCAACCTGGCTCTATCGTATTGCATATAATGTATTTTATGACTATATTCGCACTCGTAAGGAAACAGCAGAAATAGATGCCAGAGAAGTCGACGCCATTCATAACACCGAACAGGAAAATGTTGGGCAAAAGATGGATGTTTACCAATCGCTCAAAACGCTTAAAGAAGTGGAACGTACCTGCGTCACTCTATTTTACATGGAAGATGTAAGTATAGAAAAGATTGCGGGGATTATAGGATGCCCTACTGGCACAGTGAAATCTCACTTGTCAAGAGGAAAAGAAAAGTTAGCTGTATATTTAAAACAAAACGGTTATGACAGAAATTAATGAGAAAACAATAAATCAATTTTTCAAGGCAGAAAAAAAAGAGATTGAAGACAATGGTTTTTCAAGGAGAGTAATACGCCATCTGCCGGATAGAAGCAAAAAACTATCTGATATATGGAGTATCTTTTGCAGTGCTATTACAATAATCCTATTTTTTATATTTAAGGCATATGAGGTAATCTTAAACATTTTACGCGAAGCTTTCAACGGAGCAATGGAAACAGGAATAGCACATCTTGATTTAAAATCACTGTTAATTGTTGGAGTTGTGCTAATTGGCTTCGGAGTGAAGAAAGTTTGTCAACTAGAATAGAATTCTCATAAAAAGTTACAATAAACTTCCTTTTTTTTATATATTTGTGAAATAAAGATGGCCTAATACTATGAATATTTCACAAAGGAACATAAAAATATTATTTTCCACATCAGTTTTATATTTCTTAC
>Ga0183100_1001001_pt1 | contig 16192 bp, 17 predicted proteins | sample Biomet2_FD_127789 | JGI IMG/M metagenome (GOLD analysis project Ga0183100, IMG submission 127789) | Microbial communities from bioreactor (seeded with anoxic lake sediment) at LBNL, California, USA - Biofuel metagenome 2 | ecosystem: Engineered > Bioreactor > Anaerobic > Unclassified ...
CGAGCACACCCGTCCCGTCCGGAGGAAGGCCGGGTTCCTGCCCCGCGACCCTCGTATGAAGGAACGCAAGAAGTACGGTCTGAAGGCCGCCCGCCGCGCGCCTCAGTTCTCCAAGAGATAATCTGCTTATCAGAAAGCCCTGTAACCTCATGGTTACAGGGCTTTTTTATGTTGGGTAAGGAGGTAGGTGCGCAGAATTTTTTGCTTCAGATCTCCCTCTAAAAGCAGCGGGGATGGTTGTCAGAGCGGCGCAGGTGTGATACACTGTTTGAAAACAGCACCTGACAGCTGTCAGGACAGGAGGAACGGAACATGCGGGCAGAGGAACGCAGAGCGGCAATCAGATGCTTTCTGGAACAGGCGGACCAGCCGGTCTCCGCATCGGTGCTGGCGGCGCGGCTGGGCGTCAGCCGTCAGGTGATCGTGGGAGATGTGGCCCTGTTGCGTGCTGGAGGACTGAATGTGTCCGCTACGCCCCGGGGATATGTGACCGGGCAGGTGGCGCCGGGCCTTTTGCATCAGGTGGCGTGCCGCCACGACGCCGCCGGGATGCGCTCGGAGCTCAACGCCATGGTGGATCAGGGCTGCACCGTTCTGGATGTGATCGTGGAGCACCCCATCTACGGCCAGCTGACCGGCCCATTGCGGATGTCCAGCCGCTATGACGTGGAGGAGTTCCTGTGCCGGTGCGACCGCTCCGATGCCAGGCCTCTGTCCGACCTGACCGAGGGGATCCACCTCCACACCCTCGCCTGCCCCAACGAGGCGGCATTCCAAAGAGTACTGGCCGTTCTGCGAAAACTGGGAATCCTTTTGTCAGATTGACAGTTGACAAGACACCTTGTCTGGGATAAAATCCAATGTACATATATGTCATGACACATATATGTACATTGGATTTTTTTGAAAGCAGGTGCCCTCTATGAGAAACTTTCGTGCGTTCCTAGCCCGCAAAAACATCGTCATCTCCGCCCATCGCTACGGCATCGACGCCTTGGGCTATATGGCCCACGGTCTGTTCTGTTCCCTGCTCATCGGCACGATCCTTAAAACGCTAGGCCAGCAGATCAGCTGGCAGTTTCTTGTCGACGTCGGGCAATACGCTTTCGAAATGGCCGGTCCTGCCATGGCCGTAGCCATTGGATACGCGCTTAAGGCCGACCCCCTGGTGCTCTATTCTTTGGCAGCGGTGGGCTGGGCCGCCAACAAGGAGGGCGGTGCGGGCGGCCCACTGGCCGTACTGTTCATCGCCATCATCGCCGCCGAGTTTGGCAAGGCCGTGTCCAAGGAAACGAAGGTAGATATCCTTGTCACCCCCGCTGTTACGGTTTTTGTGGGCGTATCCCTGGCCCAGCTGATTGCCCCCGCTATCGGCGCGGCGGCCATGGCCGTGGGCAGCTTTATCATGTGGGCCACCGACCTCCAACCCTTCCTGATGGGAATCCTCGTCTCGGTCACCGTTGGCGTGGCACTGACATTGCCCATCTCCTCCGCGGCAATCTGCGCCTCCTTCGGCTTGGTGGGGTTGGCAGGCGGGGCCGCCGTGGCAGGCTGTTGCGCCCAGATGGTGGGCTTCGCCGTTATGAGTTTTAAGGAAAACGGCTGGGGCGGTCTCGTGTCTCAGGGGCTGGGCACATCCATGCTCCAGATGCCCAATATCGTCCGAAACCCCCGCATCTGGATCGCTCCCACCGCGGTCTCGGCCATCACCGGCCCTATCGCCACATGCCTATTCAAACTGGAGATGAACGGCCCACCCGTGGCCTCCGGAATGGGTACCTGCGGCCTGGTGGGCCAAATCGGCCTGTACTCCGGCTGGGTCACCCCCAGCGAGGCCGCCGCAAATGCAGGCGCCGCCCCAATCGTCCCCGGCGCTACAGAATGGCTGGGGCTGATTCTGATCTGCTTTGTCCTGCCCGCTATTCTCGCCCCCGCCATCAACGCCCTGTGCCGTAGGGCTGGATGGGTGAAGGACGGTGACATGAAGCTGGTATAACTCCTTTAACAAGTAGTCGAACCGAAGACACTGACATAGTCGACTTTGAAAAGAGCATTTTTGAAACGCCGACTATAAAACTGCGCGTTGAGGGCGGTGCCAGCCTGGCACCGCCTTTTTATCTCCAAGGATCGCCAAATCTCAGGCGCTGTATCCGTACTTTTATTCCCTTTTAAAAAAAGTTGCATATAATGGGTTGGAAGTTCCAGCTTATAATTAAGGAGAATATGCAATGGCTGTCTTTTTTTTACCTGCCGCATATTATGCTGCAGGAGAGTCTCCATACGGCATAGCTAGTGCCGACTTCAATGGCGACGGGAATGTGGACCTGGCTACGCCGTCCATCCAAAGCTGGAATGCAGAAGTTCTGCTTGGATACGGAGACGGTACCTTTCAGGCTCCGGTACCATATTCTGTAGGTATTAATCCTACGGGGATAACGGCTGCCGATTTTAACAATGATGGGAAAACCGATCTTGCGGTGGCAGATTCCAATGGTGGTGATATTGCAGTTTTAATGGGAAATGGTGATGGTACTTTTCAGACCGCTGCCGGATATCCTGCCGGTTCTAATCCAGTCGGAATTATATCTGCGGACTTTAACGGAGATGGGAAAGTAGATATTGCAATAACCGATATTTCCGGAGACGCTGTCGGCATACTGCTTGGGGTTGGGGATGGTACATTTCTGCCAGTCGTCTTTTATCCCGTAGGCCCATACCCGGATGGTTTGGTTGCTGCCGATTTTAACAACGATGGCAAATTGGACCTTGCGGTAGTGAACAGCGATGATACGGTTTCCATATTACTTGGAATCGGAGATGGAACATTTGATGCTTCCGTATTATACCCCGCCGGTTCCGGACCTGCCTATGTGGTAGCCGCCGACTTCAATGGGGACGGAAAGATTGATTTAGCGATTACTGACAATAATACGGATAGTGTCGCCATCCTGATGGGGAACGGAGACGGAACCTTTCAGCCTCCGGTATTATATGCGGCCGGTTCCGGACCCCTTGGCATTACGGTAGCCGATTATAACGGCGACTTCAAGTTAGATCTGGCAATTACCAATCCGCTGACAAACAAAATAGCAGTACTGTCCGGAAACGGAGACGGTACCTTTCAGGCACCACAGTTCTTCTCCGTAAATGACTATCCTGCCATACTGGTCAGCGCGGATTTCAACGGAGATGGAAAGATTGATATTGCGGTGACAGATAATTTCTCTGACGACATTGCAATTTTAATCAATAATCAGCCCGCGCCCATCCGGGGAATCCGCTTTTTTTAGACAACAAAGCACAACGAATAAAAAAAAGCTGCGCTGTCCGCAGAAATCTGCAGGCAGCGCAGAATCGGTTTACTTTGCATGAATTCCGGAGCATATGTTTATTTCTCCGCTTCCCCTGATCGTAACAAGGTCAGGCGATGGTTTTCAATTCTCCGTCGGCGCTCAGCCGTTTAAACATGGCCCGGGGGTTAACAGAACTATTCCTGCTGATGCACAATCGATATCTGATCTCGGCCATTCTCTTTTGACCGATACAGAGCCTCATCGGCTTTTTTGATGAGCTGCTCCATGCCAAGCTTTTTGTCTACCTCTATAATTCCCACGCTGACAGTCACATTGTAGGATTTGCCCTTCTCCTGGTTTTTGAGCGAGTCCATTAAACGCTCCATGATTTGTTTCGCTTGATCCGGTTCCACGGCCAATACACTCAGAAATTCGTCTCCGCCCCATCGCGCCGCAATGCCATCCCCGCTGATTGCTTTGCGTAACTCCTCCCCCACAATTGAGAGAATTTCATTTCCAAATATATGACCATAGGTGTCGTTAATCCCTTTAAAGTGGTCAATATCGAACATAACCAAGGTCTTTCTCCGATTCCTGTATTTACGGATAAACCGCAAATACAGTTTAGCGAATTGCTTTCTATTTGGAAGTCCGGTCAGTTCATCTGTATTCTCTATCGTAATGACACGCTGATTATAATTGATGAAAACAGTTGTTGAAACCATTGTGCAGGCAATAATTGCAACGAGCATAAAAAGGATATTACTCTGTACTCTATCCTGAAACACGCTGCTGATTGAACTGGTATCCATCTCCAGTATAAAGTGCCAGCCCAGAGTTTCGTTATACTTCGTTATAAGGCACTTTCTTTCGCCGTCTGAAGAATACCATTGTAATATGGGAGTTTCGGACTTGTTTAACTGTATTTTATTTGTAATTCCAGTCAGCTTTGGCAAATCGTCTTCTCTGATAAAAATATTCGTATCACCTGTAAAGGATGTTCTTGCCCCCAAAGTATTTATAATATAGACGGAAAGGCCATAGTCCTTCTCATAAGAGCAAACGGTATTTTCCAGTGCGTCAACCTGAAGTCCCACGCCAATCACTCCCAGAAGTTCTCCGTTATTGCTCTCAATGCGAAAATTTACAAATACGGTAATGTAATCATTTTTCGTCTGATTTGTATCGACTTCCAAATCATACTCGTGCCCGGACCCGATAAAATTATAATACCAGATATCGTGCGTATCTTCCTTGGAAAGTGTTTTGTTCAATCCGCCCTGATAATAATAATTTCCGGTCTGTGAAGAAACGCAGAATACAGTTGTATAGTCATACTTTTCCTGATATGTCTTCAGGTAGCTGTATAACTGGTTCAGGTATGTATCATTTTTGACGTTTTCCGGTTCCTGCATCAGCCAATTTTTTAGGAATTCATCATTGGCCATTGTTTTTGAGACCATCACCGGCTTTGTCATGGTGTCCTCAATATGGCTTGAAATGTCTTTATCTGCAAGACTCAAGACATTTTCCATGTGTTTTTCCGCCAGATCCTGATACGCCGTTGTATCCTTATAAACGATGCCAACAAATCCAATTATAATCGAAAAAATAATGACCAGACTGCTGAGCAGCAATATATGTTTTTTCACATTTTACCCCTTTTATGATAGAATCTATGAAAAGTCATCGCTCTTGAACGCCGAATTAAAGCGTGGGATATTTCAACAAAACCGCTCAAAAAAGGTTCTTTGCCGCATTCATTGACTATCCCATATAGCATATACCAATATATTACAAATTTCAACATGAAAAGAAGCCCCACGGGAGAAAGAAACTCCCATGGGGCGATATCACCAAGGCAATGTCTGATTATTGTCCGTCCGAACTGTCTTCACCCTCGGCGCATTCAAATCCCCCAACTGCTCGCTTATGAGCCGCAGTGTCGTCCGGGTTGGCATCGGAGGCAGGGTAACAGTCCGCATAGGATTCCTCGTAGCTTTTCCGATTCTGCTCGTTGTTAGGGGACATCCTCTTCAGATTCAGAGCAAATGCCAGAATGAAGCCCAGCCCGTATCCCGCGATGATGCCGGTGGAGCCAAAATGGATGACCAGGGCGGTAACGACGGCGCAGAGAATAATCGACAGGCTGGAGACCTGAGCTATTCGGCGGTAAGCCGCGCGGATATTAAAGTCGGGGCAGGTCTCCTTACGCCGACGGGTCAGCGGAATGGAGGAAAAAAGGGCTACAGCCGCCTGAATGCCGACAGCCGCCATCAAAATAAACCCGCCCGCTGCGGAGCCGAAGAAAAAGGGAACATCGTTAAAGCTCATGATTTGGAAACCTCCTGAATTGAAGGGGGGCGCTCAGGACTGTTCCTTGCCGCAGGGTAATATCTGCTCTGAGAGCCGCACCTTGTAGCCGTGAAAATGATATATGTAATTTATCATACACCGTTTTATTTTATTGCACAAGCTTTTTCTCTGCTCCTTGACGTTTGTATCTTGCGCTTGGGCTGCGAAGCGTACCATTACCGCCCGCCTTAGGCTCAGCCAAAACGGAACTCTGAAAGCTTGGACGTTTCCAATCAGCGCGGCAAGCGTAGCCTGCTGCGGGAAAAGGATTGAAAGGTTTTATAACTTACGATAAAAAAACTCTTACAAACTGCAGCGTGATGGGAACGCGCGGATTGGGCGCTTCGATCGTATTGAGCGTGAGTCGGCCTTCCTGGACCGAGTAATTAATCTGCGGCTGAATGACTCCGTTGACAAACAGGTTCTGATAGGAACTCAGCTGCGGGGCAGAGATTCCCTTGTTCCCGTACATTGTAATTTCTTCCTGATCCGTATAGATCTTATTTCCGTTTGAATAGGCGTTGTAGGCATACACCTCCGCTTTGAGCAGCAGATCCTCTGAATCCTTGATGACGACGGATTCAAGAACAATCATCGCTCCGGTGGGAGGGATATTTGTTGTGGTCAGTTCAAGATGGTCCTCCGCGACAATAAAATTTGTGTTCGGCTGCAAAGTGCCGTTTATATAGAGGTTGAAATATGACACTGCGTCCGGCGAAGGGATACCTTTGTCCCCATATTCAACCAATTCGTCGTTGTTTGTAAATACCATTTTGCTCCCGTCTGAAACCGTGACGTATTTATTGTCCATGACATAAACTGCTTTCCCGTGGTTTTGACCGAAGGTAACAAACGTCAGAATGATCGTTTCATTTTTTTCCGGAACGTCGTTGGTCAGCAATTTCAGCTGGCCCTCCGAGATGGCATAATTGACATTGGGCTGCAACATCCCGTTCACAAACAAATTGTAATAGGAGACGCTGGTGGGAGAAAGAATTCCCTCGTGTCCATATTCCGTGAGTTCATCCTGGTTCGTGTATTCCGTTTTTACTCCATCAGATAACGCATTATACTGATAAATAATTGCCGAAAGCAGCAAATCATAGATCACAGGGATACACGTATTGAAGCAGACAGCGTCATAGATTTTCAGTACGCTGATCAGAATTTTTTCACAAACCGCGGATTCGGCCGGCTGGACCAAAACATCGACGTAAGCGCAGGATCTTGCTTCTGTTTCAAAGTCAATCAGAACGTCTATCTGGGCAATTTCATTTTCCAATAGGACCGGAACGCCGCAGCAATGGAATTTCTTAACTGAAAAGTCCAAAAATGCTCCTTTGGGGACATCAATGCAGATGTGTTTAACTGCATAAAACGGAATGGGGGAAGACTTCTCTTTCCCCTGGATATAAACAACGATATAGCCTTTGATGGAAACGGTAACCAAATTCTTCTCCGTAAGGGAATCCGTTCCCAGGCATTTCTTAGTTGAACACAATACCGTAAACGCAAGGCCACTCGGATCAGATGTGCTGACCAATTTTCCGTTTTCATCCGTCAGCAGGCAGATGATGAAAGGCGAATCGCACTGTGACATAATAATTGCTCCATTTTTCTGAAAATGATGAAGGGACTTTCGTTTGAATGCCTGCCGATGCTATGTAGCAACAACCCCGAGAACTCCCGAAGTTGTTGCCCGACCAATTACCTAACGGTCTTTGGTCTCATTCCACTTGATGCAATCAGCCGGTAATGACAGGCGCAGTTGTCTCCGGGGCAAAGTTGGTGACAGCCAGAGTGATGATCTTTCCCTCTTCAATGGTGGTTGCCGCGCTAAAGGTGATGGTAACCGCAGTAGTGGTAACGGTAGTTACCACATTGCCTTCCTGCAATTGGCCGTTGATAAACAGGTTATAATAGCCGTTATTTGCGGTGGCCGGCACCAGTCCGCCTGCCGCGACGCCAGTTCCGGTGTCGTCGATCCAGTCCGTGTCGTCAATCGTATAGGTGGCGGCGCCGGTATACCCGCCCGTCGGAGCCGTATTGAAGAAGCGAAGCGCGGTTGGCTTGGCGGTGGTTGTCGGCGCCAAGGCAGTCATTGATAGTTTCAAAAGTGAAGTGGCCATAACACACCTTCATCATAAAATATTATGCTGAGTTGTCGGACAATTCAATGTCCATTCCATTATATGAAGTCTTGCGCGTGTTGTGTGAATTCCGGGGCAGGCCCACCACTCGAATCTAATAAAATGGACAGCCGTTTTTTAGACGGCTGTCCATACTTTTAAAAAAATTCGGTGAAAGCGGAGCGTTTTTTTAGAAAGGCAACTGTATATTCTCTCTGGCGCTGAGCGGCTTGCTTTCAAACCAACACATACGGGAGGCCGGCTGCGCCGGTCTCCCGTTTTTCTGCGGTCTCACTCTCCCGCGCAGTGTTCGCAGTCGTGGTCGCAGATATTCAGCTCTTTGCCATAGGTAATCCCGTTTTTGTCGTAGTAGTCCTTCACCGCGGCCTTTACCGCCTGCTCCGCCAAAACGGAGCAATGGAGCTTATAGGCCGGAAGGCCGTCCAGGGCCTCCACCACGGCCTTGTTGGAAAGAGCCAGCGCATCCGTGACAGGCTTTCCCTTAATCATCTCCGTGGCCATGGAGCTGGTGGCTATGGCACTGCCGCAGCCAAAGGTATTGAACTTCACATCGCTGATGGTCTGGGTATCCTTGTCCACCTTGATATACATCCGCATGATATCGCCGCACTTGGCGTTTCCCACCTCGCCGACGCCGTCGGCATCGTCCATTTTGCCCACATTCCGGGGATTCTGGAAGTGGTCCATCACTTTTTCACTGTACAGCATTTTCAAACGCCTCTTTCTAATTCAGATAATATGTTTCCGCTGTCCATGCTCCAGCTCGTCCCACACCGGAGAGATGTTTCTCAGGTACTCCACGATCCCCGGCGTCACCGCCAGAATGTGGTCAATTTCCTCTTCCGTGTTGTACTCGCTCAGACTCAGGCGCAGCGACCCGTGGGCCACCTCGTGGGGAAGGCCCAGTGCCAGCAGTACATGGCTGGGGTCCAGGGAGCCGGAGGTGCAGGCGCTTCCCGAGGACGCACACACGCCCTCCTGATCCAACAGCAGCAAAAGCGACTCCCCCTCGATCCCCTCGAAGCACAGATTCACATTGCCGGGAAGCCTTCGCTCCCGCTCGCCGTTGAGAATGCTGTGAGAAATCTTTGTCAGTCCGTCAATCAGCTTATCCCGCAGAGCGGTCATCTTCAACGCGTTTTTCTCCATGTTGGCGCAGGCCTCGTCAAACGCCGCTGCGGAGCCCACGATGCCGGGGATATTCTCAGTCCCGGCCCGCTTTCCCCGCTCCTGCGCGCCGCCGTAAATCACGTTCACCAGAGGAATGCAGCCCTTTCTGGCATATAGGACACCGACGCCCTTGGGCCCGTGGAATTTGTGGGCGGACAGGCTCAGCAGGTCGATATTCATGTTCCTCACATCAATGGGCAGATGCCCCGCCGCCTGCACCGCGTCGGTGTGGAAGGGCACCCCTGCTTCACGGCAGAGCCTGCCGATCTCGGAAATAGGCTGAATGGTGCCGATTTCATTGTTGGCAAACATAATGCTCACAAGGCAGGTATCGGGGCGGAGGGCTTCCCGTACCTGTTCCGGAGAGATCACGCCGGATTTAGGGATCTTCAGCAGCGTAATTTCAAACCCTTCTTTTTCCAGTCGCTCCAGCGTATGCAAAATAGCGTGGTGCTCAAACTCTGTGGAGATGATATGCTTTCTTCCTTTTTTCGCTCCCGCCGCGGCGGCGGAGCGCAGGGCCTGATTGTCCGCTTCGCTGCCTCCGGAGGTAAATGTGATTTCGCTGGGATCGCAGTTCAGCCTCTGTGCAAAAATCTGTCGGGCCACGGACAGCTTTTCCGCCGCCCGCTGACCGATGGTGTGCAAGCTGGACGGATTTCCGTAAAACTCCTGAAAACAGGGCAGCATGGCGGCCACCGCCGCATCGCTGACGGCAGTCGTTGCCGCATTATCGGCGTAAACACGCATATACGGTTCCTCCTTCTATTTCATATTTCTTTACTATGATTTGAATATATCACAGTTTTCCTACTTGTCAAGTATGATACAAAATATTTTTAGTGTTTTTTTGCGGATTGTAAAGCTGCCGCACTCTGGGTTCCACAAGAAGTGCCGTTGTAAAATAGCAAAAACGTAAATTTGTCACCCTTTTGTGTTTTATTTTGTCGAATAAACTGATATACTGCTTCATAACGAGTTAAATTTCAGAAAGGATGTCTTTTTCTATGCGTCGATTCCTGCCGCTTTTGCTTGCGCTTGCCATGCTGACATCTCTGGCCGCCTGCGGCGCGGTCTCTCCCGCTTCCGGCGGTTCCGGCAGCGGAAGTGGCTCCGGCGGCTCCTCTGCCGCTTCCTCCGCCTCCAGTGAACCGGAGACCCCGCAGGTGGAGCCCTATACCATTTCAGACCCCACTGTGGAACCCGCCGGCGACATGGTTGACGGCGTCCCTTACACCGCATGGGACGGCGTGGTGGAGCACTTGTTTTTTCATCCGGTGATTGCCTATCCCCAGTTGGCCTTCGACGCAGACGCCGAGTCTGACGGTTTGGATGACTATATGGTCACCGTGGACGAGTACGACAAAATGTTGCAAAGTATTTACGACAAGGGCTATATACTGGTGGACATCAACGACGTGTGGAGCGAAACCACAGGCGCGGACGGCCAGCCCACCATGATCCGAAACACCCTGTACCTGCCCGAGGGGAAGAAGCCCCTGATTCTCTCCTATGATGACGTAAACTATTATCCCTATATGCTGGAGAACGGCTTCACGTATAAATTGATTGTGGGGGACGACGGCCTGATCTGGAGCGAGGGCAAGGACCCCCAGGGCAACGAGGTCGTCTCTCAGGATCTGGATGCCATTCCCATTCTGGACAAGTTCGTCAGGGCGCACCCGGATTTTTCTCCTTTCGGCGCCAAGGGTTGTCTGTCTCTGACGGGGTACTGCGGCATTTTGGGTTATCGCACCCAGACAGATACCAAAAGCTGGACAGCGGCGCAGGAGACCCAGCGGCAAAAGGAAATTGAGGCGGTAAAGCCCGTCATTGCGGAATTGAAGCGCACCGGTTGGACCTTTGGCAGCCACACCTGGGGGCATATCCGCTTGGGCACCAAGTCCATGGCGACAATTCAGGCGGACACGAAGCGGTGGTTCGACGAGGTGGGCAGCCTTGTGGGACCCACTACGATTCTGTTTTATCCCCATGGAGAGCGGCCGGACGGCGACGACTGGAAAAAAACCGGCCCGGTATTCCGATACCTGCAAAGTCAAGGTTTTCGGGTTTTTGCCTCCGTGGGCATTGAGAGCTTCAGCTATATTAAAGAGGACATCTGCGCGGTGATCTGCGACCGGCTCCACCCGGATGGCACCACCCTGCGACACTCCCGGGACCGATATCTGCAATTCTACGACGCAAAGGATATCATGGATGTGAACGTCCGGCCTCAGCGGCAGATTGACTGGAAATAACTTTTGAAGGAGTTGTTTGTATGACGCGTGAGGAACTGAAAGCCACGGCGGTCCGGATGCTGGACAGAGCTTACTGCCCCTACTCCCACTTTCCAGTGGGCGCGGCTCTGGAATGCGCAGACGGCACGGTATTTACCGGCTGCAACATTGAAAACGCGGCCTACCCCGTGGGCACCTGCGCGGAGCGCACCGCCATGGGCAAGGCCATCAGCGAGGGGCACCGGGACTTTGTCCGCATCGTGGTGGCCGGAAGAAGCGAGGACTACTGTGTGCCCTGCGGCATGTGCAGACAGTTCATGCAGGAGTTCGCGCCTCAGATGGAGGTCATCTGCCTCAACGGCAAGGGCGCGGAAATGTCCCTTACCCTGAAAGAGCTGCTGCCTCACGGTTTCGATCACTCGTTTTTGTAAACCGGCGCGTTCCGTTCTTTGTGGAAGCAGTACGTTTGTCTTCTTCGGCGATTCGCTTTTTACTCAAAGCATTGAACAAGAGAGGCGTCACATCTGTGATGCCTCTCCCGTTAATTGCTTGTGTAATATCGATTCTCCAGTCTGTATGCATATCGTCAGCCCGCCGCAAAAGCCTTACCTGCCGAAAAAAATTCGTACCGATAGCGCGGAGCCGATAAACCCCACCAGATCGGCAGTCAGCGCCGCCGGTATGGTATGTCTGGTGCGGGTAATTCCGGCAGCGCCAAAATAGACGGCAATGGTATAAAATGTAGTCTCCGTGCTGCCCAACATTACCGCCGCCACCCGCCCCGTATAACTATCCGGGCCATAAGTTTTCATCAACTCGCTGCCCACAGCCAACGCTCCGCTGCCGGAAATGGGCCGAATCAGCATCAAGGGTGTCAAGTCCGCAGGAATTCCCACCTTTTCCAGCAGCGGCGCACACAGTCCGGACAGCCACTCCATCGCCCCGGAAGCCCGAAACATGGCCACGGCAGTCATCAGCCCCACCAGCGCCGGGGCAATGCGCAAAAGCACCGTCAGGCCCTCTCCCGCTCCGGCAGTCAGCGCACCGTAAACATCCACCCGCCGCCAAAGGGCAATGATTGCTGTCCCCGCCAGCAGACCGGGTACCACCATCGCAGAAAGGCTCATATTCTCCTCCTGCCCAGAAAGGCCAGAGTCTTTGCCGCCGCCAGCCCGGCCGTCACGCTCAGCACCGACGACAACCACACCGCCGGCAAAATATCAAACGGCGCCGCGGCGCCGGCAGCGGCGCGGACGGACGCGATGGTCGCCGGAATTATCTGGATGGATGCCGTATTCAGCACCACCAGCAGGCACAGTTCGTCGCTGGCAACCCCCTCCTGCCCTCTGGCCATCCGTCGGGCAGCCTGAATTCCCAGAGGAGTGGCGGCGTTTCCCAGCCCCAGCAGATTTGCTGAAACATTTGCAGAGACAGCCGAAAGCGTCTCATTGTCCCGGCTGGCGTTGGGCAGCAGTATCCTCAACAGCGGGCGAAACGCACGCGCCAGCTTCGCAGACATTCCGCACCGGTTCATGATCTCCATGACGCCGCTCCAAAGGCAAAGTACGCCCGCCATGGAGAGACATAATTGAATTGCACTCCCCGCTCCCGCCAGTGCGGCCGTGGAAACCGCTTCCATGCGCCCATTCAGCATTCCAAATACTACGGATAGTACGACCATTCCGGTCCATAGAACCGCCATAGCCATTTTTGACCTCCCTCTATTGAAAAAATGCAATGTAAAATGAGCAAAAACAAAATATCTACAAAATCAAATTTTCAAATTTTGTTTTTATCAGGAATACAAAGAATGAAAAAAATGTGAATATTTGTAAAAAGATTGCGAAAAGAATTGACAAAATATTACATTCTGTGTTATTGTCAGTTAGCCGAAGAATTACAATAATAACCGTGAAAAAGGAGACAAATTATGAAATCAACCGGAATCGTGCGGAAGGTAGACGAATTGGGGCGTATTGTACTTCCAATCGAGATGCGGCGCACACTTGATATTGCTGAGAAGGACGCATTGGAAATCTATGTGGAAGGTTCCTCCGTCATTCTCAAAAAATACAAACCCAGCTGCATTTTCTGCGACAGCAACAAAGATATTGTCCAGTTCAAAGGCAAGAACGTCTGCCCCAAGTGTCTGCACGAATTGACTGAATTGCAGTAATTTTTCCTGCGAATTTTCCCCGCCTGCCCTCCCTGCCGATGCGGATTGTCTCCAAGGCCTTACGCCCGGAGGCAAAAGCAAAAAAGCAAGGCCGGCATAAGTGCTGGCAGCCGTCAACTGAGCGCAGCGACAACAGCCGCCGCGCTTTCAAACTGTCAAGAAGCCCACCTTTTGTATGATACAAAAGGTGGGCTTCTGCGGCACCAATAAAAAATTGCCGTGAAAGATAACTTTGTTTGCAACGTGAAAGAACTTAGCTTTGCCCGTAATAGGCGTTGACCCCGTGCTTGCGGAGATAATGTTTATCCAACAGCTCCCGCTGCATAGCGCCTCGCCGCGGCTCCAGCATCAGCGCGTGGAAATCCATAAAGGCAACCTCTTCCATGACGACGGCGTTGTGGACGGCGTTAAGGGGGTCGGTCCCCCAGCTGAAAGGACCATGGCTGTTGACCAGCACGCCGGGAACGGCCGTCGGGTCAAGTCCACGCTCAATGAACGTCTCCACAATGACATTGCCTGTATTCCGCTCGTAAGGGCTATTTTTGTCATCGGGTGAACCGATCTCCGCCGGTGTCATGAACCGGGTGCATGGAATCTCACCGTAGAAATAGTCACCCTGCGTGGTACCCATGGCAGGAATACCCCGTCCAGCCTGCGCAAAGCTGGTGGCCCAGCGCGAGTGGGTATGCACAATGCCCCCCAGCTTTTCCCACATCCGGTACAGCACCAGATGGGTTGCCGTGTCGCTGGAGGGCTTATAGGAACCCTCCACCACGATGCCATCCAGATCCACCACAACCATGTCCGCGGGTTTCATGTCATCGTACTCTACGCCGGAGGGCTTGATGACCACAAGGCCGGAGGCCCGGTCAATACCGGATACGTTACCCCAGGTAAAGGTCACCAAATTGTGCTTCGGCAGCAGCAGGTTTGCCTCACAAACCTGCTGCTTCAGTTCTTCCAGCATAACAGGCCTCCTTATTTCAATTTCCAGGCCAGCTCATTCCAGAACAGCTCCTGCTTGAGTCTTTCGAAAGTGGTGTCGGCGGTGATATGGACAAACTCAATGCCCATAATTTCGCACCAGTCCTCCATCATCTGCGCGGTGACCTGCGTGGTCAGGACACTGTGGTGGGCGCCACCCGCCAGAATCCAGCACTTTACGCCGGTGAGAAGATCCGGAGCAGGCTTCCACATGACCCGGGCCACCGGCAGATTGGGCATGGGCAGTGTCGGCTTGATGCACTCGATGTCCTGCACGATCATCCGCATCCGGCCACCCATATCGATCAGGGAGACGACGCAGCCCTTACCCGCTGCCCCCTCAAACACCAGACGGGCGGGTGGTTCCTTGCCGCCGATGCCCAGAGGATGGACCTCGATACGGGGCTTTTCCTCCGCGACGGAGGGGCAAACCTCCAGCATATGGGCGCCCAGGGAAACCTCTTTCCCCGGCTCAAGATCATAGGTGTAGTCCTCCATAAAGGCGCTGCCGCCTTTCAGCCCCTCGCCCATGGCCTTGACGATGGCGGTCATGCCGGAGACCTTCCAGTCGCCCTCGGCACCGTAGCCCATTCCGTCAGCTAGGATGTTCTGGCTGGCAAGACCGGGCAGCTGCCGCATTCCATAAAGGTCCTGAAAGGAGTTGATAAAGCCCCGGGCTCCTTCCCGCTCCATGATTTTGCGGATGGCCAGTTCTTCCTTTGCCTGATAGCGGACGGAGTCCAGATCATCGGTGGCAAAGTCGTAGCGGTCCCTGTACTCCGCCAGTTTTTCGTCAATCTCGGTCTCTGTAACGGCGTCCATCACTTCCACCAGATGGCCCACGGGCCAGTAGTCCACCTGCCAGCCCAGCTTGATCTCGGATTCCACCTTGTCGCCTTCGGTAACGGCCACATCCCGCATATTGTCGCCGAAGCGGATCAGCCGCAGCTCTTTGGAAAAAGCCGCGCCCACGGCGGCGCGCATCCAATCGCCCAGCTCCTTTTGGACGAGCGCGTCCTCCCAGTAACCGACCACGATTTTTCGGGCCAGCCGCATCCGGGCGCCGATGAACCCGTGCTCCCGGTCGCCGTGGGCGGCCTGGTTCAGGTTCATAAAGTCCATGTCGATCTCCTCGTTGGGAATATGCCGGTTATACTGAGTGGCAAAATGGCACCAGGGCTTTTGCAGCAGGCCCAGTCCGTGAATCCACATCTTGGACGGGGAGAAGGTGTGGCACCAGGTAATAACGCCGGCGCAGCGGTCATCTGCGTTAGCTTCCTTCATGACCCTTGTGCACTCCGACTCGGTTTTAACGGTTACCTTATAGACGACTTTGCAGGGAATTTGTTCAGCGGCGCTAAGCTTTTCCGCCATTTCCTTCGCGCGGGCCTCCACGGTTTCCAGCACCTCCGGGCCATACAGGAACTGAGAGCCCACAACAAACCAAAATTCATAATCCTTCAGCATGACAATTTCCTCGATTCTCTTATTTTAAAACGGCAGCGGCCTTTTCAACGGCCAGGCCCTCCTTAAAGCGGCACAGATATGCGCTGAAAGCCACCACGTCCTCAGAAACCGGCTGTGTCGTGTGCACCACGGCGTCATGAAACACGCGATTTTGGAGAAAATTTTCCAGTGTCTCACCCGTGCAGCGGTCTGCGGCATAGGATGCCAGCAGTGCCATACCGTAAGGGCCACCCACGGCGGCGGTTTTCATAGTCTGCACCGGCGTGTTTGTTGCGGCAGCCAGGAACTTTGCGCCGACACACTCCTGGCGGAACAGGCCCCCGCGTCCCCTGAGGCGATCCAGCGCAACGTGTTCCTGCG
>Ga0183100_1001002_pt1 | contig 16186 bp, 12 predicted proteins | sample Biomet2_FD_127789 | JGI IMG/M metagenome (GOLD analysis project Ga0183100, IMG submission 127789) | Microbial communities from bioreactor (seeded with anoxic lake sediment) at LBNL, California, USA - Biofuel metagenome 2 | ecosystem: Engineered > Bioreactor > Anaerobic > Unclassified ...
AAATAAAAGGAGAAAAAATGCATTATTTTATTGGAGAAAACCATAATAATCATGCACCCATATCAAATGGTAGTATATTAACATGGATAACGCAATATGATGAAAATAACATTCCAGTTGACTTACTTAATCAAATTTTTTTCCCGGATTTTGATTTAATGAGTACGCTTCTAGATGATCGAGGCTCTTATATCCTTGTAAAAGATGAAAATGAGAAGGTATGGTATGATCCGTATGGTATTGTGAAGCAGGAATTAGGGCAAATAGGACAAATTATTTCCTTAGATAACTCTAAATACATTGATGGATTTGGAATTTATGAAGTTATCTCTCATAAAGGAAATACTGCGGTAAAGACTAAAACTTGGTCACCTTGGAATAGTAACATTGTTGTAAGGTCTATTCAAGTAAGTACAGTAAAAGGTAATGTTACAAATGTAGAAATTTTTCCTATAGTTTATCTAAAAAATATATCAGAACACATAAATAACATTTTTATTTCACGTATTTCTTGTTGTCAGTGGTTGGCAGTAACAACAATACCATCAATAGAAGGTAAAACAGGGGATGTTGGTGAAATAGTAACAGGTGGAAAACTTACAATTTTTGAGCATAGTTCTATTCCAACTGCTTTAACTTTTCATGAGAAGGCATCAGTACCCTGTAATGGATATAGTGTCCCAATTTATCAACTATTTGCTGCTGGTAAAACAAAGGAAGAAGCAATATCACAATTACGCTTAGCTATGAAAAATATAGAAAATTTATATGAAGATACCTTAGATGAATGGAAAAAATGGCATACTATATCTGATGGTCCACTTGTTAGACTTTCTCCTAAACTTAAAGACTATTGGCGTGTAAGTAATAGTCTGCTGCGAATGAGTCTACAGGAAAATGGGGTACCTATTTTAATTGGATTCCGCCCATATCAAGGAAATGTATGGATAAGAGATGGTATATGGATTATTACTACACTAGCACTGACTGGTCATTTAGAAGAAGCTACGAAAGGATTATATAGCATTGTTAGTTATTTAAAAGAGCGTCCAGATGGAAATTACTACTTTGCTTATAATGTAACAACTGGCATTCCAAATGAACATGCTTATGAAAATGATACTACAGGGCTTGTTCTTTATGGTATATGGAATGTGTGGAATCTTACAAAAGATGATAATATCATAAATAATTTATGGTCAGTAATTGAACACTCTGCAAATTGGATAATGAAAAATAGGGATGAAACAGGGTTAATGAAGAAAGATGCTGGTATATGGGAAACTTTCGGACCTCATCTTGGTGAAGAGTTTGAACATATGACATGGACATCTGCAATTTCAGCTTATGGTCTGTTGAAAGCTTCACTGATGGCTCATTATAAAAATAGAAAATTTCAGGCAAAAAGCTATGAAAAAGGAGCGATGGATCTTTTGGAGAGTATTGGGGAAAATAATGTGAAAAATAATATAGTTTTTCGTTCTAAAGAGTCACGATTATTAGATTCATCGGTGTTACTATTTTTCACTGAGTTCCCTATATTTCCAACTGAATGGTTAAATACTACTGTTGAAGCAGTTAATAAACGTCTCAAAGATCCGTTTTTAGGTGGAATATGGAGACATGAAAGTTTAACAACAGAAGAAGGGGATTTACTTCCTTGGACAGGACCTACATTTTGGATGGGAGAAGCACTGCTTACAGCAGATCGACCAAAGCTTGCATGGGATTATTTTAACCATAACTATAGAAATAGCACTTTCTGTGGCTTACTTCCAGAACTAATGTACAGCAAAGATATACCAAGAGGAATTGCTATGCCAAGTTATTCTCAATCTGGTGCGATTCGATCTATATTATATACACTAGGTCTATTTGATAGAACTTAAAGAACAAAGGTGGAATTAAAACTTTATCTGAATTTTCATAATTCTAGAATTAAAAGCCAAAGACACAATAAATAGGAAAAATTAATTATATAGTTTGGAAAGAAATTTTAAGGAGAGCTTGAAGTTGGATTTGTCAATGTGAGAAGACTATGATAGTATATATAAGCATATAAGGAGCTCTCTATATGTTTTTTATAAATTTCAAGTTCGTAACTGATATTCTTACAAAGTTGTAAAAAGGAAACTAAAAATAATTCTTAGATATTAGAATTAGTAATAACGAATGGAGGACATGAAAATATGTTGGATTTACCAAAGTGCCCAAAATGTAATTCAGAATACACTTATGAAGATGGAAGTCTTTTTGTTTGCCCAGAATGTGCTCATGAGTGGACTTTAGACTTAGAAACTGACAATAGTGAAGATAAAAAGGTTATTAAAGATGCAAATGGAAATATTTTAAACGACGGTGATTCTGTAACAGTAATAAAAGACCTTAAAGTAAAAGGCAGTTCATCATCAATAAAAATAGGTACAAAAGTAAAAAATATACGTTTGGTTGATGGAGATCATAATATCGATTGCAAAATAGACGGTTTTGGAGCTATGAAATTAAAATCTGAATTTGTTAAAAAAGTATAAAGATTTTAATAAGCCATGTGGAAGCTATAAAAAATAGAGTGCCAGAAAAACTTATAATTACACCGGCAGAATGTGCTATGGGTGGAAGTAAGGTTAAAATTGAGAGAAGCTAAAGTGATAAAAATAACAAGTCAGTATGTTTGACTTGTTATTTTTTATATGTAATTCAATAAATATTTATGAAACATAACCATAAAGTGATATAATATAATAGTAATAACCATAATAATATAAAAAATCCAATAAATTAGAGGCGATATAAATGTTTAATTGAAAGCCTAAGTTGATTTTATCTTTTCACAATTCTTCAGATAAAAACAATATTAGCGAAACCATTAGACCTTATAAATGTGTTAGGCCTATTTATTTCATTCCAACGTGAGCACGCTACTCTTAAATAATAAAGAGTCAAATATGTACAAGAAATATATTAAAAAATTAATTTTTAGGAGATGTTCATGATGGAGGAATTAAATTTAAATAAAAGAATAAACACAGTTGGTCATAGTGCTAGACAGGAAAGAAAAAAAGGTAAGATTCCTGGAGTAATCTATGGCAAAGAAATAGGAAATAAACTTTTTTATGTAGATTCACTAGAATTAGCAAAAGAACTTTCAGTTAGTGGAGAACATGGAGTATTAACTTTTAATATTGAAGGTAAGAAGGGTACTGCTGTAATTAAAGAAGTACAAAAAAATTCATTGGGAAACAAAGTAACTCATGTTGATTTAGAAGAAATAGCAGCTAATGCTAAGATGCACACTGAAATTTCAATTAAAGTTATTGGAAAAGGAATTTTAGAGAGCAAGGGATTAATATTACAAACTCAAAGAGATTTGGTTAAGGTAACTTGCACAGCAGAAAATCTACCCAAAGATGTTGAGTTAGATGTTTCAAATGGAACAGCAGGAACTGTTTATACATTTAATGATTTAGACCTTGGTAAAGAAGTTTCATTTGTAGATGATTTAGCAATTGTTATAGGTTCAATAAGTGAAGATCAAAAAGAAGAAGAAGCGGAAACAGAAGAAAACAAATAATATTATATTTTAAAATATGATAAAAAATCATTCCTCTAAGGATTTTAGTAAAATATTAGAGGGATGATTTTTTATGTAGAATTATACTATCATTTTGCATTGAAATATGAGTTGTAGTCACTTTTGTTTTACATATGTGAATAAAATCTCCTTAAATGAGAAATAATTATAAAATAGCTAGCTAATAACTAGCTAATTATAAAAGTAAGGAATATGAAAGAAAATAAAAAGTCAAAATAGACTATCATACTGACTTGTTATTTTTTGAATGTGCCTAAATTTAAGGAGGATTTAGAATGGATGAATTAGTTTTAAATAAAAGATTAAATAAAACTGCTAATGCAGTTAAACAAAAAAGAAGAGAAGGAAAAGTTCCAGGAGTGGTTTATGGTAAGAAATTAGGAAGTTTAATGTTTGAAATAGGTGAAATGGAATTAGTAGAGGAACTTTCAAGAACTGGGGAACATGGTGTTTTAAGATTTGATTTGGATGGTTATAATGGAACTGCTATAATTAAAGAAGTTCAAAAAGATCCAATATCACACAAAGTAATGCATATAGACTTAGAAGAAGTAAGCAGATATGGTATGCTACAAACAGAAGTTCCAATTAAGCTAGAAGGTAAAGAATTTTTGAGTAAGAAGGGTATAGTAATACAAAATCAAAAAGATTCTGTAAAAATATCTTGTAAAGCAGAAGATATACCTAAAGCTATAGAGGTTAATGTTTCAAATGCAAGATTAGGTAGCGTTTATAAATTAAGTGATTTAGAGGTTGGAAGTGAAATTTCTATTATAGATAATTTATCAACAGTATTTGCATCTGTAGTTACACGTCAATTTATAGCAACAGAAAATTCGGAAGAAGAGTAAACACTCAAAATTGGATATTGTTTAATAATCTTATGAGTATAAAACAGTCTGAAAGTTTAGGCATATGAAATAAAATAAACTAGCATAGTGACTTGTTATTTTTTTTGAATATACTTTAAGCAATTTAGACTGTTTTATTTTAAAAAATTACTGTAGTTCACTAGATTGATAAAAATGATAATTCTCATTTTGTTAAAAGTTACTCATTAAAATAGATAAAACTATTTTTAAATATAAGCAAATATTGTATAATAGAATAGAGAAAAAATGGAGAGGGGAACATTATATGAATTACAAAGAAAAATATAACACATGGATTAATTCTGACATTATTGATGAGGCAACAAAAAATGAGTTGAAAAGTATATCTGATGATAAAGAAATTGAGGATAGATTTTATAAAGACTTGGATTTTGGTACAGGAGGACTCCGAGGAGAAATTGGTGCTGGAAGTAATAGAATGAATGTATATACTGTTGCTCAAGCTACACAAGGATTTGCAAATTACTTAAATGATAGCTTCAAAGATCCTTCAGTTGCAATTGCATATGATTCAAGAAATATGTCTAAAGAATTTGCTAAGGCGGCAGCCCTAACTTTATGTGCAAACAATGTTAAGGTATATTTATATGAAAGCTTAAGACCAACACCGGTATTATCTTACACAGTAAGAGAATTAAAATGTAGTGGTGGTATAGTAGTTACAGCTTCACATAATCCAAAGATATATAATGGGTATAAAGTATATGATGAATTTGGTGGACAAGTAACAGATGAAAAAGCAAATATAATTATTGATTGCGTTAATGCAGTAGATGATTTTTCAAAGATTAAGAATATAGATGAGAAAATTGCTTTAGAAAAAGGTTTATTAACTTACATTGGAGAAGATTTAGATAAACTTTACTATGAAAAAGTTAAGGGATTAACTATAAGAACAGATTTAGTTAAAGAAAAAGCTAATGATTTAAATGTTATATACACTCCAATTCATGGTTCTGGAAATGTTCCAGTAAGAAGTGTATTAGAACAATTAGGATATAGTAATGTTAAAGTAGTTAAGGAACAAGAAGCTCCAGATGGAAATTTCCCAACAGCATCTTATCCTAACCCGGAAAATCCAGATGTATTCGAACTAGCTGTGAATATGGCTAAGACTGAAAATGCAGATATAATCTTTGGAACTGACCCAGATTGTGATAGAATAGGTCTTGTAGTTAAAGATAGTACTGGAGAATATAAAGTTCTAACTGGTAACCAAACAGGTTTACTTTTAACTCATTATGTATTAAGCTCGTTAAAAGAAACTAATAAGTTACCTCAAAATGGAGTTGTTATTAAAACAATTGTAACAACTGAAGGTGCTAGAAGTATAGCAGAAGATTTTGATATTGAAATCATGGATGTATTGACAGGATTTAAATATATCGGTGAAAAAATCAGGGAATTTGAAGATGCAGGAAATAAAACATATCTTTTTGGATTCGAAGAAAGTTATGGATATCTTGCAGGAAACTTTGTACGTGATAAAGATGCAGTAATAGCTTCTATGTTAGTATGTGAAATGTGCCTTTACTATAAAGAACAAGGAAAGAGCTTATATGAAGCATTAATAGAATTATATGAGAAGTATGGATACTTTAAAGAAAATCTTGTATCATTAGAACTAAAGGGTAAAGAAGGTCAAGAAAAAATACAAGAATGTATAGAAGCATTAAGAAATGATCCAATCAATGCAGTTGATGGAGTTAAGGTAGCTACAAGATTAGATTATAAATTAAGTACTGAAGAAGATACTTTAAGTAATACTAAATCTACTATTGACTTACCTAAGTCTAATGTATTAAAGTACATCTTAGAGGATGGTTCATGGTTTGTAGTAAGACCATCAGGAACAGAACCAAAGATGAAAGTTTATTTAGCAGTAAAAAGCAGCAGTTTAGACAATGCAGATATAGATATTGCGAAATTCAAAGAAAAAGTAATGGAAATAATTAATGCGAAATTAAACTAGATTTCCAGATAAATTGCTATCATCTTTTTGGTGATAGCAATTTCTTTAAGTAGGGAACACAAAAGGAAACATGAACTTTCACACAGTGCATCTATGATTTGGTATGAGTCACTTACTCAGCGAACGAATGTGAGTCAAGTTTCCTTATAATAAATAATTGTTAGTAATGAACACTTAGACAATTCATAATGAACAATGCACAATTGAGGAATAAATTTCTATGGAATTTAGAGATTTATATTTTTACAAATTTCCGTAGCAAATTTGCGCAATAATTGTGAACTGTGAATTGTGCATTGAAATTAAGTGTTGATAATGACAATTAAACAAGAGGTGTAAAATGAGTAATTACAAAACTATGTATAAAGATAAATTAAGTAAATTATTGTTTTTAGAGATGAAAAAGGATGGTTTTAAAAAGAGTATAAACATTCCAGAGGATGTAACATTTAAGAATGATGATCTATATATGCCAATAAGTGCTGAATATGTTGCAAATAATGCAAATAATGAAATAAAAATAAGTAATTTACCAATATATTATTTTATTGAAGGAATGTTTATTGCTTTTGGTGCAGATAAAAATATTAAATACAATGAGGATTATGGAATGATTTTATCATATATTCCTGATTCTGAGGAATGTGTAAAAAGTCTTATTGCAGATAGAATAAAGAAAGATAGATTAGAAGATGCTTACATTTTATTAAAAGGACTTTATAGATACACAAAAGAAGAAGAAATTTTAACTAAACTATTGGCTGTAGGTGAAACTATAAGACAAAAGGATTCAAGCTTTGGCGAATTATTATTGGAAGATATTGATGAATGTAAAGAAAACTTTGAAAAATCTCCAGAACCATATCTTTATAATGCTTTAATACTTAAGGATAAAGGCGATTATAAAGGAGCAGAAGTAGAAATAAATGAATATATAAACAAAGGTGGGAAAAAAACACCTGAAATTGAGCAGATAGGAACTGATATTAATAATATAAGCCACTTTGAAAAAGCAATCGATTATTTAAAAGATGAACCTAAAAAGGCAATTGAACTACTACTTCCATTATGTGAAGAATTTAAAGAAAATCCTTTAGTTTATTATTATTTAGGTGTTGGGTACAGAAAAATCGAAAATTATCAAACAGCTATACATTACTTGCAAAAAAGTCTTTCCCTTGAGTCTGGAAGCCTTGAAGCTGTTAATGAACTTGGGATGAATTATGCATCTCTTGGGGATTATGAAGAAGCAATAAAATATTTTAGAAAAGCATTTGAAGCATCTAAAGAAGTTGAGATATGCACTAACATAGTGATGTGTTATATTAATTTAGGTGATAAAGACCAAGCAAAACTTAACTTAGATATTGCAAAAAAATTAGCTCCAGATGATGAAATAGTAATAGAAATAGATCAAATGTTAAATAGAACAATGAAATAAGTTTTAGGAGATAAGATGTTTACAAAAATACTTAATTTTAAGATATTTAATAAAGACAAGAACGCTTTAATGAATTACATAGAAGGTTTTGATAAAGTAAATATAATATCTGGGAATCCGGAGGTTTTATTTAATGGATTAAATAATCCCATACTAAAAGAAAACTTTAATGATAAATCTTCTATAATAATACCAGATGGAGTTGGAACAATTATTGCATCTAAATTATTAAAAAAACCAGTAGAAGAGAAGATAGCGGGAATAGATGTTGTTAGAGAAGTATTAATTAAAGCAAATTTAGAAGCAAAATCAATTTATTTATTAGGTGCAAAAGAAGAAATTCTAAAAAAATGCGTAGAAAATATTAAGATTGAATTCCCTAATTTAAAAATTTTGGGATTTCATAATGGATTTTTTGATTTAAATAATTGTGATGATATAATTGAAAATATAAAAATATGTGAACCTTGGGCTATTTTTGTAGCTATGGGTTCTCCAAGACAAGAAATGTTTATTAAAAAAATTATGAATATTTCAAATACTCATATATTTATGGGGGTAGGTGGTGTTTTTGATATATTTGCAGGAGAACTTAAAAGAGCACCAAAATGGATGATATCATTAGGGTTAGAATGGTTATATAGAGTTATAAAAGAACCTTTTAGAATAAAAAGATTAATGTCTATACCCCAATTTTTATTGTTAGTATTAAAGAATAGAAATAAAGTCAATGATAACTAAAATAATAATATAAATTTTTATATTTTAAAAAGATGAAAGTATTAGAATTACTATAAATCGTATCATTGACTTGTTATTTTCTTTCACGTGCCTAAAGTAAGATTTCAGAAAAATAGGTGATAAAATGAAAAAAGGAAGCAGTTTAATTAAATCTACATTTATAATAATGATAGTGTCTCTAATAAGTAGAGCTTTAGGATTTATTCGTGATATGCTTATTGCAAAAAACTTTGGTGCAGGAATGTATACTGATGCCTATAATATTGCTGTATCTGTACCAGAGATAATATTTACATTAGTTGGGCTTGCGATATCAACCGCTTTTTTACCAATGTTAAGTAAAGTTAAAGCTAACAAGGGACAAAAAGAAATGTATAGTTTTGCAAATAATATAATCAACATACTTTTTATTATATCCTTACTTTTTTTTACAATAACAAGTGTTTTCTCGAAAGAAATAGTTTATATATTTGGATTTTCAGAAGAAACATCATTAATTGCAATTAAACTATTAAAGATTACACTTTTCAATCTTTTATTCTTATCAATTAATGCATGCTTTACATCCTTGTTACAAGTAAACGAAGATTTTGTGGTTCCATCCATTTTAGGATTGTTTTTCAATTTGCCTATGATATTATATTTATTGTTATTTAGAAATTATGACATTGTTGGTTTAACAATTGCAAATGTTATAGGAAATTTCTTTAGAGTAGCAGTTCAAGTGCCATCATTACTTGAACATGGCTATTTATATAAGTTTTCAATAAATTTGAAGGATGAAAAATTAAAACAAATAATCATATTAATAATTCCAGTAATTATTGGAGCAGGGGCAAATTCATTAAATATGGTAGTTGATAAGTACATTGCTTCATATTTAGAGGTTGGATCAATTTCAGCCTTGGATTATGCACAAAAGTTAATATTTTTTATTAATACTATTATTACAGCTTCAGTTACGAGTATTGTATATCCTCTTATGGCAAATATGCGACATAGTGGTGATAATAATGGATTTATAAATATATTGAAAAAGGCTATTTTATATTTAGCTATATTATTAATTCCTATTACTGTTGGTATTATAATATTTGGCAATGATATAGTAAAAGTTGTATATGCAAGAGGAAAATTCACTGAGCATGCAGTATATATTACAACTCTTGCTATACTAGGATATGGTTTTGGAATATTCTTTACAGGAATTAGGGATATATTAAATTCAACACTATTTTCTATGGGAAAAACAAAAATTACTACAATAAATGGAATTACAGGTGTTATCATTAATATAAGTTTTAGTATGATTTTATCAAGGTATATCGGAATAATGGGAGTTGCATTAGCTTCAACCATAGCTATGATAGTGACATCGATACTTTTATTTATAAGTATTATGAAATTGGAAAAAGGTTTTATAATAAAAAATATAATTAAAAAGATAGGTATAATAACAATAAATTCTATAATTATGGGAGTAATAATTATAATTATCGTTATTTATTTAAGAAGTAAACTAAATTCAATAGTTCTTTTATTCTTTGGAACTATTATTGGAAGTATTATATATTTTATGTTATGTTATCTATTTAAAATTGAAGAAGTTATTGAAATAAAAAGTTTGATTTTAAAGAAAATTAAACGATAGGAGGAAATATGAAAATATTATTTATTGCCTGCTATTCTCCATTAATAAATAATTCAGCTGCTATAGAGACACTGCAATATTTAAATAAATTAAGTGAAATTAAGAATAATGAAGTACATCTTTTAACTGTTAACTTTCCGAAAAATTCAATATACTATGATGAAGCATTACGCTCTATGATGGATAATAAAATAAAAATTCATGTTGTTGATGGTGGAGTTGTCTTTAAAAAATTAATGCCTAAGAGTAGTGACAATTCTAATAAAGAATCTAGTAATCTGACACTAAAAAATAAAAGTGGTAATGTTAAGAAAGTCTTGAGAAGAATAAAAAATGCTGTAGTAATACCAGATATGTATTATGGATGGGCAAAAAAAGCAGGAAAATATGGAATAGACTTAATGAAAAAAGAAAATTTCAATGTTATATTTTCAATGCATGAGCCTCCATCTTCTCATTTGTGTGCTTATTATATTAAGAAACAATATAGAAATATACCGTGGATTACTTACTGGAGTGATCCATGGCTTAAGGATTCTACAAGAGAAAAATCTTTTATTATTAAAAAGATACTTGAGAAAAATATGGAGAAGGATATTGTTAGTTTAGCAGATAAATTTATATTTGTTACAGAAGCAAATAAAGATGAATATTTTAAAGACTATAAAGCTTTAAGAGATGGAAAGAAAAAGACTTTTATATTAAATAGAGGTTTTGATGCAAAATTATACGATAAATTATTTCATGAAGAAATTCCGAGGCTTATAAAAAAAGATAAGATTAATATGATTTATACTGGAGAAATATTTTCTAAGCTAAGAGATATAAAACCTTTTATTAAAGCAATTGAAGAAATAAAGGACGAAAACAAAGAAGCATATAATTTGTTAAATGTTTTATTTTTTGGGAATATTGATGATATAGAAGGAAAAAAGAAACTACAAAATTTAGAAGTAACAAAGGTATCACCTAGAATACCTTTTGATGAAGCATTAAAATATATGTTAAATGGAGATGTTTTACTTTTGTTTGGAAATAAAAATTCTAAACAAATACCAGCTAAAATTTATGATTATTTTGGCACTAAAGGCAGAATAGTTGTAATTTATGGAGATGAAAATGATCCTATTAAGAGAATTGTGAAAGATAACAAAAAATGTATTGTAACTGAAAATAATACTCAAGAAATAAAAAATAAAATTTATAAAGTAATAGAAATGCATAAAAATAAGGCAATAGACTGTGAGCCAGATTTTAACTATGAGTGGAATTCAATAGTGGAAAAATTGAACTATATATTGGAAGGTAATGAAATAGTTAATAAAAATTTACAAAAATTATAATAAGGGAGGTGGATACCGTTAACAAAACTTATAGTTAATTCCTTGTATAAACCTTTATATTAAGCAAAAAATATACTAGCATGCTGATTTATTATTTTTTGAATGTATCTTATAAGTTTTGTGTAACGGAAGTGATTAAATGCATATAATGGTTATTCCATCTTGGTATTCCTCTTCAAAAAATAAGATTCATGGTAGCTTTTTTAAAGAACAATTCAAAGCTCTTGCAAATAATAATGAAAAAATTACTGTTGCATATAATGAGATTTGGCCAATTACTATGTTTGGAAAGATTCATGAAAAAAGAGGAATAAACTTTAATATAGAAGATAATCTAAGAACCTATAGATATAGGGATTATAATTATTTTCCTAAAACTCCATTGATGTTTAAAAGTTTTAATAAAAGAATGGACAAACTTTATCAAGAAATTGTTAAAAATGAAGGTGAAGTTGATGTGATTCATGCTCATTCAGCTTTTTGGGGTGGTATAGCGGGTGCTTTTATAAGCAAAAAATATAATATACCATTAGTAATAACAGAACATTCATCACTTAAATATGCTAAATATGCTAAAGAAAGTTATAAGAAATATATTTTTGAAGCTTATGAAAATGCAGATTGCTTAATTGCAGTTGGAAATGGATTAAAGAAAGAACTACAGGAATATGTTGATAGGCATATTGAAGTGATTCATAATATGGTTGATTTGCAATTATTTTATATTGATGAAAATACTGAAGACAAAAATTCAAAAAATAATAGAGAATTTAAATTCTTTTCATGTGCTTTTCTTGAAGACGGAAAAGGAATGGACTGTTTAATTAGAGCTTTTGCAGAAGCTTTTGAAAATGAAAAAGTAGCTTTAAGAATAGGCGGAGATGGCTCGCTTAAATTGTCGTTAAAGAAACTTATTGAAGAGTTAAATATGGATAATCAGATAAAACTTTTGGGAGCTTTATCAAGAGACGAAGTTTCTAGTGAAATGAGGGGATGTGATACGTTTGCTCTACCATCTGAACATGAAACCTTTGGTGTTGTTTATATTGAAGCTCTTGCGTGTGGCAAGCCGGTAATAGGAGCTTATAACGGTGGAGCAGAAGATATAATAAGAGAATATAATGGAATAATAGCTAAAAAGAATGATGTGAAGGATTTAGCTAAAGCTCTAATAAGGATAAAAGGAAATTATGAAATGTATGATAAATATGAAATAAGAGAAAAAGCAATTTTTAGTTATTCAGAAAAAGTATTAGTTGAAAGGCTAAAAGGAGTGTATAAAAAAGCATATGAAGGAAACAATTAAAAATATATATGATTTTGTAGATAATAAATTTTATTTCAAGTTGCTATATTTATTTGTAAGTTTAACTTTTGTAACTATGTTAAAAGAGGTACCAGGAATAAAGATATTAAATTATATAGCATTAGCTTGGGGAATAATTTTAATTTTACTTATGATAATTGAAGATTATAAAAGAAGAAAAATTTATAAATTTGATATTCCGCTCGGAATATTTGTGATACTAACATTAGTTTTAAATATTATTGATTACAAAAGTATTGAAAATTTTAAAATTTGGATGGTTAACTTAATTCTAATTATTACAATATTTACAGTTGATGTTTTTAGAAGCAAAAAAGATATTATTAAAGAAATGAATATAATAACATATTTTTATGCTATTTTTATGTTTATTGCTTCTAGTACTTCATTAGCAATGAAATTTTTTGAAATAAAAATAAAAATTAGAGATGTAGTTTTTGAATTTAATGGTATTAAAGGTGGTATATTTGAAAATAAAAACGCACTTTCAATAGCAGCGGCACTAGCTATTGTTATGTGTATTTATCTTAATTGTGTAGCTAAAACCCATAGGCTTAAGATGTTTTGTATAACTAATATAATATTGCAGACTATAACTATGATAGATGTAACTATGATAGGTGAGCATGGAAGAAGTGCTTTTTTAATAGTAATAGCTGTAGTCTACATATTTATTTTTGTATACAATAAAAATAAATACTTTAGGATTATATTTTTATTAATACCAATATTAATCTGTGGAGTATTTTTAACATATAAGGATAATATTAGAGATTTTACAAGTGGAAGAAGTAGTCTTTGGACTTCGGCAGCTATAGTAATACAAGAATATCCTTTAACTGGAGTTGGAAATAATGACCTTATAGAAGCAGTTAAAGGTGCACGTGAAACTGATGATTTACCAGGGTTAGAACTTGGCGGTTTGCATAATATATATGTGCAAACCGCAACAGTAAATGGTATTATTTCATTATTATTATTTATTGTTTTTATAGGAATGATTTTAATGTTCATAGTACAACATTTGGATAAACTAAAAAGGAAAGAAAAATTTAAAATGACAACATTAACTTCACTTATAGTTGGAATTCTTGCAGTGAATTTATTTGAAAGTACGCTCATATATATAGTAAGCTTTATTTCTATGATATTTTGGATATATTTAGGTTACTTAGTGTCAATTTTGGATAATAAGAATATTGACTAATTAATGTATAGAAAAAAATTAAAAATGAATTATGAAATCTTCTTTGTAGATTTCTATAGAATATATTAACAATAGATAGGAGCTTGATAAAATATGAAATTTTGCGATGAAAGTATTAAACAATTCTTAGAGGAATTAGGGTCAGATTTATCTGCACCAGGTGGTGGAAGTGTAGCTGGACTTATTGCTGCATTATCTGGAGCGTTAAATTCTATGGTTTATTCTTTAACCGTAGGTAAAAAAAATTATGTAAACCTACAGGATAAGGAAAAAGAGGTTATAGATAAATTTGAAAAAGAATCTAAAGAATTTACTTTAAGAAGTTTAGAACTTATGGAAGAAGATAGAGAAAACTTTTTAAAACTAATGGATTCTTATAAATTACCTAAGGATACTGAAGAAGATAAGAAAAAAAGAGTATTAGCTATAAAAGAAAATACTATAAAATCTATGGAAGCACCGTTAATCTTAGCAAGAGAAAGCTTAGAATTTTATGAAAATCTAAAAATTATGGCTAAATATGGGAATAAAATGTTATTATCAGATTTGGCGATTTCTGCAATTTTACTACATTCTGCTATAGAAAGTTCTATAGTAAATGTTAAGGTTAATTTAAATGGACTTAGGAGTGAAGAATTTTTTTATAAAGTTGATAATGAATTACGAGAGATTATGGAAAAATCAATTAAAGAAAAGAACTCTATTACTGAAGCTGTAAACTGTGTAATTTATACTAATTAATAATGTAAGGCATAGTGACTTATTATTTTTTTGAGCATGCCTAATAAGGCATAATAATATAAAAGAGATACTTAGCGATGTTTTTAGTCAAACTAAGTATCTCTTTATTTTTATCTTATTGGCTTTCCTTCGAAATTTTGATACTCAGGTTTATTTTTATCATTTCCAACATTGTCCTGCTTATCATGAAGATTTTGTCTTCTTGCTCCTTTTTGCATTGAATTACATGCACCATCTTTATTTGGCATATTCTACACCTCCTTTTCATGCGCCTTGTTAAATATTTTGTACTTATATGAAATTTTGATACATTTTATTTTTTAAACATACTAAAATTTAAAATAGGTAGTCAATAATTATATATATAGTATTGAAAGTAATTAGTACATAGACAGATTCCCTCAAAATAATTTTTGTTTTGAGGGAATCTCTTTTATTCTGTAGGTAAATCATTTAATGATTTAAATACATATCCTTCTTGTTGAAGAGTTTTAATAACTGTAGAAAGTATTTTTGTATTTGTATTTGAAACTGCATGTAAAAGCATTATGGAGCCAGGATGAGCTCCTTTACCTATTTTTTGTATAGCATAATTTTCAGTTGGTTGATTATTAACTAACCAATCTTTATAAGCAAAACTCCAGAATATAGTTTTATATCCTAAATCCTTTGTCATTTGTAAAGACTCCTTAGAGTATTTTCCCATTGGAGGCCTAAAGAATTTAGGAATATCTTGCCCAATCAGTTCTTTATAAGCATCTTCTACACCTTTAAATTCTGCTTCAAATTTTTCTTTGTCATGTATTTGTGCCATAGATGGATGGTGAACACTATGGTTACCAACTATATGTCCTTCAGCAACCATTCGTTTAATTAATTCAGGCTCTTTAGTAATATAAGGTTTAACAACAAAAAAAGCAGCAGGTACTTTATATTCTTTTAATATATCTAGAATTTCTTCAGTATGACCATTTTCATATCCTTCATCAAAAGTAAGATATAAAACTTTATTAGAAGTATCACCTAAGTAATAAGCAGAATTTTCTTTAAGAAAATCAACAGATTCTCTTGGTGCTTCGGCGATCTGATCCTTTCCTTTGCCAACATAGTACCAGTTAAGTTCATCTTCATCGCTAAAAGAAGCAAAAATATCTCTTATATTATCAATATCTGAAATATCTCCAAAGACTCCATCTTCTTGGAAATATTCATTTGCGTCAATATCTTCATTACTTGTAGCGCGTACATATTTAGGAGGAGAAGCTATAATTAAATTTA
>Ga0183100_1001003_pt1 | contig 16170 bp, 13 predicted proteins | sample Biomet2_FD_127789 | JGI IMG/M metagenome (GOLD analysis project Ga0183100, IMG submission 127789) | Microbial communities from bioreactor (seeded with anoxic lake sediment) at LBNL, California, USA - Biofuel metagenome 2 | ecosystem: Engineered > Bioreactor > Anaerobic > Unclassified ...
AGTTTTCCATCAAGATATCACATTCTAGCGGAGTGCCAAATTGCGAGATATTACTTTACTAATTATGAACTTGATTATACTCGACCGCAGACGAACAAATGCTCTCTTACTTTGGTGAAAAACCCATGCTTCCGGCGGACGCGGTTGCGGATGATGCGGAGGGGGAGAGATGGAAGTAAGGCCTGCCGCGCGGCAAAGGAGAAACGGTCGTGTGTGAAAAACGTCATCGAACAGTGAAACGGATTTGTACGAAAATTTCTTGCCGGGGACAGGGGAAGTATCTTTCCAATTCCGCCGCAATCTGTTATAATTAAATCGAACTTCGTTGTGCAGTGATGCACCGAAAATTGCAAGGAGGAGACCATAATGAAAAAGGTTGTTTCTATCCTTTTAGTGTTGTCTGTGGTGTTTGGACTGTGCAGCTTCGCCTCCGCTGAAGCGGCCGCGTACCGCGTAGCAATGATCACCGACTACGGCGATATTACGGACCAGAGCTTTAACCAGACGACGTACGAAGCCTGCAAGGCTTTCTGCGAAGCCAACACCATCGATTTCAACTACTACAAGCCCAGCGGCGACTCCACCGCCGAGCGCGTAGCCATGGTTGACGCGGCTGTGGCCGACGGTTACAACGTAATCGTGATGCCTGGCTATGCGTTTGCCGGCACCATCGTGGAAGCGGCTCCTGAGTATCCCGATGTGAAGTTCATCGTGCTGGACGTGGCCGTGGGCGATGTGCTCTCCGCCAAGTTTGGCGATCAGTACACATGGAACCCCAATGACTACAAACCCGAAGATTCGCAGTTTGCCAATGTGGTATCCTGCGTGTATCAGGAAGAGCTGTGCGGCTACATGGCCGGCTATGCCGCTGTGAAGATGGGCTACACGCACCTGGGCTTCCTGGGCGGCATGGCGGTGCCCGCGGTTATCCGTTATGGCTTCGGCTACGTGCAGGGCGCCAACGCTGCTGCCGTGGAAATGGGCACTGCGGATAAAGTAACCCTCGAGTATGTGTATGGCAACCAGTTCTTTGGCGATGCCGACATCACCGCGTACATGGACAACTGGTATCAGAACCTGGGCGTGCAGGTTGTGTTCGCTTGCGGCGGCGGTATCTTCACCTCTGCCGGCGAAGCTGCCGCGAAGGTTGAAGGCGCTAAGCTGATTGGCGTTGACACCGACCAGAGCTTCATCCTGGATGCCGCCTACGGCGCTGGCATCACCATCACCTCCGCGATGAAGGGCTTGGCTGCTACCACCAAGACCATGCTGACCGAAACCATCCTCAACAACAACTGGGCCACCATCGGCGGCAAGTTCGAGACGCTGGGCCTGGTTTCCGCCAACCCCGATGAGAACTACGTCGGTCTGCCGTCCACCACGGTGTGGAGCGACACCTTCACCAAGGATGACTATGCGAAGATCGTTGCCGATATGTTCGCTGGCACCCTGAAGGTAAGCAACGACGTGACCGCGATGCCCGCTACCGAGATCAAAGTGAACGATCTGGGCACCGTGAAGTAAGCAAACTTCGTTATCGCCAAAAAGGGCAGGCATCCGCCTGCCCTTTGCTCATTTTCCAACACTGGGCAGAGCCATATTTTCTTTGTGTTCTGCTTGGATATACGGTATAATATTTGCAGACAATTCCACAGGCGGGAGGCTGGTTCAGAATGGGAGAGACATACGCCGTCGAAATGCTGAATATCACCAAACGATTTCCTGGGATCGTGGCAAACGATGATATTACGCTGCGGCTGAAAAAAGGGGAAATCCACGCACTGCTCGGTGAAAACGGCGCGGGCAAGTCTACGCTGATGAGCGTACTGTTTGGCCTTTATCAGGCGGAAGAAGGCGTTATTAAGAAAGACGGTAATGTTGTGCAGATTCGCGACCCCAATGACGCCAATGATCTGGGGATCGGGATGGTGCATCAGCATTTTAAGCTGGTGGATTGCTTTACCGTGCTGGATAATATCATTCTGGGTGTGGAACCCTGCAAACTGGGATTTTTGCAAAAAAAGGAAGCGCGTGAGAAAGTTGTTGCGCTTTCGGAAAAGTACGGTCTGTTTATCAACCCGGATATGAAAATTGAGGAAATTACCGTGGGAATGCAGCAGCGTACCGAAATCCTGAAAATGCTGTACCGCGATAACGAAATCTTAATTTTTGACGAGCCCACGGCGGTACTTACGCCGCAGGAAATTAACGAATTGATGAAAATCATGCGTAACCTTGCCGCCGAGGGCAAGTCCATCCTATTTATTTCACACAAACTTGCGGAAATTATGGCGGTATCGGATCGCTGCACCGTGCTGCGCAAGGGCAAATGCGTAGGAACTGTCAACACTGCGGAAACCTCGTTTGAGGAGCTTTCCGCGATGATGGTCGGCCGCAGTGTGAATTTCAAGGTGGATAAGGAAGACCGGGAACCGGGCGATGTGATTTTGGACATTCGCAACATGACGGTCGCCAGCAAATCCCACAAGAACAACGCGGTGAAAAACGTATCCATTAAGGTTCGCGCGGGCGAAATTGTCTGCATAGCGGGGATTGACGGCAATGGTCAGACGGAATTTGTGCATGGACTGACGGGGTTGGAACCGTTGGTGAGCGGGCAGATATTCCTCAACGGGGAAGATATTACCCATGACTCCATCCGCCAACGCTCTACAGGCGGCATCAGCCACATTCCGGAGGATCGCCATAAGCACGGTTTGGTGCTGGATTACTCGTTGGAGTACAATCTTGTGCTCCAACGGTACTTTGAGTCGCAGTTTACCAACGGCATCGGTTTTTTACGCCGCGGGGAAATCCGAAAATATGCCGATAAGCTCATTGAGCAATACGATATTCGCTCCGGTGAGGGTCCGGTAACAATTGCGAGAAGCATGTCGGGCGGGAACCAGCAAAAGGCGATCGTCGCCCGTGAAATTGACCGTGATCCGGATTTGCTGATTGCCGTGCAGCCAACACGCGGGCTGGACGTAGGCGCTATTGAATACATCCATAAACAGATTGTAAAGCAGAGGGACGCGGGTAAGGGCGTACTGCTGGTTTCACTGGAATTGGATGAGGTGCTGGATGTGTCCGACCGGATCTTGGTCATGTATGAGGGCGAAATTGTCGGTCAGCTGGACGCTAAAAACGCAACGGCGGAGGAATTGGGTCTGTACATGGCCGGCGCAAGACGGGAGGAGATTGACCAATGAAGAAAAAACATCAGCCCCTTTTGCGCAATAGCGGTTTTCAAGCGCTGATCGCATCGCTCTTTTGCATTTTGCTGGGATTGCTGATTGGGTATATTGTGTTGCTCTTCATCAACCCCAATGGAGCATGGAAAGCCATTACCACTGTGGTGAAAAACTTCCTGTACTACCCCCGGCCCAACAAACAGTTGCAGTATTTAGGCGATACCATGGTAAAAACAGCCCCGCTGCTGATGTGCAGCCTTTCCATCCTGTTTGCGTACAAGGTGGGGCTATTTAACATCGGTGCGGCTGGGCAATATGTGATGGGCGCCGGCGCAAGCCTTTACTGTGCGCTGGCCTGGCATATGCCTTGGTATATTTGCCTGCTGGCAGCCATTGTGGCAGGCGCGTTTTGGGGCAGCTTATCTGGCCTACTGAAAGCCTATTGCAACGTGAACGAGGTTATCTCCTGCATTATGCTCAACTGGATCGGCCTGTACCTGATCAACATTTTACTGACAACGGTCAAAGAAGTTGCTTCGCCGTACACGCTGGAGCTGGCTGGGTACTCGCCCGGTTCCATGCTGCCCAACCTGGGGCTGAATACGCTGTTTAACAACAGTAAATATGTGACCATCGCCATTCCGCTTTCCATTCTGATGGCGGTTTTCATCTGGATTCTGCTGTCGAAAACCAAGTTCGGCTTCGAGCTTCGCGCAACCGGGTTGAACAAGGAGGCGGCGCGTTATTGTGGCATGAAAGAAAAATACAACATCATCATTACCATGGCCATATCGGGCGCGTTGGCCGGGATGGGCGCGGCTTTGCTGTTCCTTACCGGGTTTGAAAAATGGAGCTGCACGCAGTCGTCCGTGCCTGCCATGGGCTTTAACGGTATCGCGGCAGGGTTCCTAGGCGGGTTGCATCCCATCGGAGCCATTTTCTCCTCCTACTTTATCCAGCATATTACCAATGGCGGCGCGTACGTGGATAAAACGATGTTCAGCGCGCAGATTTCCGACCTGATTTCCGCGATTATCATTTATCTGTGCGCGTTTGTGTTCTTCTTGAAACAGTTTTTCACCGGTGTGGCAAATCATAGGGAAGAGAAACGGGCCGGAAAGACAAACGAGAAGATGGGAGGCGAAAAGCAATGACCTTGCTGTTGCAGTATACGCTCGTTTTTTCCTCGGTTTTGCTACTGGTTGCGCTGGGCGGATGCTTTTCGGAGCATTCGGGCATCATCAACATCGGGCTGGAAGGGATCATGGTTGTTGGCGCGCTGGGCGGCGCGTTGGCGATGCGCTTTTTACCGGCGAGCGTTGGCACGTTTGGCATCGTAAGCCTTTCCATTCTTTCGGCTTTGATTCTGGGGTCATTGTATTCGCTGTTGCTGGCGGTGGCGGCCATCAACTTTAAAGCGGATCAAACGCTGGTTGGCACGGCGCTCAACTTGCTGGGCGTAGCGGCTTCCACCGTTATTGTAAAAGCGATGAACACGTCCATGGACCCCAACAACGTCTCCTCCACCATCCAGTATATTGCTGCCAAGAAAGCGTTTTTGGTGAATATCAGAGGTTTTGAGTTCAACTGGTTTATGCTGTTGGCGGTTGTGGCACTGGCGATTGCTTACGTGCTGTTGTATAAAACCCGTTTCGGCTTACGCTTGCAGGCCTGCGGCGAGCATCCCGCGTCGGCGGACTCGGTTGGCATCAGCGTAGCCAAGATGCGGTACGCCGGTGTGCTCATTTCCGGTGTGCTGGGCGGCATTGGCGGTCTGGTGTACATTACGGCGGGCGTCAGCGAATGGAAGTTTGAAAACGGCGTTGCAGGCTTTGGCTTTCTCGCGCTGGCTGTGATGATTTTCGGTCAGTGGAAGCCTTTGCGGATTGCGCTGGCAGCGCTGATCTTCGGCTTGTTCCGAGCGTTATCCAACGTTTACACGGGCTTTGATTTTCTGGCGGCGCTCAATGTGCCCAGCGGAATCTACAACATGTTGCCCTACATTGTTTCGCTTGTGGTGCTGGCGCTGACATCCGGCAAATCCCGCGCGCCTAAGGCGGAAGGCATCCCCTACGACAAGGGTGGCCGATAACGAAATTCAATGATTACGCAAACAGAGGGGTGCGCGCCGTGTTTACGGCATGCACCCCTCGGATGTTTGGAAGGTGGGTCAAGGGATGAACTCCCTTGTCAGGTTCCCAAGGCGAAGCCCTTGGCAGGGTTGGGGTTGAACGCCCAAGGCCTTCTGCCGGGAAGATCGCATAAACGGCGAACAGCCTGCAGGGCTATGAGGCGAATGATGACGGCGACCTGCCGGGGTTCTTTCCCAAGTTGAGGGGTGCGCGCCGTGTTTGCGGCACGCACCCTTTGCATGTGTGATAGGAAAAGATTTCACAAACGCTCTAAAAGCTGAAGTATCCGAAAGAGGAGGCACGCCAACCGTACACGGTCCGTTTCGACTACGCTATCCCTACAACACAATGCGCGTGCTCGGTTGCGGTTTATCGAAAGCGGGGAATCGCTACTCTGCCATTCTGGCTTTCAGGAATGTGCCGATCTCAGCCCACGCCAGTTTACTTTCCGGCACAAGGTCCATGGCCCCCTGAAATACATGAAACATGCCTTTATAGACCGTTAAGCGCGCGTCTACCCCATTGGCCCGGGCATTGTCGTACACCATTTCACTATCGCTGAGGAGTACTTCTACGCTGCCCGCCTGCAGCAACATTGGCGGAAAAGCCTGATAGTTGCCAAAAGAAGGGGAAAGGTAGGGGTCCTTAGCGTTTAAACCATCGGCATAGGTGCTGTTTACGCCTACCGGCTGCCCGTGGTTATCCTTCTCATCAATACCGAAAGATGGGTCCAATGTTGCGTTGTACTGGTGAGACGAGCCCGAATTGCTTAAATCGGCCCAAGGCGACATACACACAAACCCAATGGGGAGCGGCAAGCCGCTGTCCCGAAGGCGCAAGCCAAGGCTGAGGGCGAGGTTGCCGCCCGCACTGTCTCCGGCCACGATGAGGTTATTGGGCGAATAGCCGAGCGTATCCGTAAGGTATTGCCAGGCGTCCATGGTGTCATCCTGCTGGCAGGGGTACGGATAAACCGGGGCGAGGCGATAATCCAGCGTAGCCACCAGACAATCACCGTAAAGCTGGCTATACCGCACCGCAAAATCGCGGTACAGGTCGTACAAACCCTCCACAAAGGCCCCGCCATGCAGCTGCAACAGCGCCCGACGGTTTTGCGCACCGTTTTTTGTGAGCAATTCCAGCTTGGCATGCGGCAGTTGCACCACCTGCAGCGTATACCCTTCGGGAGCCGTCCACGACCGTTGACCCAACAGCTGTTTCCCCAGCGTTTGTTCTTCTTTGGGCAACCCTGTAAAGGTGCGGATGATACCGCCGCTCAGCTGCGCTGAAAAGGACACGTTCCAATCCGGGCGAGCCGCGTACATACCTCCAAAGGCAACCAGATAGGCACTTAGAAAGCAAGCAATCATCCGCCAGCTGTGCCAAAAGGAGCGGCTGTGCATCCAGAAAAGAGCGCAAAAAGTGAACAGCGCGATTACCCATCCGAACCATAGCGCTCTGAGCATGGCCAAAGCAAAAAAGACCGGTAGATAGATCAGCAACATGAGCACGATAAACAGCAGATGCGGACGTGGCTTTGCTGCGATTTGCAAAACAGGCCTCCTTGCCGGCTCAGTCAGGCAGGAATGAAATCAGTGACGCGTGGGTTTTCAGCCACTGCCGGTGAACCTGATATTCGGGCATACAGCGCCCCACCATCTGCCAGAAGGCGGGAGAGTGATTGGGATAAGGAATGTGGCACAACTCGTGAACAAGTACATAGTCAATAACGGCTGGCGGGCAAAACAACAGCGCTTGATTCAGGCTTAAGGTACCCCGACCGCTCATGCTACCCCAGCGGCCTTTGGCGTGCGTAAAGCGCAGCGACTTTGGAAAGAGGGATAAGCGCATCGAGGTTTGCTGTGCGCGGGCGGCGAGCTGCTCACGAGCCTGCGTGTCCAGCCAGCGAAGGACAGGTTGCAAATCTGCCGCGGTTTGCGGAACCAGCAGTGTGTTGCCGCGCAGGCACACCCGACGAACATCGGCGCGCTGAAGCGTAAGCGTTTGTCCAAGATAAGGGAGCGTAGATCCATCGGTCAGGGTAAGCGATGGCGCTGGAGGTGGCAGGGCGGCTAGCCTTGCACGGATTTTCTCCACCCAGGCGCGCTTTTCCTGTACAAACGCATCAATTTGTGCGGCAGGCAGTTTTTTTGGCGCGCGTACGGTAAGCAAACCCTGCCGATCTACCAAAATGGCAATGGTTTTGCGGTTGCTTCGCACAAGGGTGTATTGCATGGAGCCTCCGGTCAGTCGTAATTGATGCCGGGATACAGGCAGGCGGTTCGTACAAAAGTCGCCTTGCAGCTTTGCGCAAGTCGGCACTGGGGAATGTTGCGACGGATAACATCCGCCTCAAAGGCGGTTACGCCCCGTTCACCCAGCATATTCATGCCCGCGGCCAGTAGTGTTTTGGCAAGCCCAAGCCTGCGGTAATTTCGCATTACATACAGCCCAATAAGCTGCGCGGTATCGCCTTGACCGGTAAAGGCGGCCTCGCCAACAATTTCGGGGCCGCGTGCCATGTATATCGCGGTAAAGTGCGGCATGACCATATATCGCTGGAGCATTTGCTGCTGCAGCACATCCAGGCGATACGTGTTCATTCGCATCAGAAAAGCGGTCTGCTCCAACGGTTGTTGCAGCGGTACCTGCCCCATTTCATAACCCATAGGGGCGCTGGGTTTGGCGTTGGGCATATTGAGCCGAACCACATCAAGCGCGTCGTCCGCGGAAAAGCCGCTTTCCTGATAAAAAGAGAGCATGGATGCGTCCTGCATACCAACCTGCGCAAAAACACGTGCTTTCAGGTTGGGGGTTTGCTGGCGAAGCTGAACCGCGCGCGCAAGCAGCGCGCCCATCAGCATATCCAGCCCCGGACCTTTGGATGCCATGCTCAGGTACAGGTTAATCGGGCGATCCGGGAACAGGTACGGATGATAGGTTTGCACCAAATACCCTTCGGCAACCGTCATATTCGCACTGTCCGCAATGTAAAAAACATTCTCGGGTGGCAAACCGTTCTGGGTTTGCGCGGGATGGAAAACCTGCATAATGTCGCTCGTCCTTTCCGGGCGGCGCTCAAAAAAACACGGCGCCGCCTGCGATAAGCGTAAAGGGAACGCTATGGATTGTACACGGTTTTGCGCCGCAACGCAAGTTTGCCGGACGCGTTGTTACAGCTTCCGGCAAAGGCAAGGCGGCGATGGGGTTCCCTTAACGGCAAAATTTGTCTACGTAAATATCCAGGCACTTCTGGATTACCTTGCGGGCATCCTCCGCGCCACGGACTTCGTCCACGACGGTTTCTTTACCTTCCAGATTCTTATAAACGGTAAAAAAGTGCGACATTTCTGAAAAAATGTGCGCCGGCAATTCACTGACGTCGTGATAGCCGTTGTATGTGGGATCCTGAAAGGGGATGGCGATGATTTTTTCATCCAGATGCCCCTGATCGAGCATCGTAAGCACCCCAATAGGATAGCAGCGCACCAGACTCATCGGCTGGATGACCTCGCTGCACAGAATCAACACGTCCAGAGGGTCCTGATCGTCGGCATAGGTGCGAGGGATCAGGCCATAATTGCTGGGGTAGTGTGTCGACGTGTATAAGATTCGATCCAGAATCAACAGGCCGGTTTGCTTATCAAGCTCATACTTCTTTTTACTGCCCTTTTCTATTTCCACCACGGCGATAAAATCATTTGGGGTAATGCGGGCGGGGGATATGTCGTGCCAGATATTACTCACAAAGCCGCCTCCTCTCCAGATGTATGGCTATTGTAACAAGGGCAAGCCTGATTGTAAAGCTTTCCATAGGAAAATGTGCTATAATGAGCGTGTCGCGTGTGCGGCGACAGGAAGGCGGAAGAATAAAGATGGGGAAAAAGATCGTGCTCACGCTGTTCTGCGTGATTTTACTTGCAACCTTGGCAGGCTGCGCTACTGTGACAAGCGATAACAGCTTTCAGGAAATGACCCCGGTTCAGGAAAGCCAGACGCAGGCGCAGACCAGTGCGCAGCCTGTTAATACTCAGGCGCCGGCGGTAGTGGCGCCAGACGTCGCAACCCCCGAAAACTCCGCCGCGCCGGAGCAGGCGGTTACGCCCGGCATGCCGACGCGGGACCCGAACGGCAGCATCAACGGCTGACGGTTACGAAAGCCTTTCGGCAACTTGCCAGTTCAAAACGCGCTGCGCCCCAAAGGCAAGCGGCGAACTCTGGCAAAACCTGAAAGCAGTGGCTTGGCACAACGGATAATGGCGGCAACGTTCGACCGATGAAGGAGGATAATCCATGAAAGCCTTGTTGATTAACGGCAGCCCACACCTGCATGGCACTACCCGGCGAGCGCTGGAGGAAATTTCTGCGACGCTGAACGCATGTCAGGTTGAGACCGAAATCCTGTCCATCGGGCACAAGGCGATACGCGGATGTATCGCATGCGGCCTTTGTGATGGACGTTGCCGCGCCTTTGATGACGATGTAAATGTCGCGTTGGAGAAAATGGAAAAAGCCGACGCGCTGGTGCTCGCAGCGCCGGTTTACTTTGCCTCGCCAAACGGAACCATGCTTTCCTTCTTGGATCGGATGTTCTCTGCCGGCAACGACTCGGCCTTTGCGGGGAAACCCGCGGCGTGCATAGCTGTGGCGCGCAGGGCCGGCACGTCCGCATCGCTGGATGCCCTGATGAAATACCCGGCGATTAATGCGATGCCGATTGTCACATCCACCTATTGGCCTATGCTGCATGGCTCCAACGCCGCACAAGCCGAAAAGGATGAGGAAGGCATGGAGGTTTTGCGTAATTTGGGCAACAATATGGCTTGGCTGCTGGCTTGTATTGACACGGGGGAAAAAGCGGGGCATGCCTTCCCTGCGGTTGTCGAGCCGCGGCACCGTACGGATTTCATTCGCGAGTAAACGATTCGTGCAACGCTTTCTGATCGCTTCAAAACGACGCGGGAAGATGGCGGGGGCGCGAAACTCGGACGTGAAAGGCGGGAACCGTGGAAATCCCCCTGCTTTTCACGACAAACGGAAACCGCCGGAGATTTCCCGGCGGTTTCCGTATGAAGAGTGATTTTCTATACGATCAGGCAAAGCCGGATTGCGGGAATAACGCGCGATGGGGATAGCGGCGTTCCAACAGGGGCGCAAGGCAAAGCGGCTGCGACGGCCATGGTACGTGAAATCAGTCCATCGGCTTGCGCGGGATGCAACCGGTAATTTACAAGCTGCCCAACACATCAACGCAGAGCGAGCGCAGGATGAACCCTTGCGATGGGCGGTAATGCGCTACAGCAAAGCGCTCCATACGCGGGCCGCAGTCTGCATGGTATCAGGAACATCCGCAATTACGCCGGTAGCTTGCAGCACCAATACCGTTATGCCCAGCAGAATGACATACAGCGCAAACCAATTGAGCGAAACCCGGGTGATGATCCTGAGCATAAAGCGGATGGCAAGATACCCGCTTACGCCAGCCACAACCATGCCTACCAAAATCGCGGGCAGTTCTCCCGATATGGTAAACGCGCCATCCTTAACAGCGTGATACCCTTCGCTTAAAAAGCTGGCGAGGATGGCCGGCATACTCATCATAAAGCAGAACTTGGCGGCTGTTTGCCGATCCAGCTTGGAGGCAACGCCGCCAAACAAGGTAGAACCGCTGCGGCTTACGCCGGGCAGCATGGCGATGGCTTGCATAACGCCCATGACCAGCGCGTTAGGGATGCGCACTTCGCCGGTAGTCTGCTGGGCGCGCTCATTGCGAGTGGATAGCCACTGGGTGAGCATCAGCAACAGTCCGGTAAACAGAAAACAAACGCCTAGGTACAGGTTATGTGTTTCCAGATAATCCAACGGATCCTTGAAAAGCACAACCCCCACCAAAGCGGGCAACGATGCGATAATCAGCAGTAACAGCGTTTTATTGCGGATGGGGTGCAGGAGCATTTGCAGCCAATCTTTCCAGAATACAACCAGCACTGCGATAAGCGTACCCATGTGCAAAAGAATGTTAAACAGAAGCTGGTTTTGCGGTTGGAAATGAAAGAGAGCTTGAATCAGGTTCAAATGGCCGCTCGATGAGATGGGCAGAAACTCCGCCAATCCCTGAACTAGGCCCAGCAGGGCCGCTACTGGAATGGAGAGCGTAGACATGGTTCACCGTTCCTTTCAGCGCTATACGACCGATGTAGTATACACCATATCCAAACGCCTGTCACGGGGATAACCTTCCCAAGGCGGAAATATGCTTTTACGGAGGCGAATCGACATTTGTTTAGAAAATGGGAAGCCGTAATGCTGACCATGCTAGTATGCCTGGCAGGCGCTGGCATAGGCGTTCGTGCCAAGGCGGAGGCGGACAACAAAGCGGCAATGCAGGTGCAGGCCATGTTTTTGAATGTCGGCAAAGCGGATGCGGCCTTGTTTACGGTTGCGGGCAAGCACTATCTGGTAGACACGGGAACCGCGGACGCCGTGGACGCCATTTTGCGCGCGCTTACCTATTATGGCGTGACGCATTTGGATGGCGTGCTGATAACCCATATGGATAAAGATCATGTGGGCGGTTTGAAGAAGCTGCTGAAAAGCGACCTGACGGTCGACCAACTGTATGCGCCTTTCTTTTCCACGCTTGCCCTTGAAAACCATCCGGTGGCAAAACAGGCGCAGAAATCCGGAATCCCGCTGACGTGGCTGCATGCCGGGGATGCCGTGGAAATTGCCGCGGACGCTCGCTGGCAGGTGCTTGGCCCCATGCTCCGGGATTTAGACAATGAGAACAACAACTCGCTGGTTTTGCGGCTGATAACGCCGCAGGGTGATATGCTGCTTGCCGGAGATATGGAGGTGCCGGAGGAGCAGACGCTGTTGCAGGCGGGCGTTATCCAACAGGCGCCGGTGCTGAAGGTGGGGCATCACGGAGAGGATGACGCCAGCTCCGAAGCGTTCATCTACACAGCAAAGCCTCAACTGGCCGTTATTTCGACCAACAGCGACGAGGAGCCGGATACGCCTTCGCCGGATGTAATCGCCCGGCTTTGGAACATCGGCGCGGAAGTGTTTGTGACGCAGAAAGCCTCCCGCTGCATATTGGTAACGCTGGAAAATGGAAACGCGGTTGGCAAACTGGAAAACTACCCGTTGGATGCAGGCGCGGGCACTTTGGCGAAAGCACCGTGAAAAAAAGGTATTCAGAAAGACCGTGGAAGAAATCGGGTGTCAGGCCCGACCTCTTTCACGGTCTTTTGATCTTTATACGATGAAACGTTAATCGACCTTATAGGCGATTACGCCCAGCAATCCAGGCCCGGTATGGATTGCCAACACAGGGCTTACAGGGCGGATGTACGTGGTGGCAACATTTAGAACCTGCTTCAGCTTATCCATCAACGCCTGCGCGTCTTCCAGCGCCTGACCGTGCACTACGGCGAGGTTAATTTTGGCTTGGCCAAAGCGGGCGACGGTTTCCTGTACCATGGTATCCACAGCGGCTTTGTAACCGCGCGCTTTGGACAAGGTCTGGTATACGCCGTCGTTATTGACGAAAATAATGGGTTTGATTTGCAGAAGACTGCCTACGACGCCCTCCACAAGGCCAATGCGGCCGCCCTTGCGCAGAAACTCGAGCGTGCGGATGATAAACATCGATAGCTGCGTAGAACGTACCGATTTTGCGCGCTGAATCGCGCTATCAGGGTCTTCGCCCGCCTCCAGCGCCTGCGCAGCAGCTAATACCATCATCCCAAGGCCGATGGAGAGCGTTCCGCTATCCACGACGCGGATATTCATACGGCCTTCATAATCTGCCGCGATCATTCGAACCATATTATAGGTACCGCTGAGGCCTGCGGAGATACACAGATGAACCACATCCGTAACACCGTCCGCCAGCAACCTGTCATAAAGGTTACTCACATCTTCCGGAAGGGGCAAGCTGGTTTTGGGCAATTCGGTTTTAAGCATTTCATAGAGCTGTTCCTGGTTGAGTTCTGTACGATCCCTGTATTCCGCGTTTTGGCACACAATTCGTAGGGAAATCATCTCTATCTGGTGCTCGCGGAACTGTTCGTCGCTCAGATCACAGGAGGAGTCCGTAACGATTGCCGTCTTCATGGGCTGTGTCATTTGCCTGGCCTCCTTTGCAATCGCGAAAATTGCTTTTTCTTCCTATACATTATAACACGTTGGCGTTGTGCGTCAACGTTGTTGAAGCCAATGCGAGGATGTTTCACGAATTGTTCATGTTTCTTGTAACGAACGTCAAAACTTCCCCGCTTCGGTTGACAAAGGAATACGGTTGCTTTACTATTTAGCTTGGTTTTCTATGGATTCTCACGGATATGTTCATCGGAGGCGAAGCGCTGAATGATGTTCCCTTTTTTCATGAAAAAACCTGACGCGACGGCGTGTACTTGGAAAATAGCAGGTAAGGTGTCGGCTGCACTGCTGCTGGCGGCGATGATTACCATCGGTCTTGTCACGTGCGCGGCGGCAGAAAACGCTACAACGCTCACGGTTGATTGTAAGGGCGTTACCCCAAACGGTTTGGATAACTGGTTGTCCCTGTCCTTAACGGGCCGTTTTGATGTGTCGGCAAACGGGCAGGTCCTTGGGCAGGTTACGGCAAACCCCACGGCAGAACAGCAGGCGCAGGGGGACAGCGATACGCTCACGTTACCTGCCGAGTTGCAGGGGGAGGTTACGCTTACGCCGGTTGCGGAGGATTTTATGGCCGGGTATGTTTGCGCCGACCCGGTTACGGTATCGTTGCAGCAGGGGCAAGCCAACCGAAAAACCATGTTTGCCTATGCGACGCGCGGATTTTATCGCGTGGAGAACGTTTCCGCCGTTGATGGCTCCGCACTTGGCGGGGGCGAGTATGTGGTGCTGGATGCGACCGGCGTCATGCAAGCGAGCTTTACGGTGGACGCGACCGGCATATATACCTCGACGCAGGCATTGCACAATGGCGACTATCAGCTGGTACAGCTGCGCGCGCCGGACGGCACCTTGCTTCTGACCGACCCTGTGGCGTTTACTGTGGGCACGTATTTTGGCGACGTGAACTCCATTGTGCCAGTGCGTGTGGAAAACACGGCTGCGCCCATCGAAAATGGACGCACGGGCGCGCCGGTTTTGCTCGGTGGCGAATTTACCGACTCCAATGGTTCGGAAACAGCGACGGTTACCATCAGCGGTCTTTGCGCCGGGGAAAACACCCTTCCTTTGCAGGGGTATACGCTTACGCTGCAACCCGCTGAAATGCTGGATGGCACCGGCAGCGCGCTTGCGGGCACACAGGCTGTGTGGATGGAGGATGTGACGGTAACCCGTCCCGAAGCGGACGGTTCCGTTTCCGTGCAGGGGTTGGACGCGCAGGGAAAACCCGTGGGTCAGCCTACCTTGTGCGCCACGGGTGTGCCGTTAGCACTTTCGGACGCGGCCGGGGTGGCAATCACATACCTGAACGCGAACGGAGAACCTACCGTGCCTGCGGGTTTTACAGCAGGCGCCGTACAGGTAAGTTTGCGCTACCAGCAGCCGACATCTGCGGCAGGCGAGCGGCAGGCGCGTACCGCAAAGTTGCTCGCTCAGGTGCACTACACCTATGCGTATGAAGGCCCGGACGGAATCAGCAGCGTTACGGCGGAGTCCGAGGTGCCGGACGCAAAGGTTATGCTGGCGCTGCCAGATGGGCGAATGGCGCTTGTGCCTGTGGCTACGGTGCAAACTTTGGCAGATACCACCCTGGCAATTGCTTTAACCGCAGGGCAGACGGTTTTACCGGCTGACGCGCTTGCGATGGCTGCGGAATTGCCGGAAGGCGCCCGTATTGCCGCCGTCGCCCTGCCGGATGGGCTTACGCTTGTTCGCACGGCGCAAAAAGACTATGTTGTTTTTGACACGGCTGTCTGGGCTGCCGGTGCCGTTGTGTTGCCGATTGCTGCGGGGAATGTGGATGCGCTTACCGTTTGGGTATGGGATCCCTGTAATCTGCCGGTTGCGGCAGACGCGCCGGAAGGATATGCCCTCCGGGCGGAAACGCACGAGCTGCAACCGCTGCTGGACGCGCTCACAAACCATACCGCGGGGCAATACGCGCGCTACCCGATTACGCTTGCACAGCCGCTGGTTACCGGAAAAACAGCCGATACCCTGTCAGAGCTGGCCTCCGGTACGGTTGGCGAAGCGGCCGGTTCCGGAGACACGACGTTATCCGGGCTGGGGGTATTGCTGCAGGGTGATTCCCCGAAAGTGCAATATGGCGCAATCACCGACGATGCGGGCGCTTTCGCTGTTTTCGGCGATAACGGCGTGAATGCGGGCACAGTGCGCGTCACCTTGCCAATCAATACGCAAAGCGCCCAGACGGGCGAAATCGGATTGCAGACGTTTGCGAACCTTACCTTGCCGCAAGCGGCGCTTTCCGCCTCCTTTGTACGCATGAGCGCAGTAACGGGAACCATTGCCACGCAAAGCGGCATGCCTTTGGCGGATGTATCGGTGCAACTTATCCAAAACGGGCAGGCCATACAAACGGGGTCGACAGATGTGAACGGGCGATATGCGTTTGCACAGTTGCAACCGGGCGCGTATGATCTGCGGCTGACGCTGCCCGCAAGCCTGTCGGCAAAGCTGATTACCGAAAACGGCGTGGGTGCGCAAACGGACGGCAGCTATGCCGTCACGGGCATTGCTCTGGCGGATGGAGAAAATCGAACGGTGGACATCGCTGCCGCGCTGCTTGGCACGGTACAGGGTACCGTAACCAAGGGGAACGCTGCGGTACAAGGGTTAACGGTGACGTTGACAGACGCGGCCGGGGCCGCCCCATC
>Ga0183100_1001004_pt1 | contig 16162 bp, 14 predicted proteins | sample Biomet2_FD_127789 | JGI IMG/M metagenome (GOLD analysis project Ga0183100, IMG submission 127789) | Microbial communities from bioreactor (seeded with anoxic lake sediment) at LBNL, California, USA - Biofuel metagenome 2 | ecosystem: Engineered > Bioreactor > Anaerobic > Unclassified ...
CCTCAAGGGCGCTGATCTTGACCATGTCGCCCTGCTTGCGGATGGCGTCGCGCAGGCCCACCACGTCGCCGATGACGTACATGGCGTTTTTCATGCTGCGGCCGAAGAACTCCAGCACCAGCACGCGCGAATACTTGGGCTGCGGATAGAGCGTAAAGGAGCAGGTGGTGATGATGCCGTCCACGCCCTCTTTCTGCACGCCGGGCAGGCCGCCCAAAAACTTGTTGGTCACATCCTTGCCGAGGCCCACGGCGCGCACGTCGTTGCCGGACAGGGTGATGGTTTCCTTGAGGCCGCCCTTCTCGTCCAGCACCTCGAACACGGCGCTCTCACCCTCGAAAATCTTGTGGCCGGGGTGGCCCTTGCGGCGCACGGTGATGATTTCGCCCTTCGGCGTCACCATCTCGAAGGAGTGAATGTTGTCGATGGTGGTGCCGTACTCGAAAGCGAACGGTCCGCCGGAGTTCTCCGATATGTTGCCGCCAAGGGTGGAGCCTGCCTTGGAGGCGGGGTCCACCGTGAAAAGCAGGTTCTGCTCCGCCGCGGCCTTGATGGCGTCCAGCGTGATGACGCCCGCCTGGGCGGTGAGGAGCATGGTCTCCGGGTTGATGTCGATGATCTTCTTGAAGCGCGAGAGCGAGAGCACCACCGTGCGCGAGAACATGGGAATGGCCCCGCCGGTGAGGCCCGTGCCGCCGCCGCGCGGAATGATGCCGAAGCCCAGCAGGTTGGCCAAAAGCACAATTTTGCGCACCTGCTCCGTGGTTTCGGGAAACAGCACGAACAGCGGCAGCTCCAGGCGCAGGTCGGTGGCGTCGGTGGCGCATTCGATGCGCGTGTTCGGCGCGTCGCCTATGCCCTCGGCGGGCATGAAGTCCATGAGCCGCCCCTTGAGCTTGTGGGCGAAGGCCTGGTCATCCTCGTAGCGCTCCCAAAACCCGGCCACAGCGCCCGTCAGCAGGCGCGGGAACTCGCCGGAAAGGCTGGGCCTGGCGATGGAAAGCTTCCTGTCCACGCTTTCGCGCACCAGTTCCGCGTCCACAAAGGGGTTGTAGCGCACAAGAAAAAGCTCCGCGGCCAGGCTCATGGCGAGCTCGCGCACGCCGTCGGGCCATTGGGCGAAGCCGCCCTCCTCCGGGCTGGCGGTAAGACCCAGCACGCGGGTCAGGATGCGTTCATCGGAAATGGAAATATGCGGGCCGATCAAGGGCATGTGGCGTCTGTCTCCAGGCTGGGGAATGTTGTTCAGGTGGGGGTGAGCCGCGCCGTGAAGGGCGGAATATAGGTCGCCCGGGGCCGATTGGCAAGGCCGGGCCCGCCGCGCGCCCCGCCAAGAATTCCGCGAACGCCCGCAAGCCGAGACGGCGGGCAGATTTGCGGACCATCTGGACAGCGGCCGCGAGTCGTAATATAAAGGAAGTTTCCATTCCCTCCAACTTTTCTCCACCCATCCTTCCACCACGAGGTGACCCCAGCATGAGCACCCAGGACTTCGCAGACCTCACCCTGTTCATCACCGGCCCCACGTACATCCGCCCGGAAATCCGCGAGGCGGGCCTGCTGCCCGAGTTCGGCCACCGCGACGCCGAAAACCTCAAGCGCTTCGGCCCCATCATGTCCGGCCTGCGGGAAATAGCCGGCTGCGCCGACGACTACCACGTCATCCTGTGCAACGGCTCCGGCTCCAACGGCATGGAGGCCACGGTGCGCTCCCTGGTAGCCGATGGAGAATGCGTGCTCAACGTCTCCGTGGGGGCCTTTGGCGACCTGTACCACAAAATGGCCGTGCAAAACGGCAAAAAGGCCGTGCAGCTCAAGTTCGCCCCGGGCTGCGCCATTGACCTGGGCAAGCTTGAGGCCGCACTCGCCGAGCACAAGCCAGCCTGCGTCACTTTCACCCACAACGAGACCAGCACCGGCGTGGTGAACGACATGCGGGCCGTGTGCGCGCTCATCCGCAAGCATGGCGCGCTGCCGCTGGTTGATGGCGTGAGCATCTTCGGCGGCGCGGCGATCGACCTTTCCGGCTCCGGCGCGGCCACCTACGCCACCAGCACTCAGAAATCCCTGGCGCTGCCCGCGGGCTTCGGCATCCTGTTCGTCAGCGGCGAGGCGGTGGAAAAGGCGAAAACAGTGCAGAACCGCGGCTTCACCACGGACATCGTGGCCCAGCTTGGCCGCGCGCAAAAGCAGCAGACCCTGACCACCCCCAACACCACGCTGGCCAACCAGATGGCCGTGCAAATCGAGCACATCGTCCACACCGAGGGCATCAAAAACCGCTTCGCCCGGCACGAAACAATGCGCGACATGACCCACGCCTTCGTGCGCTCCCTGCCCGGCTACGAACTGCTTGCTCCAGAGGGACACCGCTCGCCCACCCTCACCGCCGTGCGCGTGCCGCAGGGCATGAGCGCGGCACAACTCAAAAAGGTCAAGGAAGCCATGCGCGCCAAGGGCTACCTGTTCGATCCCGGCTACGGCAAGCTGAACGCCGATCTTGAGGAGCAAGGCCAGCGCGTGCTTATCCGCCTTGGACACATGGGCGACGTGACCCCGGACATGGTTTCCGCATACTTGGAGGCGCTTAGGCCCGAACTGCTCAAATAACGCCAAGGGGGAGACGACATGCGCATTCTTGCCAATGACGGCCTGAACGAGGAAGCCGTCGCCCTGTTGAAAAAAGACGGATTCTGCGTGGAAACCGAGAAGCGCGGCGGCGACGACCTGCTGGGCGAGATCGGCGATTTCGACGCGCTCTTGGTGCGCAGCGCAACCAAGGTGACGCGCGAAGTGCTGGAGGCGGGCACACAGCACGACGGCAAGCTCAAAATCGTGGGCCGAGGCGGCGTCGGCACGGACAACATCGACCTTGAGGCCGCCAAAGAGTGCGGCGTCATCGTGAAATTCGCCCCCAACGGCAACACCAACGCCACGGCGGAGCATGCATTGGGACTCATGTTCGCCGTGGCGCGCAAGGTGCCCATGGCCCACCGCGCGCTCATGGACGGCGTGTGGCACAAAAAGCGCTTCGCCGGAAACGAGCTTTTGGGCAAAACGCTGGGCGTCATCGGCTGCGGGCGCATCGGGCAGGCGCTGGCGGGCAAGGCGCTGGGCATAGGCATGAAGGTGGTCGGCTTCGACATCCACCAGATTCAGGACTCCAAGGCGGATTACCTGGAGAGCATCGACGAGGTGCTCAAAGTCTCGGACTTCGTCAGCCTGCACACCGGCGGCAAAGAGGCCATCATCACCGCGCGCGAGTTCCAGCTCATGAAGCCCACGGCCTACCTCATCAACGCCTCGCGCGGCGGCAACGTCAGCGAAGCGGCGCTGTACGACGCCCTGAAAAGCGGCGCCATAGCAGGGGCCGCGCTGGACTGCTTTGAAAACGAGCCCAAGCGCGAGGGCGAGCCCTTCCACTGCCGCCTGCACGAGCTGGACAACATCGTCATGAGCGCGCACCTGGGGGCCAGCACCAAAAGCGCCGTGCGCAAAACCGGACTGGAGATCGCCACCGTGGTTTCCAGCTACCTGCGCCGGGGCGACTTCGGCAACTCCGTCAACGTGGGCGAAACCGTGGAGGAGGAAGGCCGCCGCATCTACGCCCTGTTCATAACCCACCAGGACAAGCCGGGCATGTTCGGCATGTTCGGCACCACGCTGGGCGAGCTTGGCGTGAACATCCGCGAAACCAATTCCCGCTTCTTGTCCGACTGCGTGCAGACGGTTTACGTGGTGCACCAGCAGCCCACCGAGGCCGTGCGCGACAAGCTGCTCGCCATTCCCGGCGTCAAGCGCGTCACCTTCTAACCCACGCGCAAGGCGGCAAAGGCCAGCCCCTGCCCCGCAATAGCCGGGCGGGGGCTTTTTTCACGCGCGGTCCCCGGTCTGGACAGGCGGGGCCGGTGGGAATATCAACACCGCTTCCGCATTGGTCCGCCCACCCAATTTCGCCGCAAGGAGACGCGCACATGAGCATTTTGGACTTCGCCGACCTCACCCTCTTCATCTCCGGTCCCACGTACATCCGCCCGGAAATCCGCGAGGCGGGCATGCTGCCCGAATTCGGCCACCGCGACGCCGAAAACCTCAAGCGCTTCGGCCCCATCATGTCCGGCCTGCGGGAAATCGCCGGCTGCGCCGACGACTACCACGTCATCCTGTTCAACGGCTCCGGCTCAAACGCCATGGAGGCCACGGTGCGCTCCCTGGTGGCCGATGACGAATGCGTGCTCAACGTCTCCGTGGGGGCCTTTGGCGACCTGTACCACAAAATGGCCGTGCAGAACGGCAAAAAGGCCGCGCAGCTCAAATTCGAGGCCGGGCAAGCCATTGATCTGGGCATGCTTGAGGCCGCGCTGGTCGAACACAAGCCGTCCTGCGTCACTTTCACCCATAACGAAAGCTCCACCGGCGTGGCGAACGACCTGAACGCCGTGTGCGCACTCGTCCGCAAGCACGGCGCGCTGCCCCTGGCCGATGGCGTGAGCTACTTCGCCGGGGCCGCGGTCGACCTTTCCGCCTCCGGCGCGGCCACCTACGCCACCAGCACGCAAAAATGCCTGGCCCTGCCCGCGGGCTTCGGCCTGCTTTTCGTCTCCGCCGAGGCGCTGGAGAAGGCCAAAAGCGTGCGCAACCGCGGTTTCACCACGGACATAGTGGCCCAGGCGGCAAGCGCGCAGAAGCAGCAGACCCTGACCACCCCCAACACCGCGCTGGCCAATCAGATGGCCGTGCAAGTGGATTACATCGTGCACAAGGAGGGTGTGCAAAAGCGCTTCGCCCGGCACGCCGCCATGCGCGACATGGCGCACGCCTTCGTGAACGAGCTGGACGGATACGACCTCTTCGCCCCCGAGGGCCGCCGCTCCCCCAGCGTCACCGCCGTGCTCGCGCCGTGCGGCATGGGCGTGGCGCGGCTCAAGGAGATCAAAGAGGCCATGCGCGCAAAGGGGTATCTCTTCGACATCGGCTACAGCAAGCTCAACGCCGACAGGGAGGCCGCCGGTCAGCGGTTGGTGCTGCGGCTGGGCCACCTGGGCGACATCACCCCGGAGATGCTTTCCGCGTATCTGGCGGCGCTGCGGCCCGAACTGCTCAAATAGCCTTCCGGCGGACAAAACGAAGCCCCTGCCCGGCGTTTGCGGGCGGGGGCTTTTTTTGCGGCCGCCGGACCCATTCTGGAGGGGGCACCGGCGGCGGGCGGCGTCATCTTGGCGAGCGCACGGACCCTTTTACTGCTCGGCCAGGAGTCCAACCCCCTGGTTCAAGGCGAACTCGAAGGCCTCTTCCTTGTTCATGCACAGGTCGTCAAAGCAGTATTCTTTGGCGGCGCTCTCCCCCACGCGATGCTTTCTCGCGGCAAAGCCTGGCAAAAACGCCCCATCTGGATTCTGTATAGCGAACGGACGGACCTCCCAGTCATTGAACAGCTGCATCCGGCCCGTGAATATTCGCTTGCCTCGCTGATTCATGGCACCCCCCTCATCGCTTCAGGCGGCTCAATGGCCGCCGGTCATCTCCTCGATGGCGCTCTATTCCTCGATTTTGATGGTTCGGCGCGGCGGACTGGGCGCGGCCTTGGGCAATGTCACCCGCAGCACGCCCTTCTCAAACCTGGCCTTCACCGCATCCTCCACAACCGCGCAGGGCAGCGGCACCGCGCGGGTGAATGTGCCGTAACTGCGCTCAATGCGGTGGTAGCTGTCCTTTTTCTGCTCATCCTCAAACTTCTTCTCGCCCGTGATGACGAGCGCGCCGCTCTCCAGGCGCATCTGCACATCCTTGGCTTCCAGCCCCGGCAGTTCGGCGTCGACCCTGATCTCCTTCTCCGTCTCCGACACGTTGACCACGGGGAAGGCGCCCTTTGCGCCGAAAACGCCCTTGGTCATCTCGTCGAGCAGGGAAGGCGCGCCGAACGGGCTGCGCCAGAACTCCTCCATCATGTCCGTGATGCTCACCGGCCGCAAAGTCTCCTCCGAGCGGTTCCGCAACGCAGGCAGCCAGCTCCTCAACATTTCAACAGCCTCCTTTCTCTGTGTTTCAGCTAACATGTAATCCTCACAGACAAAAGCCTTTGCAAAACGCCGCAACCCCAAAGCAGGGAGAGGCGTCTACAATCATGAAATAACCATTGTTTGAAAAATCACAAGGGGATTTTTTCCGTTGTCCGCACCAGATCGTCTCGTTGCCCAATTCCACAGCGGAAAAAATCACGACGCAAACCACCGTGGGCGTCGCCCCGGTCCACATGACCAAAACGCCCGCTCCAGCGCCAGTAGGTTTTGCGCCAATAGCTGCACATGGCCGATGAATTTCATACTAAAATAATCTGAAATGTGCATATTACTGCACAGGCTCGCAAGAATAATAACGTTAACAGCTTGTAATAAAAACGTTTTATATTATGGCATGCCATATGCTTTGCTCTGAGCAACATGCGGTGAACATCTCGCCACAACGAAATCAAGGAGAACCACCATGAAGCGCATTTCCAAAGTTCTCACCGCGGCCTGCGCCGTCGTCGCCCTTTCCGCGTCCCTGGCCTTTGCCGCCGGCACCACCGCCGAGACCACAGCGAGCGCCACTCCGGCCAGCTGCCCGGGCGCGGCCTCCGGCCAAATGAGACCCGGCATGACGGGCGCCAGCATGATGGGTTCCGGCCAGATGGGGTACGCGATGATGAACGGCGCACACATGATGAGCGCCGACCAGATGGGACGCGGCATGACCACTGGCGCCGCGAACATGCGCGGCGCTGGCGCCGGCGCCACAGACGGCTCCCTGTAGCCGAAAGGCCGGTCCTCGGCGGCGTTTCCCCCTCCTTCGCGCCGTCGAGGACCGCGTTCATGGTCAAAAGCCCCCAAATAAACGTTCCACGGCCGGGGTCATGCGCGGGCCCGGCCATAACTTCCAACCAAAGTGAGCAGATAATGAAGCGTTTCCCCAAAATTCTCGCGGCCGCCTGCGCCGCCGTCGCCCTTTCCTCCTCCCTGGCCCTGGCCGCAGAGCCCCAGCAAGCCCCCGCGCAGATTCCGGCCCGTTTCGCCGGCCATGGCGCGCACGGCGACATGGGCCACATGTACGGCCCGATGATGGGTCCCCTGGCCCAGCTTTCGCCCGAGAAGCAGGAAGCCGCGCGCAAGCTCATGGCCGAGCACGCCAAGGCCATCTTCCCCATGCACCAGGACCTGTACGCCAAATACGCCGCCCTTGAAGCCGTAAACGCCGCTGGCGAGGGCGACAGCGCCAAGGCCAAGGCCGCCATCCGCGACATTGCCGACCTGAACGCTAAAATGCTTATTGAAAACAGCGCCTTCCGCGCCAGCATGTTCAAGGAAACCGGTCTGCGCGTGCCTGTGATGGGCCACGGCATGATGTTCGGCGCGGGCATGATGGGCGGCAAGGGCGGTTGCGGCGAGATGATGGGCGCCGCCGGGCCGATGGAAGGTCACACCGGAACCATGGGCGCCATGCCCGCCCCGGCGCACAAGTAGCACGAGAAACAGGCAAAACAGAAAGGGCGGTCTTCCTTATGGAGGACCGCCCTTCTTTTGTCGTCTGGCTCCCTTACCGCAGGGGTGGCAGCCGCCAAGCCGTGCGCAGGCGCTCGTAGTCGCGCCGCGTCAGCTGCACCAGCACGGGCTGCTTGCCCGCGTCCAGCCAGCGCAGCAAGGCGCGCAAATTCTCCGGGGCCATGCTGGTGCAGCCGGAGGTGGCGTGCCCCTTGCTCTTCCATATGTGCAGGAAGATGCAGGAGCCGCCTCCGGGCGACGCGGGCGACACGTTGTGCCGCACAAACGCGCCCATGCGATACTGCCCGTCCGGGCGGAGCATGGTTTCCTCGCTCTTCCAATCCACCTCGCCCTGGCCGATCTTTTCGACCAGCTCATTGTAATGGGGCGAAGCCGGATCGTCCACGCACACCAGTCCGCCATCCACGCGCAGCATGGGCATATGGGCCGCGCCCACTTCGGACGGGTCTTCGGCGAAGCCCTGGCCCAAAGCGAAGATTCCGGCCGGAGCCCGGCCGTCGCCCTCGCGCTTCACCGGTCCCACGCCAAGGGCGAAGCCGTGCAGGCCGCGCCCCCAGCCCAAGCCGGAACGGCCCAGGTTCACCGCAAAGGGATCGCCCACGGGCCGCCAGTCCTCGTCGGCCCCGCCGCGCTCAAGGCGCTGCATGCTGGCTTCGGTGTACTGCCAGTCCTCCGCCACCACCAGCAGCAACTGGCGCGAGGAGATGGTCAGGTCATCGCCGCCAAGCGGCAGAGGCTTGGCCGCGCAGCCGCTCAAGGGCGCAAGCAGGGCCAGCAGCGTCAGCAACGCCAAGCCGGACGCGCACAGCGCAAAGCGCCGCGCCGCGATCATTCGGCCGCGGGCAGGACCAGCGCCCCCTTGCCGTCCAGCACAAACATGGGCCCTTGCGCCACTTCCCAAAGATGCCCGTCCATATCCTCGAAGTAGCCGGAATACCCGCCCCAGAAGGTATCCGCGGCGGGCTTGGCGATGCGCCCGCCAGCGGCTTGCGCGCGCGCCAGCAAGTCGTCCACCTCGCCGCGCGTGGCGCAGTTGCAGGCCAGGGTCACGCCGTCAAAACTGCCCGCCGGAGCAAGACGATCCGGCGGCAGCACGGCGTCCTCCAGCAGCCCCTTGCGCGGGTACAGGGCCAGCACAGCGGCGCCGCACGGGTAAAAACGGATGTCGCCCCCGCTGAGCGAGGAAGGCTTCAAGCCAAGGCCGTCCTCGTAAAACGCTGTCGAGCGGGTCAAGTCGTCCACGCCCAGCGAGACGACGGTGAGTCGCAAATCCATGCAGCCTCCTCTTTGTTGCGCGGGGATTAAAGAACTCCGCCAGTTTTTGCGCCCCCGGCCAGAACAATCTCCGCCAGGGCGTTGATGGCGCTTGCGGCCAGAGCGGAGCCGCCCTTGCGGCCCTTTATGGCGATGTAGGGGACGCGAATCTGGGCCATGAGCAGCTCCTTGGACTCCGCCGCGTTGACGAAGCCCACCGGCATGCCCACGATGAGCGCGGGGGCGGCGCGTCCGGCCTCGATGTGCTCCAGCAGGCGCAACAACGCGGTGGGCGCATTGCCGATGACATAGATTTCAGGATTCAGACGCGCAACAGCGAAGTCCACCGCGGCGCGGGCGCGGGTGCAGCCCTCGGCCTGGGCCAGCGCCAGCACCTCGGGGTCGCGCATCAGGCAGCGCACGCGGCAGCCCAGCGGGTTCATGCGCCGCTCGGGAATGCCCGCGCGGGCCATTTCCGTGTCCGTCACCAGCAGCGCCCCGGCGGAAAGGGCCGCCAGCCCGGCCTCCACGGCGCGTGGATGAAAGCGCACAAGGCTGGGCATCTCAAAATCCGCCGTGGTGTGGATCATGCGGCGCACCACGGCCCACTGCGCCCCGGCGAAGGGTCTGGGCTCGGGGACCTCGGAATCGATGATGCGCAGGGATTCGGCCTCGATATCCTCGCCAAGGCGAATGTCCCGCACGGAGGTTTCGGCGTTGCTCATGGCGTTTTCTCCTGGGCGGCGCGCGGCCCTCTAGAACATGTCGTGCAAAAAAAATGGGTTGTGCGTGTGTTCAGCGTCCACGGTGGTTTCCATGCCATGGCCGGGGTACAGCACGGTTTCTCCCGGCAGGGTGAAGATGTGCTCCTGCACGGCCTTTTTCAGCGCCTCGCCGGAGCCGCCGGGGAAATCCGTGCGGCCGACGGAGCGGTAGAAGATAAGATCACCCACGAAGGCCGCGCCCGCGGCCGGGAAATAAAAGCTGAAGCTGCCGGGGGTGTGGCCGGGCGTGTTCACGCAGCGGCATTCCAAACCGGCATACTTTGCAGGCCCTTCGGCCAGCGGCTGGTAGTCGAAGGGGTCGACCACGGGAAACCCATAGACACCGCCGCGTCCAAGCTCGGTGTCCAGCAGGTAGGCGTCGCCTTCCGGGGCCAGAATTGGCGCGCCCGTGGCCCTGGCCAGCGCGGCGCAGCCGGAGATGTGGTCGAAGTGCAGGTGCGTGACGAGAATATGCTCCAGGGCCAGTTTTCCCGCCCGCAGAAAGTCCACAACCTCCGCCGGGTCGCCGCCGGGATCCACTGCCACGGCGCGGCCTTCGTGGTCGAGGACATAGCAGTTGGTTTCAAGCGGTCCCAAGGGGAACGAGGTGATGCGCATGGGCTGGCCTCCGGTTTCATCTCGGCCGGACGGTATCCACGAGCCATGGAATTGGCAAGCCGCTTCACAAACGCCCCGTGGATAATTATAGGAGTGGGAACCCTGGAGGCCGCCATGCGCGAGACCAAGCCAACCACGCAAGATTCAACGGACCAAGGGCGACGGACGTTGCTGAAGGCTTTGCCCGCGCTGTTTGTGGCGGCCGGGGCGGCGCTTTGGGGATTCTTGCCCGAGCGGGCCCGCGCGGCCTTTGCCGACAAGTTCCCCACGCGCACGGTGGAGCGCGGCGGCTTCCGCTTCGACTCTGGAAGCGGCGAGGTTGTTTGGAGCGACGGACAACGCGAGCCCTATGCCCTTATCATCAACGGTCTGGTGGAAAAGCCCGCGCGTTTTTCATACGCCCAGTTGCGCGCCCTGCCGCAAGTAAGCCGCACGGCAGATTTTCATTGCGTGGAAGGCTGGAGCGTGCTCGACGCGCCCTGGAGCGGCGTGGACTTTTCCACGCTGTTCTCCCGCATACGGCCGCTGCCTGCCGCCAAGTTCGTGCATTTCCATTCACTTGGCCGCACGGAGAATGTGGGCGGTTTGACGCACTACGTGGAGAGCTTCCCCCTTGCGGACCTGCTTGATCCGGCCCTGGGCGCGCTGCTGGCGCTGGACATGGAGAGACGCCCCCTGCCGGACGCGCGCGGCGCCCCCGCACGCGTGGTCAGCCCCTTCGACCTGGCCTACAAGAGCATCAAGTTCGTCACCCGCGCCGAGTTTGCCGCCGCGCCCACAGAGGGCTGGTGGACGCGGGCCAACCCGATCTACCCGGTCGAGGCCCCGGTGCAGCAGGACCGCCTGCGCCGCCCGGACCCGCGTTTTGCGCGCAAGCGCTGACGAATGCACATTTTTGGCAACCTCAAAAAATCCTCTGTGGCACTTTCCATCTTCACCAAAGAAAGGTAATCATGCGTAAACACCGGTCCGCAGCCTTCCGCCAGCGGGCCGCTTGGGGCGCATGCCCGCGCGTGGAGCTGCATGACCCTCCGCAAGGCCACGCTTCTTCTGACCTGTCTCGGGTCCCTTGCGCTCATCCTCGCGGTGGGCGTCATAACACATGTCACCATTGATGCGGGCTTCGCCGATCTCGAACGCGAGCAAGCCCTGCGCAACCTGGACCGCGGCCGCAACGCCGTAGCCGAGGAACTGGACAAGCTGGACGCCATCGTTCTGGACTGGGCCACCTGGGACAACGCCTTTATGTTCATGCATCACCAAGCCCCGGATTTTGTGGCCTCCACCCTTCACGACCGCAGCCTCGTTTCGCTGCGCCTCACCGCCATTTTGTTCATCGACAGATCGGGCAAGCCCATATGGATGCGCGCCTTCGACCCCGACCAAAGCACCCCGGAGCCCATGCCCAAGGAACTGCTGGAGCTGCTGGGCCCAGGCTCCCCGCTGCTTGCCGCACATCTGCCCGAGGAACGCCGCAAGGGGCTTGTCCTGCTGCCGCAAGGGGTTCTGATGGTTGCCGCGTGCCCAATCACGATGAGCGAAGGCACGGGCGAATCACCCGGAACCCTTGTCATGGCGCGGTCCCTGGGCTCTCGCGAAGGCGAAGAAATTGCCAAGCGCATGCGCCTGCCCATATTTTTTGAACGTGCCGACACGCCTCTCTCGGCCGACATGGCCGCACTGCGGGATGGCGCGGGCCTCCCGACCGCGAGCGCCCGCAACGGCACCGACGATGACGCCGTCGTGGGCGAAATCTCCGACGCGATTTACGGCGGCGCGGCCACCTTGCCCGGCATCCAGGGCAAGCCAGCCCTGCGCCTGATCCTGCGCGAAACGCGCGACATCAAGGCCAAAGGCGAAAAGGCGTTGTTTCAGTCACACCTGTGGGCCACGGGCGGGGCGCTGGTGTTCCTGGCCATGATGCTGACGTTTTTGGAGCGCCGGGTGCTGCGGCGTCTTTCCCGGCTCAAGGACCAGGTGGAGCATGTGGGGGCTGCGCTGGACCAGCCGACGCAAACCGGCCAGCGGGGGCAAGCCGCTCCCGCCCGCGTGGACATGCCCGGCAGCGATGAACTCTCCGCCCTCGCCGCGCGCATCAACGAGACGCTGGCGGACCTTGAGCGCTCGCGCCAGAACCTCTCCACCCAGTGCATCATGACCCTGGAGCAGGAGAGCTACCTCCAACAAATACTGGATTCCATCCAGGCTGGCGTCATCCTGGTGGATCCCGAAACGCGGATCATCCGCGAGGTGAACGCCTTTGCCGCCGCCAGTGTTGGCCGCACGCGCGAGGAGATCGCCGGGCGGCTTTGCCACGGCTTCCTCTGCCCGAACGAGAAGGGCGAATGCCCCGTGCACGACACGGCGGAAAGCGGCGAACAGGCCCTCGGCGAAATCCTGCGCGCGGACGGCAGCGCCCTGCCCGTGCTCAAAAGCGTTTCGCGCATAGAGCGCGCGGGCCAACCGCTGCTGCTGGAGACCTTCATCAACGTGGCGGAGCTGCAAGAAGCCCAGGAAGCGCTCAAGCGTTCGGAGGAAACCTATCGCGCCGTATTCATGAACACCGGCACCGCCAGCATCCTCATCACCCCGGACACGACCATCGCCCTGGTCAACCAGGAGTTCGAGAAGCTCTCCGGCTTCCCGCGCGAGGAAGTGGAAGGCAGACGCCGCTGGACGGAGTTCTTCACCCCGGAGGATGTGGAGTGGATGCTGCGGCACCACGCCAAGCGCCGCCAAGCGCCCGGACTGGCCCCGCGCAATTACGAGGCGCACTTTCTGAACCGCAGGGGCGAGGTGCGCGTGGTCCTGCTCACCGTGGGCATGATTCCCGACTCAGGCATCAGCGTGGCCTCCATCGAGGACATCACCGAACGCAAGAACGCCGAAGAGGAACTGCGCCATCAGGCCTTCCACGACACCCTCACCGGCTTGCCAAACCGCCAGCTGCTGCTCGACCGCCTGGACCGCAGCCTGGAGTCCGCCCGGCGCGAGGGCCAGGAAACGGCTGTGCTGCTTATGGACCTGGATCGCTTCAAGGACGTGAACGACTCCCTGGGCCACTCCGCGGGCGACAGGCTGCTGAAGCTCGTCGCCGTGCGGCTGGAGAACGCCGTGCGCCGCAGCGACACCGTGGCCCGCCTCGGCGGCGACGAATTCGTTCTTGTGGTGGACGGTCCGGCCGGTGAAAGCGCCGCGGCCATGGTGGCCCGCCACGTGCTCGATTTCTTCGCTGCGCCCTTCGAGCTGGACGGGCAAAGCCTGCATGTGCGGCTGTCCATCGGCATCGCCCTGTTCCCCGCGCACGGCAAGACGCCGGAAGAACTGCTGAAAAATTCCGATCTGGCCATGTACCGCGCCAAGGAGCGCGGCCGCAACACCTACGAATTCTTCACCAAGGAACTGAACGACCAAGTGGTGCGCCGGTTGGCCGTGGAGGCTGGCCTGCGCCGCGCCCTGGACAGCGGCGGCATAGAGGTGTTCTACCAGCCCAAGGTCCATCAGCCGGGAAACGTCATCGCCGGGGCGGAGGCGCTGGTGCGCTGGCGACGCGACGACGGCTCCATTGCACCGCCCTCGGAGTTCATCCCCGTGGCGGAGAACACCGGGCTCATCCTGCCCCTTTCCGAGCTGGTGCTGCGGCAGGCGTGCAGGCAGGTGACGCGCTGGCGCCGGGCGGGACACCCGGATTTCGTCATGGCCGTAAACCTTTCGCCCCGGCAGTTTGCCCAGCCGGACCTGGCCCGGCGCATTGCGGAAATCATCCGCGACGAGGGCGCCCAGCCGGAAGCATTGGAGTTCGAGATCACGGAGAACCTTCTCCTCGACATCCGCCCGGACACCCTGGCCATCCTGCACGCCCTGCGCGACATGGGCGCGGCCATTGTGCTCGACGACTTCGGCAAGGAGTATTCCTCGCTCAGCTACATCAAAAGACTGCCCATCCAGGCCATCAAGATCGACCGCGCCTTTATTGACGACCTGCCCCGCGACGAGGACGACGCAGCCATCGTGCAATCCATTCTCACCATGGCCAGGAACATGGAGCTGCGTGTGGTGGCCGAGGGCGTGGAAACCGCGGAGCAGCTGGAGTTTTTGATGCGCCTGGGCTGCTCCGAGTTCCAAGGGTACTACTTCAGCAGGCCGGTGCCCGCCCTTGACATGAAGGCGCTTCTGGACCAAGGGAGCCCCTTCCCCCCCGCAACGTAAGCTCCTCCAAGGATCCCCCCATGCCCGCGCCCCTGTCATTGTTCGATGAAATCCGTCCCGTTCTCGTCACCTGCCCCAAAGCCCTGCCGCCGTTCCTGGCTGCGGAGATGGCCGCCCTGGGGCTGCCCGGCCGCGAAATGGCGGCGGGCGTGCAGACCAAGGGAGACATGGCCGACTGCATGCGCCTGAACCTGCGCTTGCGCACGGGACACCGCGTTCTGCTGGAGCTGGCGCGCCTGAACGCCCCGGACCCGGACGCCCTGGCCGAGGCGCTGGGACGCATCGCCTGGGAGGACATCATCCCGGCCGACGGACATCTGACCATCGACGGCTCGGTGAAAAACGAGCATGTGCGCGATGCGCGGTTTGTGAACCAGAAAGCCAAGGACGCCATTGTGGACCGCATTGCGGCGCGCAAGGGCAGAAGGCCCGATTCCGGGCCGGATCCCGTTGGCGCGGCCCTGTTTCTGCACTGGCGCGACGACGCGCTGACCGTGTACATCGACACCACGGGCGCGCCGCTTTCCCGCCGGGGCTACCGCAAAATGCCGCACAAGGCCCCCCTGCAGGAAACCCTGGCCGCGGGCATCGTGCTGGCCACAAAGTTCAACGAGGGCGGCGGGCATTTCCTCTCCCCCATGTGCGGCAGCGGCACGCTCGCCATCGAGGCCGCGCTCATCGCGCTCAACCGCGCGCCGGGACTTTTGCGCCAGGGCTTCGCCTTCCAGCATCTGCTGGGCTTCGACGCCGGACGCTACGCGGAGCTGCGGCGCGAGGCCAACCAGGCCGCGGCCAAGCACTACGCCGGGCGCATCATCGCCAGCGACATCGACCCCGAGGCCGTGGCGGCGGCGCGCCAAAACGCCCGCACAGCCGGCGTCGAGGAGCACATCGAGTTCCAGGTGGCGGACTTCCGCGAAAGCCTGGTGCCGGAGCCCCTGCCCACCGGCGCGACAGGCGTGTGCGTGCTGAACCCGGAGTACGGCGCGCGCCTGGGGGACAGCCCCAGACTGGAGCCCGTGTACGCGGGCATCGGCGATTTTTTCAAGCAGCGCCTGCCCGGCTGGCGGGGATTCATCCTCACCGGCAACCCGGAACTGGCCAAGCGCGTGGGTCTCAAGCCGCGCCGCAAGACGCCGTTCTTCAACGCCAAAATCGAGTGCAGGCTGCTGGAGTACGAGCTGTACCAAGGCACGCGCCGCCCCCAGCCCGGGGCGGCGAACACACCAGGCGCGGCGGGCAAGCCGGATGGCGGAGGCGGCCCTGCCGGTGCGCACCCGGCTGGCCGGACCGGACCAAAGGACCGCGACAAGTCCGCCCTCCCCAAAGGCCCGCGAGGACCGAGGCCAAACGCGCATCCGACGAAACCCAAAGGCTGAACCGGCCCCAAGGCCCCGCGTTGACAGCGCGCGCGCGCGGACATAGTTTCAGCCGAAGTCGCAAGCCTTCCGGCGTCCGCACCAGGGGGAACCCGCCACATGCCCATACGCGCGCTCATCGTGGATGACGAAGCCCCGGCCAGGGACGAACTCCTCTATCTCCTCCAGGCCCACCCGGATGTGGACGCGACCCAGGCGATCAGCGCCGAGGCGGCGCTTGAGCGCATTGCACAGGGCGGCGTGGATCTTGTGTTTCAAGACATCCAGATGCCGGGGCAGGACGGCTTCCAGGTGCTTTCCGGCGCGCAGGGGCTGCCGCATCCCCCCGTGTTCGTCTTCGTCACCGCCTTTGATTCCCACGCCATACGCGCCTTTGAGGAAAACGCGGCGGACTATCTGC
>Ga0183100_1001005_pt1 | contig 16161 bp, 10 predicted proteins | sample Biomet2_FD_127789 | JGI IMG/M metagenome (GOLD analysis project Ga0183100, IMG submission 127789) | Microbial communities from bioreactor (seeded with anoxic lake sediment) at LBNL, California, USA - Biofuel metagenome 2 | ecosystem: Engineered > Bioreactor > Anaerobic > Unclassified ...
CCAGGATCCAGTTTGGTTTCCCACTTGATCTCACCTGTTTCCGGCGTTTGTTTGCCTCCGTCAGATGCCTGAACAGTCACTTCGATTTCTTCATTCTGCGATACCGGCACCTGATCCAGCAACAAGAGGTTGATGGCTTCTTTGCGGTTATTCCGCACCGTCGTCTTCCAGATTCTGGTTTCTTCTTTCTTGTTACCAATAAACTGTTTGGTGGTAAAGCCCTTCACTTTGTCACGTTGTACGGACACTTTCTTGTCCCGTCCAAGAGACAGGCTTAACGTATCGGTAGCCGCATTGACATCGAGGATCGTCTTGCCGACATACGTGTCTTCGAAAAAGACGTTGGCTTCGCCTTCGAGGAAATTGTATTTTTCCCAATCCTGCAACAAAGCAGTCAAATAAGCCTCCTTATTGAGTTTGGGAGCACAATAATACTGGAATGTAGCCGGCAGGCTCAAGACATCCATGTCGACTGAAACCACATTGTTGTCGGATTTCACGGTATAAGGGGTCTTGATGTCAAAATCGACGGATATCTGTTTTTCAACCTGCTGCTTCGGAACGCCAAGACTGGCAAAGCCACGAATCTTCAGCATAGCTTTGGGCTCTGCTGCCAGCACCTGATGTTCTTCAAGATCCGCTATATCAACTCCATGTTCTTCGTCAGATCCCTTAGCTTGAGCCACAGATACTCTAACGACGTCATTCAACACTGACTGATTTCCCTGTAACACCACATTCAGCACGGAACCTGAGATGAATCTTGTTTGGGAAATATAACCGATCAGTGAAAAATTCAACTGTTGTGCATTGGCCGGCAACGTCAGCGAATAGGATCCCTGCGCATTGGTCACCGTACTGATGCCACTGCCATCGACCGTCACATTGACGCCGGCAACGCCTTTACCTTCTGTATCGCTAACCCGCCCACTGACACTGGTAATGGATTTTCCATAGACAGGAGGTGTCGTGTTGTAATCCAGGTAATAGGTCTTTAGCTCAGGTGCTACACCCGTTTCACTGGGATTGTAAGAAGACAGCTTCAGATGGACATTCTTCCAGTCCTCCTTGGTATCCTGACGAATATTTGCCTTGTACACCACCTCTATGGGCTCGTTAATGTTGTTAGCCCTGATATCGTACGATGGGTACCACCCGGCATTCGAAACAATGTAAACCAGCTCAAAAGCCGTCTTTACGGGTTGTTTAGCCTCAACCAGCACCAGCACCTCACCGGAAGCATATTCTTTCTTGTTGGTCAGGATGTTCAACTGTCCTTGGATTTCCGCTGCCTGTTTTTGCAGTTCTTCCAGCGTTTTTCTATGCTGAGTTGATTTGATCTTCAGATCGGTCAGTTTGTTGTTGTAGAACTCCGTTGCTTCTTTTAAGGCCAGTACGGTCAATGCCTGATTCTTGCCGCTCATAACACGGTTTTCCTTCAAAAACGCCAAATCTTCATCAATAACCTCCAAGGCCGTATTTTCAAGGTCTATTTGATCGTTGACACCCTTCAGTTTTGCTTCAAGTTTCACCTGCTCGTCCGATTTGTCCGGCTTGTCCAGAAAATTCTGCTGATGATTGACGGACAGAATGGTCAGAGCACCATCCGCCTTCACCTGAACGCTTTTGGCATCGATGAAAGGAGACAGATCCCCAAATTTCAGCATGGTTTTCCCGGCAGGCACGTCAACCGCAGCCGTCCGTGTTTCCTGTGCGCCTTGCAGGTAAACAGTCACCGCCTTCACATCAGTTTTAATTTCTTTTTGAACAGGTTCCTGCGCAAACGAAGTTCCCGCAAACAAACATAAGGCCAGTATCGGCAATCTTTTCATAGACAATTAGTTTGATGGTTATAGTATTTTTTTTAGCAACCGGATGGTTTCATCGGCATTCCATTCTTCCGTCAAGTCAAACAGATTGAGCGACTTTCCGTCTACCTGGACAGAGGCATTCTTCAGGATCCGTTCAGGAATGCTTCCGAAGGTTTCAACCAGCTGGTGTCCAAAAGGAAAGGCTTCAAATTCTTTGACACCCATAGGCACCGAGAAATCGGATTCAAACCGCTGAAGTTCGATCAACGCTTCAATAGGACCGGCAGAAAGATGGATGCCATTGAAACGTTGGGACACTTCCGGCAAGCCGAATTCTATCTGATGTTCCAACAATTCATGCCGGATACTGCCTTTTTCGGCTTTCCGGGGAGTCGTCGCCCCTGCAAAGCGGCTTCGGGCATCTTTCCAGGCCAGATCGCCCGACAAATTCATGACAACAATGCTCCTGCCCTTTTCTGTATAATGTTCAATTTGCATCGGGTTGAAGGCATTCAATAAATACACGGTATCGAGGCCTATACGAAGTTTCTCTACATAACTACCGCCGGCCAGCTTGATGATCTGTGAATTTTCCCACAAGCAATCCAGCGAACGGGCATTGAAAAATGGATATTGTTTCAGGAATTCCGTTCCTCCTAAGACAATCGCCTCATCGACCGATACGCCAAACAGCTCCTGAAAGCGGTCTTTGGCAGCTGAACCCAACCTTTCTTTTCCATGAGTCGCAATATCGGCGATAACCCCATAATGCTGCTCAATCAGATTGTATTGTTTCAGATAATCAGCCGAAAGCACCTTCACATCATGGATATTCAAACCAAAGGCACTGATTTTACCGAGAATCAGGTTCAAAATGGCTTCCAGCTGAACAGTGGAGGAAGGTAAGGTTATTTCGGGCTTGATGAAAAACAAAAAATTGTTTTTCCCGTATGGACGATCCGTATCCTGGTAGATACTCATGGTGTAAAGCTCCTGTTGCTGAGCCTTCCGGATGCCTTTCAGCATCAACGGGGCCAACTCTTCGATGTTTTCCATATTCAATCAGGTTAAACCAGCCAACTTTTCAGCCAAAGTACCAATTTTTTTAACACAATACACCGTTTTTTTTTTGAAAAGATAGGCTCATGTTCATAATTAGATTCAACATCCTGCAGAAAAGCTACATCAAACACCATCTTTGTTTGATGATTCGGCGCAATGTTCGTATATTTACTTAATATTACAAGCATTAACTTGCTAAATAAATCAACTATGAACCCAGGCAAAACCCAAGACGAGATACTATTCTACCTTAAAATGAACGGTGTGCAATCTGCTTCTGTCCTGGCCAAGGTCTTTCAAATGACGGGAGAAGGCATGCGGCTTCATCTGCAAAAACTGGAAAAGGAAGGATTCATTGTATCAGCGTCCCAGGTCAAAGGCGTTGGCCGGCCGACAATTCTGTTCAGCCTGACTGAAAAAGGCAGCAAACGGTTTCCGGACAACCATGCCTCGCTTGTCGTTCAACTGCTGAAGAATATCCGCCAGGTGCTTGGACAAGAAGCCTTGGATAAACTCATTCAAGCCAAAAGAGAAAGCGATTTTCTCAGGTATGAAGAGGCGTTGAAAGAGTGCTGTGAGCCATCAGAAAAACTGGCTTTATTTGCTCAAATACGGACGCAGGAAGGTTACATGGCCGAATTGGAAAAAGTCGATGAAGGTTGGTTGTTCATCGAAAACAACTGTCCCATTTGCGCGGCTGCCATCAATTGTCAAGGATTCTGCGAGTCTGAAATGGAGAACATCCGGAAATTACTGGGCAATCACTTTTCCGTCGAACGAGAAGACCATACTGCCGGAGGAGACAGGCGCTGTCTGTACCACATTCACTGACTTCCGAAACCCTTTATCAGCTTCCGGAATTCTGATACAATTTATATGACGATCAACTTTCGATTCTGACGAATACCGGATAGTTCTGCCGTAAGCACGTAAATGTCAGGGCTCAGGAGTCGTCCTGTCTGGATGGGCACCTAGCTTTTCCCATCCGGAAATGAACGACGTCGTGGTCGTCGCCGTTAAGGCAAGATTCAGGGTGTCACCGGTTGCGGCAACGGATGCCGTCATTTTTGATTTTCCAGGCAAACCTGTTGCGGCAAAAGAAGGGATAGCCGGCATCAACAGGCAGCAGCCTAACGTGACGATCTCAGCAATGTGTAGTAGATGTTTCATGGTAACAGCTTAACGGATTAAAGTGATGGCAATTTTACTCAGATTTTCCGAGTCTGTCGTCAGAGGAAGGCTGTATTAACTACCACAAATCTCCAAAATGCTGAAACAAATCGCTACCTATTTGTAGAAATTGTTAACAAAGGCTGAATAAGACTCATTCTTCAGTAGGATGATTTTCCAGCAGGCCATTAAAAAGCCGCTGCCATAACCGCCAAGCTGCACAAAACTAGCTACGACAGCCAATAGCCCGACATTCAGCGAGCGGTTCCTGATGGTTGCATCCAGCAGGACCAAGCCGGTGTAAACCAACAAGGGAAACAGAAACCAGATATTCCAGCAAATAGACAATACAACAAGCCCCAGCGTGCCCAGTACAAATAAAGACGGAAAGGTATGAACCAGTTTCAACGACTCCGGATGCTTCTTGAACAGTACGATACGGGCAATGCCGGAGTTGAACACCTGCTTGAAAAACTGTCTCAGGTTGGAACGGCGTTTGTGATAGACAAAGGCATCCTTAACCAACGCCGTTCTGAAACCCTGCTTCAGTATCCGGATACTCATATCGATGTCCTCGCCAAATCGCATGGTGGAAAAGCCGTGCGTCTGCTCAAAAACCGTCTTGGAATAGCCCATATTGAAACTTCTCGGATAAAACTTGTCAAGCTTCTCCCCTCCGCCCCGGATACCTCCGGTCGTAAAAAAGGAAGTCATGGCATAATTGATGGCTTTCTGAAGGGCTGAAAACTGTTCATCCGCTCTGTCAGGACCGCCAAATGCCTCCACATAATCGGTCGTCAATCTATTCATGACGGCCTCCACATACGTTGGAGGAACCACACAATCGGAATCCAAGAAAACGACATAGTTGCCCTGAGCTTTTTCACACCCGTAATTCCGGCTTTGACCGGGCCCTGAATTGGGCTTCATAAAATAGCGGATGCTCAGCCGTGATTCATACGCTTGTACTTGCTTTTCACACGTGACGGAAGAACCATCTTCCACAACAATGACCTCAAAATCGGAACAAGTCTGACTGCACAAACTCTCCAGCAGTTCTCCGGCTTCGGCTGGTCTGTTAAATACGGGAATGATAATGGATAAACGAATGGGCTGTTGCTCGTTCATGATCGTGACTGAATAATCGTTAAAGTTATCGCTGGACGTGCCTGACTACGCTTTGTCCGTTGGATTGTCAGCATTTTACCAGGCGAAAGTACGCTTTTTTTTTATACCTTTAAACATTTCATACCTTAGCGTTGTCTAAGTACAACGAATGCCTTATCTCAATACCATAACCTATGTCAAACAAACTCATTACGTGCCTGCTTCTTGGCCTTTCATTGACCGCACAACTTCCCGCACAACGCAGGATGGAACAGCTGAACCGTGGTGTCATCGCTGTCAGGGCCACAGAAAAAACAGCGTTCATCAGCTGGAGACTATTGGGTACCGATCCGAAGCACACTTATTTCAATCTCTACCGGCAAACCGGTAACGGCCAGCCTGTCCTGCTGAACAAAAAGCCATTGACCACTGCCACCTGCTTTACAGACAACAACGTCGATTTCAGCCAGCGTAATACCTATCTGGTCAAACCTCTTGTAAAAGGGAGTAAAGGACAAGCCGCCGCAGAGGGCCAATACTGTCTCAACGCAGGAGAAAGAGTGGACCAATACCTTTCCATACCGCTCAGAACGCCAGACAAATACACACCAGGAGACTGTTCGGTCGCCGATCTTGACGGGGACGGGAACTATGAGATCGTTGTCCATATGGTCGGCATCGGACGAGACAACGGACAGAACGGGTTGACGACTCCACCCATCCTTCAGGCATACAAACTGGACGGCACGTTCCTATGGGAAATCAATCTGGGCATCAACATCCGGGAAGGAGCCCACTATACTCAATTCCTGGTGTATGATTTCGATGGGGATGGTAAAGCCGAACTGATCTGCAAAACAGCCGACGGCACCAAAGACGGAGTGGAAAACATCATCGGTGATCCGGCAGCCGACTGGCGCACCAAACCGACAGACGGCAACATGGACCCCTGGGCCAACCGCCCGGTCTTCTTCCGATCAGACAATCAACCGCGGCACCCTGGAGGGCCTGATTCCATTCAGCCTGGAATGCCATCTTCCACGATAACTATGAACCCAGCCGACAGTGCCGGCAGAGAAGCTTTCAACCGGGCTCAAGGATACCGTCAGTCAAGAAGAAACGGCAATGATACGGTTATAATCCGCGACGGCCAGCAACGCATGCCTCCAAACGAAGGACGTCGCCAACGTCCGGTTACAGATCCGAATCCCTTGGCCGGCAAAATCGTCGACGGCCCCGAATACCTGACCGTGTTCGAAGGGACAACCGGCCGGGCACTGGCCACCGTCAATTATGTACCGGGACGCGGGGCCCTCGATGCCTGGAATGATACCCATGCCAACCGCAGCGAACGCTATCTGGCCGGTGTCGCCTATTTGGACGGCAAACATCCTTCGGCCGTTATGTGCAGAGGGTATTATACGAGAGCTACCTTGGTAGCCTGGGACTGGCAGGAGGGCAAACTGACGCAACGCTGGATGTTCGACAGTTACGACGGGACACCCGGCAACGATGCTTACAGCGGACAAGGCAATCACTCCCTGAGTGTCGCCGATGTTGATCAGGACGGCTGTGATGAAATTGTCTACGGTGCCTGCTGCATCGACCATAACGGCAAAGGTTTGTACAGCACAGGATTCGGGCATGGTGATGCGCTCCATTGTTCCGATCTTGATCCGAAACGTCCGGGATTGGAAGTCTTTCAGGTCCATGAAGAAATGGACAAAGCGGCTGCCGTTGCTGCCGGTGAGTTCAGAGATGCCAAAACAGGCAAACTCCTCTGGGGGCTACCTGGCACCAGCGATGTCGGCCGCGGTATGACAGCCGATATCGATCCTCGCTATGAAGGATGCGAATGCTGGAGCGTCGGCTCTCACGGGTTGTATTCAGCCAAAGGTGAAAAAATCACCGACAAACAACCACGTTCCTGCAACTTCGCGGTTTGGTGGGACGGCGATCTGAGCCGTGAACTACTCGACCGCAACCGGATCACCAAATGGAATTATATCACCGGAACCGACATTGAATTGTTCAGGGCCGACAGCTGTACGTCCATCAACGGTACCAAAGCGACGCCCAACTTAAGTGCCGATTTATTCGGTGACTGGCGCGAAGAAGTGATCCTGAGCAACATCAACGGCAAAGAACTGCGCATCTTCACCACCACCATTCCGACAGACTACCGCTTCGTCACCCTGATGCACGACCCTCAATACCGCCTGTCCATCGCCTGGCAAAACGTCGCCTACAACCAACCACCGCATCCGGGATTTTTCCTTGGCAACCACATGAAACACACTCGACACTAAGACTAAAAAATCTAAGCCTTTTGTATTATTTAAAAATTAACTTACATTTGCCGGTATCACAAGAAGCAGACGGGTGAATTCCTGAAGCACAACCAATTAATTATTGATATGACTTCAACGCTATCCTCATCGATCAGAGGCACTTTCCTCTTGCTGTTCCAACTTGCTTTTGTGCTTCAAGCGGCAGCCATTCCTTCAAAAGAGATCCGGACAACTCAGACAGTATCACAACATCAGCAAAAAGCAGGGCTGACCGATATTCCGGGTGTTGACAGGGAACGCCTCACAAACAGAACAGATCGGTTTCCCCTTATTCGAAAGCGGATTATTGCCGCCTGACTCGGTTGTCAGAAAAGCGATCAATGCCTACGGCGGTAGCTTTGCCTCATTCGATGTGCTGAACAATCGTACGACGTTTGTGACCAACAACGGACTGGCCATTATGGTTGCCGCTGAGCTCTCAAAACAGGAGACAATAGCGCGTGAATTTGGTTATCTACTTAGACTAAAAGACAACTTCCCAAAGATGGTCGTATCAAATGAACGTCCATTCGAAAACACCTATGAGGGCATAACGCATTTCTACATCAAGGACTTTTTGTCTTCAACATTGACCCCTACGATCATATAATCGCGACCTGATTTTAGGCAACTGCTTAGTCTATAAGGGTAGCATTTCCAGCTATTTGCAGCGGAATCAGGATCCAGGACTTGCCCTGGAGTTCAGACCCTTTATTTAATGTGTAAAGCGGTTGCCTAAAATCAGGTAGTTATATTACAGACTGAACGGACTTGTTTTGACAAACAGCCTGTAATCCTTGATCATGCCTGGCTTGCCGGCTTCAGGGCGCGGCAAATACATGAAACCGGTGATGGATTGTTCCTTGCCAAGATCGATGACAATCTGATGCGGAAAATCTGGTTTCGTCAGCGTATAGGCGGTATGCCAGTAAGTCGATTCCTGCAGGTCAAAGACCTTGTCGGCCGTGTTGTTGGCATCGGCAGTTTCTTCACTGTCGGCATACAACGCTTTCCAGGGCTCGCGGGAAATCTTGCTGCCGTCGGCACCAAGCACTTCCAGTTCAGCGATGGCGGCCACCTTGTCATTGCCGTAGGAAGATAAGGCCTCAAGACACAGATACCTGGCTGCTACTGGTTTATCAAATTTGATCGTTTGCCAGCCGTTGCCTGGAGCAAATGTCCCGGCGATAACCGGTTTTTCGTTGGTCAGGTCAAGATTCTGGCCGCCCTTGCGGTGGGTTTCAGGTTCAGGGATGCTAAGCTTGTCGAGGATAGGTTTGTCCAGGCCTGCCATGACGGTCTTTTCCGGAGTGTCCAGATCGAGCACGATCACTTCGTTCTCGCCCTTCTTCAACCAGCAACCTGGCATGTACAAGGTTTGTTGAGGGCCTATGCGCCAGAAACGTCCGATTTCATAACCATTGACCCACAGCAGGCCTTTACCCCAGGTACTCATGTCCAGGAACGTATCGCCTGGTTTATCGAGTGTAAAATGACCTCTGTAATAAGCAGTTGGGGTGATTTTACCACCGGTATTCCTGAATACCCGCTGGCTGACATCGTTGTAATCGGATGGAAACGTATAGATTTGCCAGTTTTTCAACACGGTTGTCTTGCCTTTCGAAATCAGTTCCACCTTATTGGTAATGCCCTTGTAATCTTTGATGGCCTTGCCAAAGTTGATACGTCCCATGGCTTCAACCAGAATATCCAGCCTGGCTCCTTTTTTCAACGGAGGAATGGCAACCGAGTTTTCGCCTTTCCGCCGGTCAAGTTTGGCCAACAGTTTACCGTTGACAAAGACCTGGGCCCAATCATGTACATCCTCAATTTTAAGCAACTTAGACTCACCGGTGGCCGGTAATGTGGTCCGGTAAAGCACGGAGCCCCACGGTTCATTCAGATCTTCCATTGTTTGAATGGTATCGCTCTTCACTACACCGAACAAGTTCTCAAACAAGGGTGACACCTCGGTCAGGTTGAACGAAGGAATACTGATGATTGGATTTGAGGCAGGGATCGGTTGAAGCGTATCGCCTTTCGGCATATAGCCGGCCAGCAGTTGACGTAATTCCAAGTATTTAGGCGTTACATTACCCCACTCGCCGATAGGGGCATCGTAGTCGTAGGAACTGCACATCGGTGAAAAACCGGGAGAATTGGCCCCACCCCAATGACCGAACGTCGTGCCTCCATGAGTCATATACAAACTGAACGAGATGTTTCGATCGAGCATCTCACGAATACCGTCAACCATCGCCTTGGCGTCACGGGTTTCATGTTTGCGTCCCCAGTTGTCAAACCAGCCGGACCAGAACTCACTGCACATCAGCGGCGTATTCGGACGCAAAGCGGAAAGTTCGGCAAATTGCGCCTCAATGTTGGCACCGGTCCCGAAATTGACGGTCCACAGCAAATCATCCAGAGCGTTGTTCTTGAAGTTGGAACTCCAGTCGCACTGGAACAACGGAATATCGGTAAATCCGGACGCCTTAACCATGTCACGGATCTTTGAAACATACGGTTTGTCGATTCCATACGAACCATATTCGTTTTCAACCTGCACCATTAGGATATTTCCGCCTCTGGTAATCTGCAGGTCTGCCAGTTGCTTTCCCACTTCTTTCATAAACAGGCGGGTACGTTCCATGAAATACGAATCTTCGGTACGAAGCTCGATGTCTTTCTTTTTCAGCAACCACCAGGGCAGTCCGCCCATCTCCCACTCGGCACATACGTATGGACCCGGACGGACAATAACGTACAACCCGTTTTGCTGAGCCAACCTGCAAAAGGCAGCAATGTCTTTCTGACCGGTAAAATCGTAAACGCCTTCTTTTTGTTCATGGTAATTCCAGAAGACATACATACAGATGGTATTCATACCCAGCGCCTTGCAAAGTTTCATACGGTTATCCCAGTATTCTTTCGGAATACGTGGATAATGAATTTCAGCTGCTTTGACAATAAACGGTTTGCCATTTAGCAGAAAGGTCTTGTTGCCAGCTTCAAATGTGCCTTTGCCGGTGATGGCAACAGACGGTGCACCTTGCTGAACCGCAACAACAACCGGCGCTGCAGCCGAAGTCGTACGTATCTCTTGATTGACAGCAAATGCCATACCCGGAACTAGGATAGAAACTAGAAGAGCAATGGCTGGATAATTGTGTTTCATCATACTCGTGATGTTGGATGGTTTAATTCTGCCGCAAAATAGGTAAAAAAAACGCTTTAGACTTCCAAAAATACGCTTCAGACTTCCAATTATGAGTCAACTACTGTTTTTTTTACACTTATCTTAAGAAAAAAGGAGAAAACGAACCATCCTACGTTCGTCTCCTCCTTTTTCAATTTTCTTATCAGCATCAAATTATTTTCCGGCCTTCTTTGCTCTGAATCCGTAAAACAGGACAACGATAAAACAGCAAAATGGAACCAGATAAGACCAGCTGATATCTCCGGTAAGGTCAGAAACCAGCCCTTGAAGGGGTGTGATCAGAGCTCCGCCAAGAATAGCCATGATCAATCCTGAAGCTCCGATTTTGGCATCGTCTCCAAGCCCGTCCAGGGCAAAACCGTAAATCGTCGGAAACATCAGAGACATAAAGACGGAAATGCCAACCAGGCATACAGCCATGAACATGCCCGTACCGAAAATAACGCCTACCGTGCAAGCCAAGGCTGCAAAGGAAGCCAGGATCATCAGTTTGGATGGTTTCACACAACGCATCAAAGCGGTGAAAACAAAACGTGCTACGGTAAAAACTACCATCGACAGCAGAAAGACCGTTGCCGAATCTTTCTCATTGGTTCCCAATTCCTGCATGACAATGCGAATGGTAAAAGACCAGACGCCGACCTGAGCGCCGACGTAAAAAAACTGGGTTATGACACCCCATTTGTAGAGTTTGTTTTTTATGAGCCTGCCGAAGGTCTTGCCAATCTGCATGGACTTGTCACTGTCCGAGTTTTTAGGCATTTTGGAAAACAACATGATGAAAAAAATGATCACCAGCACGATACCGATGCCAAGATAGGTTCCTGTGATGGAATGCAGCTCACTGGCCTGAATGGACGCCAATTGATCGGCTGACATCCGGGCGCGTTCGGCGGCACCGGCCTTATGCAACTGGCCCAGGATAAAATACTGGCTCAGCAGAATACCCGTAATGGATCCGACCGGATTGAAAGCCTGGGCCAGATTCAGTCTCCGGGTAGCCGTTTCCGGAGAGCCCATGCTGAGTATATACGGATTGGATGTTGTCTCAAGAATGGAGCAGCCTCCGGCTAAAATATAGATGGCAACCAAATAGGCACCATACGCAGCAGACTGCCCTGCCGGATAATACAATAAGGCACCGGCTGTATACAATCCTAATCCAAGCAACACCCCGGATTTATAGGAAAAACGCTTAATAAAAAGGGCAGCAGGTAAGGCAAAACAAAAATACGATCCGTAAAAAGCCATTTGAATGAACGATGTCTGCAAATCAGACATGCTCATGATTTTTTTGAAGGCGGCCAACATCGTATCGTTCAAATTATTGGCTACTCCCCAAAAGAAAAAGAGGCTTGTTACCAGTATGAACGGCAACAACATGCTCTTTCCGTTGAGCCTCATAAAAGAGGACGATTTTTTCTCAGGCATACATTGTGTTTTTTATGGTATAGATTGACTGAAATAAGGTAAAAACCTCATTCCTTAGGCATTTTCAACAGGTTAAAAAGGGCGTATGATCAATACCGGGTACGCCCTTTTTCCAACCAATCAGCTTAACGGTATCAGGAAATTCTCTCCCTGAGCGCTTTCTCCTTATCAGCAGACCAATATCCGCAATCCAGTTCGATAAACACCGATGTATAAGGAATTAAGCAGTCTGATTTTAGTACAAGTACGTTGAACAATTTGGAAGCCTCATCCAATTTGGCGAAAATTTCATCGTGAGGCATTACCTGGAGCTCCTGCTTGCTGGTAATACGCGACAGATCGCTCTTGAACGAGTCAACGCCGTAACTTAGATCATTCCGCATGAACAACAATTCCTTGTCGGTATAAATGACCGGTTTGGCATGCCCTTCCCAACGAATGGTTTTCAGCACAAATTTCAGCACACGCAGCAACCGTTCGTTTGTATAAATGGTTTTGATGCCGGGAGCACTCTGCATCGGATAAGCTTTGTCAACGACCAATATCCAGTTACGATGTCCAAGCAACGGGATGGTTTCTAATACTTGTTTTTTCCAGTTCATATCAATTAAAAATTAGTCATGCAATTCTTCGTCAAAGACAATGGCTACCTTGCCGCATTTGCCTTCATTCATCAGCGCAAAGCCATCAGAGGCTTTTTCAAGAGAAAAGCGGTTGGTAATCAAATCTTCAGGGTGAATACCCCAGCGAACGATGCGTTCAACCAGTTCTTCCATCCGCCAGATATTCGTTACCCACGAACCATAAATGGTTTTTTGTTCATGGATAATGTCAGGGCTCGGCACAAATTCGCAGGTGCCACCTTCGCCGATAAAAACGATTTTCCCCCATTTACGCGCAGCACGAATAGCCAGCTGACGACCATAGGTATTACCGGAACAATCCACGGCACGTTCCACGCCATAACCGCCGGTAGCTGCTTTGATTTTTCCAAGTGCTTCAGCATTTGACTGAAACACCTGGTTACACAGCCCTTTTTCCAACGCAATATCCATTCGTTCTTGCACGGTGTCGACACCAATCACGTTGGTTGCGCCCAGTGCCTTTGACAACATGGCGGCAGCGAGTCCGACCGGGCCAAGTCCGACGATTAAGACAGCATCATTACCGCAGATACCGATTTTTTCGAGTCCTTCGTAGACAGTTCCGAAACCGCAGGCTACTTGAGCGCCATCCGAATAGGTCAGTGAATCCGGCAATAAAACAAGGTCTTTCTCTTCAGCCAAAAGATATTCGGCCATACCTCCGTCCCGTTGCCAGCCATAAGCCCGGCGAAAAGGGCTGGTGCAACTGATCATATACCCACGGCGGCAATCGTTGCAGACACCGCAACCGGAAATATGATAGACTATCACACGGTCTCCTTCCTTGAAACGGCGTAATCCGGGACCACATTGGACAATCTGGCCACAGGGTTCGTGTCCGCAAATCTTATCCTGATAGCCTTCAGGGCCTTTTCCTACATGTTCACGATAAATGGCACGAATATCGCTCCCGCAAATGGTAGAAGCTTTCATTTTGATCAGGACTTCACCGTGTCCGGGAGTTGGTATTTCGACATCCTTGATGACCACGGTACTGTTGCCAGGCAAGTAGGCAGCTTTCATTGTTTTCATTATACAAGTCAATTAAAATTATACGTTCAAAATAAATAATAGGTAGAACCCCAAGGCAAGCCCTGGACCCTGACTTCGCCCCAAGAGACGGGGCATTTACCCAAAGCGATTAAAATCAAACTCCGGCAATGATGCCGTCTTCATCCCACAAATCGTGCCAATCCCGGGCTGTTTTCCATAAAAACACCTGACCTTTGATGAATCGGTTATTCTTGTCGATCGCTTTTATCCTGGCCATTTCCTCATCCGAAAGCGGATCTTCGGTCACGCAACGCAAATTTGACACAAATTTATCAGGTTTTACTGAAAAAGGGATGGGTATTTGTCCATTCTGTACCGCCCATTTAACACAAATTACGGCTGGATGGACACCATGCGCGCGGGCGATATCAACGATAACAGGGTCTTCAATGGGAACCGTATCTTCAGGGGTCTTATCCCGTTCAGGACGTCCGGGTGATCCGATCGGGCAAAAGCCAATCGCATTAATGCCATTATCTTTCAGGTAATTGAATAGTTCAGGCTGCTGAAAATGCGGATGCATTTCCATTTCATTGACCACCGGTTTGATGCGACAGTCACGGAGTAACAGCTTCATTTTGGCGATCGTCATATTCGACGTTCCGATGTTCTTCACCAATCCGGCATCCACCAGCTTTTCCATATCACGCCATGTCCGCATGTAATTTTCATGAATGTATGGAACGGCATGCGGATCCCGGGAATTGACGGTCACCCCCTTTTCATGATGATTGGGAAATGGCCAATGAACCAGGTACAGGTCCAGGTAATCCAATCCCAGATCGGCCAATGACTGTTTACAAGAACCAATGATATCATTATGCTTGTTGTTCCAGACTTTTGAGGTAATCCAAAGATCTTCCCGTTTAACAATTCCGGAAGCAAAGACCTCTCGCAGCGCTGTTCCGATTTCTTTCTCATTGCCATATACTGACGCACAATCAATATGTCTGTAACCCAGGATTATGGCTTGTCTGACGGCCGCTGCGATCTGTTCGGCTGTATAATTGTCTGAGCCGAATGTACCGAGACCAACGGCAGGTATGGTTGAGCCATTGTATAGAGTAACGTTGGGCACCAACGATAGATCGACAGGTTTTAATTGTTCATTCATGATACAAACGTATAATGGGTATGTATTAAAAACTATTTGTAAAGAGGTCCGAAATTCTGACAGGCCCTGTAGTCTGCACCTTCAGCATCCATACCAAAAGCATTCCAGGTAGCCGGACGGAAAATCCGGTCAGCTTCCACATTGTGCATGCAAACAGGTATACGCAGGATAGAAGCCAATGTGATCAGGTCTGCGCCAATATGCCCGAAACTGATGGCTCCGTGATTGGCACCCCAGTTGTTCATTACACTGTAGACATCTTTAAATTGAGGCGTCTCATTCAATCTGGGTGAGAACCAGGTAGTGGGCCAGGTCTTATCGGTCCGTTTGTTGATGATGTCAAACGCCTTTTCAGGGATATCAACCGTCCATCCTTCTGCCAACTGAAGGACAGGACCTAATCCCTTAATCCGGTTCAACCGGATCATGGTAACTGGCATTCCCCCTTTGGACAGGAACCGGGAAGAGAAACCGCCTCCACGGAAATAGCCCTTGTCAGCAGGACACCAATCGGTCGCGTTCAGGCATTTCAGGATTTCTTCCTCCGAGATATCCCAGAAGTTTTTCATCTTCGGATGGCCATCGGCATCGCTTTGCTGACCTGTGGCATCCAAACAAGTGGCCCCTGAATTGATGAGGTGTATGATACCGTTGGCTGCGTGACCTTCCAATTCACAGCCGGTGACACGTTTCACTGATTCCGGACTCCAGAAAGTACGGACATCGGAGAAAATGGAAGCCGTATTGGTCAGCAAGTGGCCGAACAACATGGAGACACCGTTGAGCGAATCATTTTCCGTTGCCAAAGTCATGGCTTCGCGGACGCCATTCCAATCGAACGAAGAACACAGCAGCGCCTCACTGAAATCACCGTTGGGCAGAAAATCCGTCCACTGGCGTTGCCCTTGGAAACCGGCAGCGATGGCATTGTGGCCAAGCGCTTCTTCAAGAAAACCCATTTCTTTTAATTTGGGGTTACCTTTCATCAAATCCCTGATAATGAGTGTCATCTTAACGACAAAAGCCCAGTCTTTTTCATGCTGCTCCGGTGTACTTTTCTTCTCAGCGACATTGTAATCGATGCTCTGCCTTGATTGACAGTATTTTTTTGTCCAGGCCATGGCTTTTTTAAATTCTTCGTGATCGTAAATTCCCTGCTCCATGCGGCGCAAAATCTCAACCTGATCGATACCTTCCACACGAATACCCAGATAATCCTGGA
>Ga0183100_1000787_pt2 | contig 16149 bp, 6 predicted proteins | sample Biomet2_FD_127789 | JGI IMG/M metagenome (GOLD analysis project Ga0183100, IMG submission 127789) | Microbial communities from bioreactor (seeded with anoxic lake sediment) at LBNL, California, USA - Biofuel metagenome 2 | ecosystem: Engineered > Bioreactor > Anaerobic > Unclassified ...
ACATTGTCGACGAGGAGTGAGCTGATGGAAGCGCCCCATTTGTCGCGTTCGAGTCCGAGGATAACCTTGACTTGCTTGCAGCTGGCCGAGGTGGTGTAGTCCATGGAATAGGTCTGGAAGGCATCACTGGTCACAGCCTGCTTGACGCCCAGGGTGTTGTCCTGCACTTCAACGAGCTTGATGTAGCCAAGCTTGGTACCGTCTTTCTTGATACCGCCTTTGGCCAGAGCCGAGAGCGAATAGACTTCACTGGGAGCCACGTCGACGATCTGAGAGACTTCAGCGGCGCTGTAGCCATCGTTCCACATGTAGCGTTCGATGTGCAGGGCATGGTTGTTGAAGTCCTGAGAGTTGTCGATTTCCTGTTTGACGATATACTGACGGGAGTTGTAGCCGTCGATGGGGTTGACCATCCATCCTTCGATGCGGGTGGTCATGGCTGAGTCTGTAGACCAGGCTCCGGCATCGGATTCACCTTCGAAGTTTGGGTTCTTGAGCAGATTTTCAACAGGGTCACCGGTAGCCAGAGCGAAGTCGGCAGCTAAGCCGTAATCTTTGGCTCTGATGGTATCGACGATGAATCCGTCGCGGTAGATGAAGATGCGGTTGTCCGGCGTAACGGCATAGCGATAGGTATGAGCCTTGTCATCGTTGTAGAAGGATCCGAGGGTGTTGGAACTAGTCGAGTTGTAGAGGGCCATGGCCGAAGAGTTGATCAGTCCCTTGAATCCGATGCCATTGCTGGTGACGGCATAAGGGGTGAACTCCTTGGTCAGGTTGTCGGTGTTGACCCTGAACTCGAGCGTATAGCCATTGTTGCCGGGATTGAATCCGGCCGTTGCATCGTTGGAGAAGTCGGTATCGTTACCAGAGCCTTTGAAGATGGGCGAAGCCGAGATGTCCTTAGGCGTAAGCGGTGTTCCGATCCCCTTGAGGGCAATGTAGGTTCTGCAGTCCCCGCTTCTGAGGATAAGTTCTCCGGTGGTGAGGTTGCGGGTGCTGTTCAGGGTGACGGTGACTTCAGCATTGGCGGCGTTGTAAGGCAATTCGGTCGTGTTGACTGAGAAGCCAGCGGGGCAGGTGATGCTGATGGGTTCGTCCGACTTCAGGTTCTGGGTGTTGACCGTAAACTTGGCGGTATTGTTGGTGCCGTTGATGGTCAAGGCCTTGCTGGAGGTGCTGATGCCCGGAACGAGTGGTGCATAGGCCCCGGTCAGGTCATAGGTAAAGTACTCGACACCGGCGGACTTGTTGGTGAAACCGATCTTCTGTGTATGAGTACGAGCCTTACCGGCCAGGGCGACATTGTCGACGAGGAGTGAGCTGATGGAAGCGCCCCATTTGTCGCGTTCGAGTCCGAGGATAACCTTGACTTGCTTGCAGCTGGCCGAGGTGGTGTAGTCCATGGAATAGGTCTGGAAGGCATCACTGGTCACAGCCTGCTTGACGCCCAGGGTGTTGTCCTGCACTTCAACGAGCTTGATGTAGCCAAGCTTGGTACCGTCTTTCTTGATACCGCCTTTGGCCAGAGCCGAGAGCGAATAGACTTCACTGGGAGCCACGTCGACGATCTGAGAGACTTCAGCGGCGCTGTAGCCATCGTTCCACATGTAGCGTTCGATGTGCAGGGCATGGTTGTTGAAGTCCTGAGAGTTGTCGATTTCCTGTTTGACGATATACTGACGGGAGTTGTAGCCGTCGATGGGGTTGACCATCCATCCTTCGATGCGGGTGGTCATGGCTGAGTCTGTAGACCAGGCTCCGGCATCGGATTCACCTTCGAAGTTTGGGTTCTTGAGCAGATTTTCAACAGGGTCACCGGTAGCCAGAGCGAAGTCGGCAGCTAAGCCGTAATCTTTGGCTCTGATGGTATCGACGATGAATCCGTCGCGGTAGATGAAGATGCGGTTGTCCGGCGTAACGGCATAGCGATAGGTATGAGCCTTGTCATCGTTGTAGAAGGATCCGAGGGTGTTGGAACTAGTCGAGTTGTAGAGGGCCATGGCCGAAGAGTTGATCAGTCCCTTGAATCCGATGCCATTGCTGGTGACGGCATAAGGGGTGAACTCCTTGGTCAGGTTGTCGGTGTTGACCCTGAACTCGAGCGTATAGCCATTGTTGCCGGGATTGAATCCGGCCGTTGCATCGTTGGAGAAGTCGGTATCGTTACCAGAGCCTTTGAAGATGGGCGAAGCCGAGATGTCCTTAGGCGTAAGCGGTGTTCCGATCCCCTTGAGGGCAATGTAGGTTCTGCAGTCCCCGCTTCTGAGGATAAGTTCTCCGGTGGTGAGGTTGCGGGTGCTGTTCAGGGTGACGGTGACTTCAGCATTGGCGGCGTTGTAAGGCAATTCGGTCGTGTTGACTGAGAAGCCAGCGGGGCAGGTGATGCTGATGGGTTCGTCCGACTTCAGGTTCTGGGTGTTGACCGTAAAAGTAACCGAACTATTGGTGCCATTAATTGTCAATGTCGAAACTGAAGTAGTTGCGACGGTGTTTGTGACCGAACGCAAAGCTACACTGCTCCGGATGGTATTCCCGTTTGGCAGGGAAATGCAGATTCCAGGTCCAGAGGTATCAAACCCGGTGGATCCAGGTGAAGACTCTGAACCATAGATTTCCCCGTACGACAAGGTAAGCAGAACGAGGAATAAAAGAATGAAATGCTTTCTTCTCATGGTCATTAATTAAATAGTTAAAGTTAAAAATGAAGAAATATGGATAGACATGGTGCTTGAATTAAATTTGCTACGATTGTTTGACAAATTTGAAACAACTGCAACCGTTCAAGATCAGCAAATAAACGCCGGCTCTTAGAGCTGGGACGCTTAAATCACGAAGATGCTGTGCAAAAGTGATTTTTCTGCCAAGCAAATCCGTGACACTGGCCGCAGCCTCTCCTGATACGTTATTGGAGACAAACCGGTTGTTTTGTTCGTCAAAAAACAACGTCGTATCAAATACGGAAGCGAGTGGCTCAAGGATAGCGGACGGCGTTCCGTTTTCGATGACCATCCAGCCGACCTGTTCTTTTGCGACAGCTGCTGTTGTTTTGGAAATTTCTCTTTCCTGAAAGACCTCTGCCGATGCAGGTGTCATCTTCTTAATCCGGAGATTGGAGGCAATGCTGTCATTGACAGTCTGCATGAAAGCAAATACCAACGGATCTGAAAAATCTTCGCCAAATAAAATCGTGTTCGATGTAAAGAAACTGCCCACGGTCCCGGCCTCAGTTAATCCTACTTTGATTCCTTTGCCGTTCAGCCGGCCTGTTCCAGGTGTCAATGCCAAAAAACAAAGATCTTCTCCGACCGTATCCGGGGTGATTGCTTCTTCATATTGCAAGGCGACATCAAAACCGTTCGATGTACAATTTTTGATCCGTACGACGGAAGGATGACTGTCACGAGCCGAAACCCTGTTGCAAAAAACAACAGGGTCGGTCGTGAAGGGAGTGGTAAAACGGTATCTTTTCCAGGTCGTGTTAATGCCGGTCAATTTTCCGGCTAAGGCAATAATTCCACCTAATTCGGCTCTGCCGGAAGGCAGAGTCAGGATGGCTATGGTATCACAGCTGGTCAGTATTGGGCTTTGTTGATAATTCCATGCTGTCAGTTTAAAATTGAAGTAATTTTTTTCAGCCTTGTTTATACTGGCAAATAAAGGAAACTTGTTGTGGTTGGAAGGAGTACCGGCAATAACTACAGGTGTTTCCTTCCATGGATTGGCAAATAAGTTTAGCGTGACATCACTTGAACTGACGGCCAGTTTGTCTGCATGGATGCTCTCCTGATTGTTCAGTATCGTATATTTGACAATGTTTGAATGAACCTGGGCGCTGTCAATACCAACCGATCTGAGCCGATAATAGACAGTTCCATTTAATAACACTGCCGGAATCCTGTCTTCAAACGAACGCAAATAACCGGAAGTTGTCCGACCGATCTGAGTAAACGTGACGTTGTCCGATGAGCGTTCAATGATATAGTAGGCATTCATTTCCTCGTTGTAATCCGTCCATGTCAGCTGAATGGTCTGTTGCTGCGCCTTGTAATTATAGGAGAGGACAGGCGATTCCTGAATTTTCCAAACAGGAATGACTTCATTCGTAGCGTTGTAGGCCATTTGAGAAGCATTGTTCTTGTAAAATAGGCCGGCTGGCGTCAATGTTCCGCTTTTTGTCGAGGTAGACCAGTTCAGGATCATGGCCCGTTTGTCCTCAACCCAGTTATAGATGGAATAGCGCTCCATAAAATGAGCCGTATCCATCACATTCAGGATTCCTGTCAGGTCATTTAGTTGTTTTTGTTGCTGTTCCGCTGTTGTGGAAGGCCAGGCTTCGTGAGTCCAGTTGGCGCCGTTGTTCCATTCTTTGATCCAGATGGGCTTCCCTGTCTTTTGATGGAGGTAATTCAGTTTGTCGTACCATTCCTGAGGAGACATGCCTCCCCAGTACCCATGAACCACAATGAAATCTACCCGGTAATTCTTTTCCTGGCATTTGTCGAGAAATTGATACAGCCAGTTAAAATCGGTCGTAGCCGGAGATCCAAGCCTCAGTCCGGTTTGCAACGCGTAGGGCCAGTCTGCAATGGCCTGATCGACGGATGCATTGGACTGTTCGGGATGATCCGGTTCATTGTAGCCGAGTAGGTGAGAAACCCCTGTCCGTGCGCTGATAGAGTCCCATCCGGGCCAGTGTGGCCCCCATCTTTCAGGACAGAATTCCAGGTTGTACGTTGTCCGGCTGGAGGCTCCCCAGGTATAAAACCAGGTACAATCGACCAGATCAGCCTGTGACTCAACATCTGTTGTGCCACACCAACCTTTTTTTGATACCCAGTCCCATTTGAAAACCCGGATGAATGATACTTTCTGATCCAGCACATTAGGCAACTCCGCGAAATTCAGGTCGGCGGTATCGGCAATAAAGACCCGGCTGTAACCGGTTCCGTCCGGATTGTCTGCCAACGTGGCCATGTATCCTCTTCTCAATTTAAATGAACGAACAGCATTGTTTGCCATGCCAAGCGGCCTTTTCAGGCTGGCAGGAACATAAGCACCCGGTTGGTCTGTATAATACACCTCTGTTGTAAACGTAACCGGAGTTCCTGCGAAGTTTTTTTCAGTGTATCCAATCAACGGACTGAAGCCGGCAGGATGGGGAACTATCACTGTCCCGTTTATGTAGCTGCATACACGGGCATTGACGTCTGGTATCAGATTAGCTGAGTTGATCTTTATATTTGACTGGTAACTGCTGATGACAACGGAGGGTTTTACCTGATCAAAAAAGAGCCAGGCATTCTCTGAGGTTAAATTGATGCTGCTGTTGGTGAATATGTTTGAAGACGCCGTCAAATGTAACTCTTTGTTGCCGTCCAGAACGAGCTGCTCATTTGTCAGGTTGGTAACTGTCAGGACGTTTTTGGCAGGCAGCTCAAAACTGACAACAAAAATAAAGGTAAAGGCAACGAACTTTTTGAACATGTCGTTTATTCGGCTATTAGATTGTGCTTATCCGTTTTTTGGATGTCACAATATTAGAAACAATATCCGTGCTGGAAGAGTAATTATTTCCTAAAAAGGTCGGAAAATGGATATTCTGACTTCCGAGGTGTCTCAGAGTCATCCCTGAATCTGTTTGTCAATGGATAAGAATTAGCTGAAAATCAATCTGTCTGTCTGATTTCTGCGCTTGAAAGGACGAATTTGTCTTCATGACAGGTTTGCAAGATAAATCGATCCTTTTCTACCATCAGCGATCGGATCAAAAAGAGTCAGAGGACTTTTGAATCATTTTTATTAAGAATAAGCATTTAATAATCTCTGATCAGAGAAGACTGTAAACAGAAATGAATATTTTTGGACTCGATAATAACGGTGGCTAGTGTCTATTCCGATTTGATAACTGACAACGTAGATTATTATTAATACCCTACCATGAAAAAAACACATCAGCTATTTTTATACCTGTTACTTTTCGGACTGGTTGGCCTTGTCCGGACGGGTTCTGCCAAAAAGCTAAGTATTGACCAGTTGAAATTTTCAGAACTGTCATCCACCAATCATCTTCCTTCCAAGGATGTGCAAATGGTGTTTCAGGACAGAAACGGGTTTATCTGGTTTTCCACCCGGTTTGGCTTGTGTCAGTATGACGGGTATGAACTGAAAGTGTACAAATCCGATTACAAATCCCCGGATCTGTTGACGAGCAACAATATTCAATGTCTGGCCGAAGATGCCCGTAACCATATCTATATCGGCACGCAGAATGGATTCAACATCCTGGATAAAACGACCGGAACCGTAAAGAAAGTTATGATTCCGGTCATAGACAACAATTACATTTCCAGCATTCTGGTAACCAAAAAAGGTGTTGTCTGGATCGGAACGGATTCGGGTTTGTGCCGGTATGATCCCTTGACAGGGAAAATAGTGGTGTACAGCAACAACGAAACGAACAACGTGCTGACGACCACGTCCATCAAATCGTTGATCGAAGATTCAGATGGTGATATTTGGATTGGGACCTGGTCAAAAGGGCTGTACCGGTATTCCCCTAAAACAAATCAGTTTTATGCCTATCCGAAATTTAATGACCGGAATTCGGCTTTCTATGTTTTTGAAGACAGCCGGAAGAATATCTGGGTAGGCACTTGGAGTGAAGGACTGTTCCTTTTGAAACATCCTAAAAACATGAAGGAGGTTTCCTGGACGTGTTATAAAAATCAGGCAGGCAACCCGGAAAGTTTGGCCGACAATGTGATTTACTGCATCACGGAAGACCCTCAGGCCCATGTGCTTTGCATTGGAACAAGAGGCGGTTTCAGTTTAATGGATCTGAATACTCCGGGCAAGTTTACCACCTTTTTCCCTGGTAGCAAGGCCCATTTTTTTCCGGCCAATGAAGTGAATTCCGTTTTATATGATAGGACTGGCTCCATGTGGATAGGAACGATCGGTTATGGGGTTTACAGGGCAAAGACTTTTGCACCGAAATTTTCCCTGAACCACATCGTTTCGGCCGATGAACGGATCAGCACAGGTTCGGTCAGACGCATTTTTGTCGATGATGAAAACAGACTTTGGTTAAGCCTTGGATCGGAAGGCGCCTTTTGCTTTGACAGAAATACCACCAACCTGACCAACTGCCTGAAACTTCCGGAGTTCAGAGGCTTTTCCCATTTACCGACGGTCAATGCCATTATCCAGAAAAAACAGACTCATGAAATCTGGTTCGGTACGCATGATGAAGGCATTTATGTGTATAAAAAGGGATTGCAGGTCCGGAATCTGACACCCGATAATACCAGTTTTATCAAAGATTTTTACATCAATGCGTTGCTGGAAGATTCACGAAACAATACCTGGATCGGAACCCGCTACGGCCTTGGTTTATTGAGACCTAACGGAAAGGGCACTGTGCTGAATCTGTCCAGGGACGGAAATGAAAATCTGTCCAACTTTTTTGTCAACACCATCGTGGAAGGAGCACCTCATGAAGTTTGGGTGGGCAGCGCCAATTCCGGCATTCTCAGAGTTTTTGACAAACCGGCCGGAATAACCATCAGGCATTATTCCAAAGAAAACGGCCGGTTGAAAACCAATGCGATTCTTTGCATGTACAAGGATACCCGGAACCGGATATGGACTGGTACAGAAGGTGGAGGCTTGTATATCTACCGCCCTGACAAAGACTGTTTTGAAGAAAAGATCAATCAGTATAAATTGCCGTGTGACGTAATCAGCAGCATCGAAGAAGACGAAATGGGCCATCTTTGGCTGGGAACAAATATGGGGCTTATTTGTCTGAACCTGTCAGCCGATCTTCAAAAGGCCAGTTACAGGATTTTCACGACAGAAGATGGTTTACAGGACAATTATTTCTTACAGCGCTCGTCTTTCAGGAGTGGCAATCAATTATTCTTCGGCGGAGGCCACGGGCTTAACTCTTTTTATCCCAGCCAGATAGTCGATGAAAAAATGAGAGCCCCCATTGTCATCACAGACATCAAATTTTTCAACAAGTCTTTTTCGGAACTAGATCTGAAAGATCAAAAACGTCTCTCTGAGAAATCGCCTACCTATGCCGACCGCATTGTCATTCCTCATAAACTGAACAATTTCACCATCGAGTTTGCCGCTTTGACATTCCTCAACCCGGAATTGAACCGGTATGCCTACAAACTGGAAGGGTTTGACAAGGAATGGCGTTATACGACAGCTTCCAGGCGCTTTGCTAATTATAATAACCTGAGCAGGGGAACGTATACGTTTTTGCTGAGAGCTTCCAATGAAAACGGAACCTGGGGCAATGAAGTCAAACAACTCAAAATTACTATATTACCACCTTTCTGGGCTAGCTGGTGGGCGTTTTTGCTATATGCAGCGATTCTAACCTGTCTTTCCTGGCTGATTTTAAGAGAACTACGCAACCGGATCCTGATTCGAAACAAGTTGCGCTATGAAGAAATAGAACGGAGCAAGGCCGACGAATTGAACCATGCGAAACTGAATTTCTTCACCAATATTACTCACGAGCTGATGACGCCGTTGACCATTTTATCGGCATCGGTAGATGAACTGAAACTGTCGGCTCCTGAGTTTGCCCATACGTATGCTGTGATGGGAGTGAACATCAATCGGCTTATCCGGCTGTTGCAGCAAATTCTCGAGTTTCGCAAAGTGGAGAGTGGCAACACGAAATTGCGTGTGTCGTTGGGCGATATCGCCGAATTCGTCAACAAAGAAATCGAATCGTTCAAACCGTTGATTAAAAAGAAAAAGCTGCACGTGTCTGTCGTTTGTGATCCGGACAAAATAGCCGGCTATTTTGATCAGGATAAACTGGATAAGATTCTGTACAACCTGTTGTCCAATGCCTCCAAATACAATAAAGAAGGCGGTTTTATCCACATTGACCTGAAATACAACCGGACAACTGGTTTCATAACGCTGACCGTTGAGGACAATGGCATCGGCATTTCGGAAAACGACCAGAAGAATTTGTTCACCCGGTTTTATGAGGGAACCAACAGACCGTTGAACACCCCCGGAACCGGTATCGGCCTATCCCTGACCAAAGATCTGGTGCTGTTGCATAAGGGAACGATCCGTGTGGATAGCGAGAAAGATAAAGGGACGATGTTTGTCATTGAACTACCTGTTGGACGCAGCTTCTATTCGGAAAAAGAAATGGATGAATCGCTCAATAGCCTGGATGAACCGGTTTGCAAAGAGGTAGATAACGGTATGGCATTACGGCCCGAAGAAAAGGTAGCAAAAGAAAAGCCTTATACGTTGATGGTCGTTGAAGATGACGAATTGCTGAGAAATTTGATGATCCAGCTGTTAAGTCATGACTACAATGTTCTTCAAGCAGAAGATGGGTGCCAGGCTATGCAAATGGTTGGAGAAAACGACGTCGATTTGATTGTCACGGACCTGATGATGCCCAGGATGAACGGCATCGACTTATGCAAACAAATCAAAACCAATTTCGACTATTCACACATTCCGGTTATCCTGTTGACTGCCAAGAATTCAGAGGAAGACAAGACGAGCGCATATGAGGCGGGAGCGGATGGTTTCATCGCCAAGCCGTTCTCATTATCCGTGTTGCATGCAAGAATCAAGAACCTGTTGCAGAAAAAAGAACTGAATGCCAACGGATTTAAAAACCAGCATGCCATCGAGATCAAAGACCTGAATTATACCACCAATGATGAATTGTTCCTTCAAAAGGCGATTCAGGCGGTTCAGAAGCATCTGGATGACCCTGAATTCGGCCAGCTTCAATTTGTCGACGAAATGAATTGCAGCAAATCGACCTTGTATAAGAAGATCAAGTTCCTGACAGGCTTGAATACGTCGGCTTTCATCTGCAATATCCGGTTAAAGACGGCCTGCAAGATCATCGAAGAGAAGAAGAGCATCATGATTTCCGAATTGGCTTATGCGGTCGGTTTCAGTACGCCAAAGTATTTTAGCTATTGTTTTAAGAAGGAATTCGGCATGCTGCCGAGCGAGTACATTGAACGTTACGAGCCAGGGACCAGAATTAAAGAAGAAACAGCGAGCGAACAATAAAGGATCAACTTATTCGTCGATTGATGGACAGAATCCCGTAGTGAAGCGGGCCCGGGCAGCCGATGATCCGGATTAACATTTAGCCCACAAGGTTTCAATTTGATCCATCATATCCTGAAACGATTTTTCTGAACAAAAAAGAGGCCATACCATGTAGATATAGCCTCCTTTCCCTCATATTCGTAATAAATGAAAACAAAAATCTTCTCTGTCAAATTTGCCGGTCGTTGTTAATAATACACGACCTCTCCCTCAATTTCCACCAGCAAGTCTTTTCTGCAAATATCAGCCTGGATGTATGAAACAGACACGTCATGAAAACGTGATTCACATACGGAAATAACAGTCTGAAAGTCAGCCTTGTTTTTGATGTAGACTCTTAGATACGTGAATTTAAGCGTCTTTCCCCCGGTTTTATCTTTCGTATTCTCAGGGCCTACCAGCCGGAAAATATTATCGATGGCCACCTCTGTCTGGATCCGGACATCTCCGTTTCCAATGGTCTCTTGTCCGACAATGGACGCTGTCCCGGAAATGAATCCGATGATGTCATTGCCTGCTTCCAGTATCTTGGCCCGCTCAAACAAAGGCGGCTTTTTAGAGCCTCCTCCCATTGGGTCTCCGATCAATTGGTATTGAGCGTATTCGTAAGCATTCTGTTGCTTCGGATTGGAAAGGCTGATCTTCCGGATGAACGGGCTACTTTGAATGGCGAAGAAATCGATGGTAAAATTGCCGGTCTTTGAGCTGATACCGGTCGCAGCAGGATAGCCATCCAGAAACCGGACAGGAGTATAGTACCGTTGACGGATTTCATTAAAGACCTGATAATGTTGCAACGTTTTGCCATTTTGGGCCTTTTGAACTTCCACAATGCCGGGAATATAGTTCCATTGACGAACAGTATCCGAAAAGTCCATGCCTTCACGTTGAAGCAACTGCTGCATCCATTCAAAGGAAAATTCGATCTGATCGGGAATAGGGCAGTCTTCAGCTGGAGAAGTTACCCCAAGGCCCCAGATTTCTTTTCCGTAGGCATTGGTCAAGCGTGTATACCGGATGTCCTTGAATGTCAGGTATTCAATTGTCCCTTTGGCTTCCTCCGTCAGCATTTCCAAGGCTACAGCAAACTCGTTAGCCTGAGACAGAATATTGTATGGAAGTTGAAGGCTTCGTTCATCCAGCGCAGCAACGATCTTTTTCTTTTTGATAAAATAGTCGGCATCCGAGTTGGTGTCGATAAAAAACACAGCTCCTAAGACATGAGCTTGTTTGATCATGGTATCCAACCGGGTCAGGCAATTCTGAAGATTCCCTTCAAAGGATGCCGCCTTTTCTGAGAAAGCGATCCGTCGTAACATACATCCGTCTGATTCATCCCTGGCAGGTTTGTAGATAGGCCAAACTTATCTGCCAATGGCATTCTTTTGCTGTAAAGGTAAGCTCATTTTAATTTTTTCAGGTAGGAAGGAACGTCAAAAATGTCCGTAAATAAATCAAAGACCGGCTGAAGGTATAGGAAACGTCTTTGACCCACCTTCCAGGTTCACTTCATTGCTTGGCGGTTGCCTTGACAGGCTCTTTCCGGATGGCTTTGACCAGCTCATGGCAGCTTGCCGTCACCGGTTTGACCGTGAATTCCGGAATATTGAACGATTTGAACGATCGTTTGTAAAAAACCGGTTTTTTCTGAGGCAAGACAAATGGCTTGTGCGCTTCGCCATTCTTGTCGAAATAGGCAATGTACAACCGGGCGTATCCTCCGTCATCCCGTCTGGAAGTGAAGATGATCCACCTGCCGTTGGAAGACCAGGAGTGGTAGCTTTCAACGTCAGGGCTGTTGAGCGTCACCAGATTTTTGTAAGTACCAGTATGGAGATCCATCAGGTATAAATCGCTGCTCTTGTGCCAGATGTGAAAGTTTCCGAAATCACCCATGGAAAACAGCAGATAGTTGCCATCCGGCGATACCCTTGGCAGGGTGGCGCTTTTTCTGATGGATGCGGCGCTCACAACCGTGTCCGAAGGGCCGAACGTTAAGGTGGCAGGGTCGAACGATTTGCGTAGAATGTTGTATTTGATGTTTTTATAATTAAGAATGACATCCTTCTCGATGTTGTCTAGTTTAGGTGTATACCTGGCACACGAATAATACAGGGATTTACCGTCAGGGCTCCAGTAAGGATAGGTTTCAAGCCATCCATCGGTGGTTTCGATCGGACTGACCTCGTTTGTTTCCACGTTGTACAGCACCAGATCGGATCTATCGTCCAGTACCTCAATTTTCTGAAGGTCCTTGGTATGGAAGTTCTGTCCTGTTTTGTTAGTTGAATAGGCAATCAGGTTCATAGTCGGATGCCAGCTTGGGTAGACGGCATTGGCATACATGCCTTTGACTTTCGGATCGACTTTTTTTACCTGATTGTTTTCAATAATCACCGTTCCACCCATTCTGCCCCGAACGTGAAATTGCATGTTGCCTGTCTTGTTGTAATTCTGGAAGGAATGGCAATTCACACATTGACCCTCTTTTTCAGTCGAAAGAAGCCTGTTGTCATACAGCACCTTTACATCGAAATTTTCCAGGTTCCGCTGGTTGATGCTCATATCTTCATAGGTTGTATAGACTGGCTGAATATACCTGTAAGTTACATAGTTGTCTATCATTTCCGGGGCGATGTGATCCGTAAATGCCGGATACTTGGTCCAGAAACCGTTTTGCTTGGCATAGACCTGGACAATCAGATCTTCTCCTTTGTTGGCAGACAGCAAGGATTTCCAGTCTTTCAGACTGATTTCGACATCTTTCCCACTCATGATTAACGTTTTTCCATTTTTTGAACGGATGCTGGTCAGGTAGGATGTTGCCTCATTATTGATGCGAAAATTGAGAGGGGCGATGTTGTACGGAATGCAGACTTCTTTGTAGTCAGGGTATAGGCTCAGGGTGTCTGTCGCATCCTTGCAGTGCCCGGGAAGGTGCTTGCAGGAACACAACGTGACGAGCAGGCTGCAAAAAATCAATAAACTGTATTTATTCATCTGATAATCATTTTTTGTTTTAGGACAGAGGCAACGCCGCATGCCTGGCACAGACATGCTCGTTTCATGACGGTATTTAGGGCGGTTCAAGTAGTTAGTTGGCTTTTGTTTCAGCTGTATCTTTTGGTTTTTTCGTATTGGCAAATAGGTAATAATACCAGTATGTATCTCCAAATTCGTTGGCGTAAACGACTTTTGCCGCATCTTCTGAATAATTGTGGTACTGTTGCAAATAGGACAACAGGAGCTGGAATTTGGCCAGCACGTTCTTGTCGACTGGCAGCTGGTTAATGTCAACCATGTGTTCAAGATACAGGAACAAAATGGCTGCTTCCTGAAAATGAACCGGAATGCGCTTGTTGGTACTGGCGTAATAAGCGAACTTTGGCATAAATCCGGCTGCATTTTTCAATTCCAGATTGCTCAGCATGGAAAGCTCGAGAACACTGGGGGGGCCGCTGGTCAGGTTCGCAAAGCTGTTCCTGATAAAGTTCTCCAGGATGCACTGATCTCCTTCCAGTATGTTGGTACAATTCGTCAATGACAAAATGCCGGCAAATTCAGATGCCTTTGCGATGCTTTCCGGATGGTCGATGTATCGTTGATGTGCTTTAGCCCAGGATTTGTAAAACAACGTAGAAGCCAGGACATCATTGTACTTTTGTGCCAGTTTGGTCTCACCGTTGAGCAGGCATGACAGGACAAAATATTTCATGACGTACGCATTCTTGCCGTATTCGACCATTTGCTCCATACACCACTTGTAACAGTAATTTTCTTTTCCGTATTGATAATAAAAAAATGGTCCGGCGATTTCGATCGGGATAATTTCCCTGGGTGAATGGTACGGTTTGTTCCCGTTTTTGTATTTGAACTCGTTGTCTGCCGCAATACCCAATTTGACCAAGGCTAATTTGGTATTCATGACAATGAGGCGGGTCGGTTCGTCCTGGTCAGCCCGGGCCAGTTTGAGCACGTTGTTCCAGTTCCCTTGTTCAGAAGCGGACAACATGGAGAGTTCCGTATTGAAATTCTTGTCGTGATACGTAAAATGGCCCAGTACAAACAGACTGGCCAAGAAGATGACAACAGGCCATACTTGGCTGAAGAAAGATGCCCTGGCCATAACGTTGTGCTCCTTTTTCCCGGTCAGTACGGCTAGAATAAAAAACACAGCGATCAGCACGTACGGTAGCCATAACAGGCGCTCATGACCGTCAACTTTGAAATTTGGCAGATTGGCACAAAACAGGTTGTTGAAATAGATCTGATGGAAGACGGCCTGATAATACAGAAAAGGAATCAGATACAAACCGGCCGCTGCGACAATGACCGGCATCCAGTGCTTGAGCTCTTTTTCGGCGATGGCTTGTTTAAGCACATGCAACAGCATCAGTAGTCCGCCCAGCAAGGCATAAGCCCCACAAACCGGATAGGCGGCCAGAAGATAGAGCAAGAGGCAACAGGTTTGTTGAATGATGCCTTTCATACGCCTGATCAGGAACCAGCCTGCCAGTATGATTAACACACCGAGGATACAGACAAACGCGATGCCGTGCAATTTCTGGATATAGATCAGATAACCCAGTTCCGTTGTGCACAGAACCAATGCCAACGAAGGGATAAACGCCAACGGCAGTTTTTCCCTAGTCAGGTTAAAGGCTTTGGCAACCAAATAAACAATCAGCAGAAGTAGCAGCAGGTAGATGATGGATCCGAGCCACGGATAATAAAAGAACTGGGTCAGGAACGTTCCGGCATAGACGGACAGCCCGCCGATTTTACTGATGGTATCAGAAAAAAATTCCGGAGTCGTCGAAAACAAATCCAACTCCTGTAGCTTAAACAGGAATCCGGAATTTATGCCGGCCGTATAATAGAGTACGGCGATAATAAAGAGACCTAAAACTGTTCCATTCAGGCTATTGACAAGTTTGAGCCCTTTTCCGGGTGTTTTCTTTACAACGCCCTTGGCAGGATGCTGTGTGTTTTTCATATGATCATGTCTATTCTTTCATTAAGGCCGTATGTACTCGGCATGCCGATCTGATCACAGGCTTGGATACGTTGTACAAGCATGCTCGTTTCAAACTGCTAAAATAGTACAATTATTAAAGGAGCGATTTGTTTTTGAAAAAAAATCGTGAATGAATCGATCCCCGTACCAGACCGTTGCCTGATACTCCTAAACGTCATGCCTGCCTGAAAAAGTTATCTTGTTACTGCTGACTTGGAAATTGAATTGATCGGACATCCGGTGTTTTCTTAACAACAGCTTTTACTTCCCTTCGAACAATCACAGCTCGGTTCGGTCCCGTTCAACAGGCCATTGAGAATGCCGGCTGCACACCCGACTCCCGATTTCACTGAAATAGCCTTGAACCGGCAATTCAACGCACAAGCGCCACATTCCATACAATCGTCAATGTCCAAGATCTGTGCTTTTCCATTTTTGATTTTAAAAACGGCATGAGGACAAACTATGGTGCACATTCCGCAACCAGTACACAATTCACCGTCAAGCTTTAAAGTAACGATATTTCTTAGATATTGCATGGTTATACTAATTTTGAAATGATAAATAGAACGAAACCGATTACGGCAAAACTGATTTGAAACGGAATGGCCCATTTCATTTCTTTTTGAACCCCTGAAAGAGAGGTATAGGTTGAAGACCCAGTGAAATTCATGGCCATGAACGAAGCAATGCTGATATTCAAGAAACCCATGGATATTGACTCCGGAAGCGATACACTGAACAACATATCAATAGCAATCGTAACGACTAATCCCCAGAATGAACCTTTTAAAGCAAATGCTCTGAATGGAATCCACGATAGAAATAGTGATCCCAAGACAACACCTGCTATATAGGCACCAAGTACGCTAATCACAGGGAATAGTCCCGTTTTAACCATTTTTCCAAACAAGAATCCTGTTCTGTCTAATCCTGAAAAGAAAAACAAGATGCACAGGATTGTCCCTATTTTGTATTTGGAATACAAGAAATCTACCGGA
>Ga0183100_1001006_pt1 | contig 16144 bp, 11 predicted proteins | sample Biomet2_FD_127789 | JGI IMG/M metagenome (GOLD analysis project Ga0183100, IMG submission 127789) | Microbial communities from bioreactor (seeded with anoxic lake sediment) at LBNL, California, USA - Biofuel metagenome 2 | ecosystem: Engineered > Bioreactor > Anaerobic > Unclassified ...
AACTATAATTCCAATTATTATTTAATATAAATAAAATTTTAAAAAGCTACATATATCTTTTAAATATATGAGATAAATTCTAAGGAGGATTAAACATTGTCTTTATGTGAAATATGTAATGGTGAAGCTGATATACATCATATTGTTCACAGAAGTGAAGGTGGCTTTGATATAGAATTAAATTATAAATATTTGTGTCCATCTCATCATAGAGGGAAATATGGACCCCATCAATCCAAAGAAGTAGATCTTAGATATAAGTTAGATCTTCAAAATAAATTATATGATATATTAAAAAAGGATTATTACTCTTTTAAAGAATTAGAATTAGACTTAAATATACCTAAAAACACACTTAAAAGAATAACCAAAAATTTAAAGCTTTATAAAGAAGGCTATAAAAAGTCAGAATTAATTTTTAAAATAATGGGTGAAAATTTCTATTCAGAAGAAATGATTGTTAATTTGACTTTAGATAAATTAATTAACAACATTGATTAATTTTCCAATTCTTGCATAGATATATTAATATTATATATCTTTTCAATTAATTAAATCAAGAGGCTATCTTATAAAACAAAAATTATTTTAGGAGATAGTCTCCTAATTAGAGAACCTAAAAGCGAGAGTCCAAATTTTATATTTAGATACTTAAACTTCCTCAGCGAACGATGTCAGTAGAGTTTTGTTTATTTATATTCTCACACAATATTCAATATATTCCAATTCCTCATTTCTTCATATTCCTCTTCATATTCTTTCATTTCTTTTTGTTTAATGTACTCTTTCAATTCTGCTATTTTAGAGCATCCCCACCCAAAATCTTTTGTTGGTAACTCTGCTTCTAATTTTTCTAATGGTGATACACTTAAATCAACAAAATTTTCTACTAATGATAAGTCTAAATTAATTATATCATGAGTAGTATATTCTACCGAATCCAGTACTTCTTCTCCTTCTCTTGATGACATAGCTAAGTCTTTCAAATCACCCTCTAATGACAAATCTAAATTTCTTATGTACTCACTTTCTTCTCTTATCGTCTCTTTGATTTCTTGTATTAAACTTGATTCTCTTAAAACTTCACTATCTATTTTTAAATTTTCTATTTTCTGTAAGTCTGATTTTTTTGAATTTAATTCCTCTAACTCAAAGTGTTTTGCTTCTAGCGTTTGTAAATCTATTGCTAATTCACTTTCTAAATCTTTTTTCTCTATTCTAAATTGTCTTACTTTATCTATAAGCTCATCTGATTTATATAATAAGATATCTGAACTACTGTTTAACTCTTCTCCAAGTTTTGCAAGCTCTAATGATGAAAATCCTATTTGCTCTACAGACTCTGAAGTATTCTTTACGTCTTCTGACAATTCATATATATTCTCAATAATTAAGTCCTTATCTTGACTAATATTTTCAAATGCACTGTCTATATTTGAAATCTTAGGTACAATTTCTGTAACTAATTCTGATATTTCTGAAAATGAACTTGATGCTTTGTAAATTATATCTTTTTGTTTTCCTAGTTCAGAATCCATATTTTGAGATTCATCTACAAGTGTATTTATTATCTTCATAAGCCTATTTATAATCCTATAAATATTTTGTGCTGATTCTTTACTTTTATCTGAAAGCTTTCTAATTTCCAATGCTATAACATTAAATCCTCTGCCTGCATCTCCTGCACTGGCTGCTTCAATTGCTGCATTAAATGCTAGAAGATTTATTTGCTCTGAAATTCCATTTATAATATGGGTAATTTCGTCTACATTTTTCATATCTCCTTGTACATACTCTATGCTCATTGTAAATTTTTCAAAGCTACTATTAACACTTACAATTCTATTATTTAATTCCTCTATGTCTTTATTTCCTCTTAATGATTTACCATTTATCACCGAAACATCTTGGCTAATTGAATGAACATTATCTTTAGCTATATTTACTTCATCACTAAATCTTGTAAGTTTATTACTTATTTCTTTAAAATCCAGACTTTGTCTGTTAGAATTCTCTGAAACTTCTTCTATAGATGCTGATATTTCTTCTGTAAGCACTGACAAGTCTGTTGCAATTTTATTTAGTAATACTGAGCCATCTTTAACTACATTCGCATTATTTCTTACAGCTTTTATCATACTGCCAACAGATGTTTTGGCTTGAGCTACACTTGTGCAAATTTCAGTTATCTCATCATTTCCCTTAATATATCTATTATCAATCTGGGTATAGAAATCTCCCATTGCAATACTATCTACATAATTTTTAGCACCAAGCAATCTATTAATAACCTTAATAGTAAACCCAACTATTATGCTGACTATTAATAATAACATAGCTATTGTTACTATTGTATCAACCATTGCTAAGCTACTTAACGGACTTAATAAATCTTTCTCCTCAACTGAAATCCCCATAGAAAGTCCTGTTTTTCCTATTGGAGTATATGTAATATACTTAACTTTGTCTTCATAAGTATATTTGCCAATTCCAGATTTATCACCAATAATCATACTTTTTCCTATATTATTTAAGTCATCTAATGAACCCTTATCAGATGTCATATTTGTAATATTCTTGTTTTCACTTACAAGTGCTTCATCTTCTGCAACTATGAAATTTCCATAGCTATCAACAATTAAAGCACTTCCTGTTTGTAAAAAGTTTATTTCTTTATTTATAATCGAAAAATCCATACAATCTTTTACTGATGTTATAGTCCCAATTATATTTTCTGCGGAATCCTTGATTGGTACTGAATATGCTATTACTTTAGTATTTGTAATTGGATCTACATATGGATTTGTTATAGCATTTTCCCCTTTTATTGACTTTATAAAACTTTGAGTTGTCTTTATTTTCTTTACACTTCCTGTTGTATCTATTGAGTTTCCATCTTTATCACTTATGCTTAACCCAACTTGTCCAATTGTTTTTAATGTTGGCTTTAAAATTTCTATTTTGTCTTTTAATGATACACTTTGATCACTAATTGTAGGATTACTTGCTATCACTTCAAGATTTTTAATTTCACTCTTTATCTGATCTTCTGCTCTTCCTGCTGCTGTCTTAGTCATTTCTGTCATTATATTCAAATTACTTTCCTTTAAAGAATTACTTGCAAATTTATATCCTAGTGCAGATAAAAATGTAAATGCAATCAAGAACATTGGTATTAGAAACATTATAATTTTTACTTTAATGCTTTTTATTTTTCTATTCATCTCTACCTCCCAAAATAAATAAGATGACTATATATTCATATATATTTTCATTTTAATGTATTTTAATAAAATTCTTATTAAAACATCATTAAAATACTGTTAAACATATCAAAATATACCTTTTTAACAATTATTTATTTAATATTTTTTCTGTTAATTTGTTGACATAGAAAAATCCAATGTTTATAATAAGAAATATTAATATAATAATACGTTGATGAGGACAGTAAGCTAAAATCTTATTTTCAGAGAGAGAATATATTGGTGTGATTATTCTTAAATAAATTTAGACTGAAAACCACCTCTGAGTGACTTTAATAAAGCCCGTCATTATCACGTTACGATAAATTTAAGTGACCTATTTTTTATGTTATTTAAAATAGTGTTTTATCTTACTATATTTTTAGTATTAAAACCTTTTTACTTAATATACTTTTAGGTAATTAGAGTGGAACCACGGATATTACTTCGTCTCTATTTTTTTAGAGATGGAGTTTTTTTATTTTCAAAAATTATATAATCTTTATAATCATATTTCCATGCCAACTACAATGATTATTAAAATTATATAAATCACATTCAAAAAATAATTATGTTTTATATATTGAGAGGAGTTTTAAAAATGATAAAAGTAACTTTAAAAGATGGTTCAGTTAAAGAATTTGAAGCTGGATTATCAGTTTATGAAATTGCTAAATCAATTAGTGAAGGTTTAGCTAGAAACGCTTGTTGTGGTATGGTTAATGATAAAGTTGTTGACCTTAGAAAAGAAATTAATGAAGATGTTTCTTTAAGCATATGCACCTTTGATTCTCAAGAAGGTAAAGATGCATTAAGACATAGTATATCTCATGTTTTAGCTTATGCTGTAAAAAGATTATTCCCAGAAACAAAATTGGCTATAGGGCCTTCTATTGCTACTGGATTTTATTATGATTTTGATAAAGATGTTGCTTTCACTGCACAAGACTTAGAAAAACTTGAAGCGGAAATGCAAAAAATAATCAAAGAAAATCCTGCAATTGAAAGATTTGAACTTCCAAGAAATGAAGCCTTAGACTTAATGAAAGATGAACCTTACAAGGTTGAATTAATTAATGACCTTCCTGAAGGCGAAGTACTTTCATTCTACAAACTTGGAGATTTTACCGATTTATGTGCTGGTCCCCACCTTATTTCATTAAAGCCAGTAAAAGCAATAAAACTTACTCGAAGTGCTGGTGCTTATTGGAAGGGTGATGAAAAGAATAAAATGCTTACAAGAATTTATGGTACTGCTTTCTTAAAGAAATCAGATCTTGATGCATTCTTAGAAGCTTTAGAAGAAGCTAAAAAGAGAGATCATAATAAACTTGGTAGAGAATTAGGATTATTCACAACTGATGAAAACATCGGTCAAGGTCTTCCTTTAATGATGCCAAAAGGAGCTAAGATAGTTCAAACACTTCAACGATGGGTTGAAGATGAAGAAGAAAAAAGAGGATATGTTTTAACTAAAACACCATTAATGGCTAAGAGTGATTTATATAAAATTTCTGGTCATTGGGATCATTATAAAGATGGAATGTTTGTACTTGGAGATGAAGAAAAGGATGATGAAGTATTAGCTTTAAGACCAATGACTTGTCCATTTCAATATACTATATACAATGCTGAACAACACAGTTATAGGGATCTTCCAATAAGATATGGTGAAACTTCTACTCTATTTAGAAATGAAGCCTCAGGCGAAATGCATGGTCTTATAAGAGTTAGACAATTCACTTTAGCTGACGGTCATCTTGTTTGTACACCAGAACAATTAGAAGATGAATTCAAGGGAGTTCTTGAATTAATAAACTATATTATGACTACTTTAGGCATTGCTGAAGATATTACTTATAGATTCTCAAAATGGGATCCTAAGAATACTGAAAAGTATATTAATGATCCTGATGCATGGAATCACACTCAAGATACAATGAGACAAATTTTAAATCACTTAAAGATTGATTATGTTGAAGCTGATGATGAAGCTGCATTCTATGGTCCAAAGCTTGACTTACAATGTAGAAATGTTCATGGTAAAGAAGATACATTATTCACAGTTCAAATTGACTTTGCTTTAGCAGAAAGATTTGATATGAGCTATGTAGATAAAAATGGAGAAAAGAAACGTCCATATATAATCCATAGATCTTCAATTGGTTGCTATGAAAGAACACTGGCAATGCTTATAGAAAAATATGCTGGTGCATTTCCTACTTGGCTTGCTCCAATTCAAGCAAAGGTGCTACCAATCTCTGATAAGTATAATGATTATGCTGAATCAATTGTGAAAGCTTTAAAAGACAAAGGTGTCAGAATTGAAGGAGATTACAGATCTGAAAAAATTGGTTACAAAATAAGAGAAGCAAGACTTGGAAGAACTCCTTACATCTTAGTTGTTGGAGAAAAAGAAGCTGCAAACAATGAAGTTTCTGTAAGAAGTAGAAAAAATGATGATGAAGGTGCTATTAACTTAGATGCATTCATTGAAAGAATTGTAACAGAAATAGCTAACAAAGAAAGATAACACTTAAATAAAAATGGCTATATCGAATTATTTTGATATAGCCATTTTTACTAATTCTTAAACTTGTTCTAATGCTTGTTTAACATCTTCTATAATATCTTCAACATTTTCGAGTCCTACTGATAATCTTATAAGACCCGGTGTTATTCCAGCAGCTACTAGTTGTTCATCTGAAAGCTGACGATGTGTTGCACTTGCTGGATGAAGTACGCATGTACGAATATCAGCTACGTGTACTACATTTTCTGCAAGCTTTAAGCTATCCATAAATCTAATTGCATTTTCTCTACTTCCTTTTATTGAGAAAGAAACTACTCCACTACAACCTTTTGGTAAGTATTTTTTAGCTAAGTCACTATATTTATTACCTTTAATAGTTGGATAATTTACAAATTCAACTTTATCACTTTCATTTAAAAATTGTGCTACCATTTCTGCATTTTTACAGTGTCTTTCAATTCTAACCGGAAGTGTTTCAAGTCCTAAATTTAAAAGGAATGCTGCATTTGCAGATGGGTATGCCCCTAAATCTCTCATAAGTTGAACTCTTGCCTTTGTTATGTATGCAGCTTTTCCGAATTGCTCAGTGTACACTATTCCATGATAAGATTCATCTGGCTCTGAAAATTCTTTGAACTTACCATTTGTCCAATCAAAGTTTCCGCTATCAACAATAACTCCACCAATTTGAATTGCATGTCCATCCATATATTTACTTGTTGAATGAATAACTATATCTGCACCAAATTCTATAGGTCTACAAAGAATAGGTGTTGCAAATGTATTATCAACAATAAGTGGAACATTATTTTTATGTGCAATGTTTGCAAATTTTTCAATATCAAATATAGCTATAGCAGGATTAGCAATAGTTTCCCCAAAAACTGCTTTTGTATTTGGCTTAAATGCTTTTTGTATTTCTTCTTCTGATGCATCAGCATCAACAAATGTACATTCTATACCAAACTTTTTAAGTGTTACTGCAAAAAGATTAATTGTTCCTCCATATATAGTAGCAGCGCTTACAATATGATCTCCTGCACTGAGAATATTTAATACACTTATTGATGCCGCTGCTTGACCCGAAGTTGTACAAAGTGCACCTACTCCACCTTCTAAAGCTGCTATTTTTTCTTCTACAAATCCAACAGTTGGATTTGAAATACGTGAATACATATGTCCATCAGAAGTTAAGTCAAATAACTTGCCTATTTCTTCTGTAGAATCGTATCTGTAAGTTGTACTTTGATATATCGGTAATGCTACAGGTTCTCCATTCTTTGGTTTATAACCTTCATGCAAGCATTTTGTTTCAATTTTCATAATTATAGCCCTCCTAAAATCCTTTAATAGAAATTTAATTTAATTATACATCAATATTTTCACTAGTAGTACCCCTCTTCTATATCAAGATACACATCTTTTATATTATTAAGTTGCCTTTGCAATTCATTAATTTTAATCTTCATATTATCAATTAACAAATTCTTATTTTTCAAATTTTCTTTTTCTTTATTTATTGCTTGATTTACTTCCTTAATCTTTTCTTCTAAGTCTAAAAAGACTGAATACTCTTTTTTAAAGTATGGCTTTTGTTTTGCTTCTTCAATTAATGACTTTTCTGCTTCTATCATATTAGATTCATTTATTAACTTACTAGCCTGATCCTTCCATACATTTGGAGAAAGTATACTCTTTAATGCTCCAAATTTATTTTTAGATTCATTAATATGTTCTTCCGCTGTTTCTTTTTTACTACGTAATTCGTCATATGTTAAATATGATGGTAAAAGAACTCTTTTTTCTGAATTCATTACAATTGTCTTAAATTCTTCTTTGTAATTATTATAACTTTTAGACCATATATCATAAGTGCTTGATAATTCTTCACAATTGATTTCTAATTCCTGCTTTTCTTTTATCAATTGCTCTAATTTACTTTTTTTCACTTCTTTTTCTATAGAAATATTATTGTATTTTTGTTGCTTACGCCTCCATAAAGTTACCATGTTATTATAATTTTCTAAATTAACAACCCTATTATTTGATATTAAATCAATGCTTACTATTACCGTTATTAATAATGGCAATAGTTCTTCTTGTTCTTTCTGATTTAAAGACATAGCCCCACTAGATAAAAATAAAGTAATCATAAAATATTCAATTGAAAAATTTATAGACAAAGTCTCTTCATTCTGTCTTTTAATTGAATTTCTTTTTGTCATCAAATTTTCAACTTCAAATATAATATTAGAAATCTCTTTATATGAATCAATTCCTGACAAATCTATCATTATTGATAAAAAATTAAATGGCTGTGATTTTATAGATGTTCTAAGTATACTTTCTGACATGTTCTCTAAATTGAATTTATCATAATATATCTTTTCTTTTTCTCTATTTACTGGGTTTTGTTTTAATATTATAATCTCTTTATAAACTTTATCAGTTAACTCTTCACTTATTTGTAGCTTGCTATTTTTATTTTTTAAATTTGTAATTATTTTTCCCAAGTAATATGTAATTATTGCATCTAACTTTCTTGTCTTACAATTAAAATCTTTTTTAGACATTAGAATTTCATATGCTCTATCTACCATACTATCTAGTGCTTGTATGAATTGTCTTCTATTGTATATATTCCCCAAAGAAATCTGAGATAATTTTATTAACTTATAATATAAAATCAATTTGATTTGATCATCGCTTATATTTTGTAATTCTTCTAAATTTCTCTTTATTGATTCTAAGAATTTATCTTCACTAGGCTTTGATAATAATTCTTTAGATTTATTTATTAAAGTAGATGTGGTATTAATATTGGTAATCATTGTATAAACAATTCTAAGTTGTTTATCTTCTAAACCTAGAAATCCCCTATAAAATGGCTCATACTTAATTTCCCTCTTAATTTTTTCATTTAATATTTCTTTAAATATTATTATTTTCTTTTTAGCTTCAGATATATTTCTAGTATAACTATTTATATTTTCATAAAATATTCTATCTTCAAAATTAATTTCCATTTCAACATTGTTTTGTTGATGCTCCAGTATTTTCTGTAATTCCTTATCATATGAAAATTCTATAGTTTCTAAAATATCTTGATACTGAATAGTTAAGTTTACTAAATGTTCATATGCTCTTCTTACTGTTTTTAATTCTTCTTCTAGAGCTTGTTCCATCCGCCTTATAGATTCATCTTCTTCCTCTAATTCATTAACTAAATTCTTTAATTTCTGCTTTTGTATTTCAGCCTTAACAAGTTGACTTTCTGTATTAAAAATTAATTCTTGAATTTCTTTACATTTTTCTTCTAGTTGTTCAATTTTTTTTATATACGTTTTATAATTCTTTTCTATATGGGATACTTGGTCTTTTTGCACTTGTATCTTTTTAGTTACTAAAACTTGTGTAGATTCTAAATGAGCTCTTTCTTGCTTTATTGCTATTATAATTTTATTCAACTCACTTACACTCTTTGATTGATTGCTTAATTCAATAATCTTTTGTCTTAAATTATTAATTTGATTGTCCTTTAATACAATATCACCTTTAATTTTATCAAGTTCTTTTTGTTTATATTCAATAGTATTTGGAGGCTTAAAATTTAAATCTTTAATTAATATAATTTTTTGTGGTTCTGTTTTCTTAAGATACCAGCACAAAATATTGTGCATAATTTCTAAAACTTCTATAGAATGTTTAGAATTTTTATTATTACTAGAAGCGTGCTCATACCCATTTACCAATACAATTTCAATATAATTATAAATTTCTTCTGGTAAAGAAAGATTAGTATCAAATTTAATATTATTAAGTAAATTCCATGCAGGTACAGTGCTCTCAATATTATATTTTTCTGCTATAGTTTTCAAAACTCCTTCTATTACTTTTCTAACGATTATTTTTGTAACTATGGGAAAATATTCACATATGCATTCTGCTTTTACTAACTCATCATAATACTTTTCCATACTAGTAGTTTTTAAATATATAAAATTACTTTCATTAAAGTTCATAAGTTCTCCCCTTCAATGCATATAAATTCTTCCTCTATGTTATATATTTTGAGATACATGAAGGAAAATAATAGTCCAAATATGTTCCTAACCTATAAATTCTTTTTCAGTTATAATATAACTTACTGGTACATCTTGCTCATTCATTGGTATCTTATCTAATATTTGAAAATCATAAGCTAATGCTATTTTTTCAACTTTTTTTATTCTATCTTTGCTAATTCTCTTAAAATATCTATCATAGAAACCTGCTCCATAGCCCATTCTTCCACCATTTCTGTCAAAAGCTACTCCTGGCACCACAATTAAATCAAGCTCATTAGGATTAATATATGACTCTTCTGCTGATGGCTCTAAAATTCCATATTCATTTTCTATTAAATTATCTAATGATGTAATTTCTACTGCATCCATAAGTCTGCTTTTAAATTCAGTCCTTGGTACATAAATTTTTTTATTGTCTTTTAAAGCCTTATTTATTATTTCCTTAGTATTTATTTCTGAATCATATGATATGTAAATGAATATTTTTTCTGCTTCTCTATAATATCTACTTTGATAAAATTTATCTGATATCTTTCTGTCCATTTTTTCTTTTTCAACTATATCTATATTTTTACGTTTAGTTAAAATTTCTTTTCTTAATATCTTTTTTTCATTAAATATTTCCATAATGTCAGCCCCTATAATTATATTTTCTATGTAATATAAGTTTAAATTCTTTTTTTAATATATAATCATATAATTAAATGATTATATATAGTCATTTGCTATGCTAATTATAATTTTACTTATTTGACCTTATTATGTCTATTCTTTTATATGGAAATACCTTGTTCTCGTACTTAAATTCCTTGATTATACATATGTCTTTTAATGTACTATAATGAACATAGAGCATATTAAAAGAAAATATTAAAAGGAAGTGCTAATTTATGAACTATAATGTTGAATTAATAAAACAAGAAAACTACAAACCAACATTCTGGTCTGGGGGTACTGCTACAGAATTAATAACCTATCCATTAAATTCTGATTATGCAAGTAGAAATTTTTTATGGAGACTTGGAGCAACATATAGTTGTTAAAAATATACTAAACCATGTTCAAATATACATGAATATGAACAAAATATATTTTTAAAATTAAATGCTCCCTACATTCATAAAGAGTGTAGAGTGACGTTAACATATACGTCTAAAACTCCTTTAACTGCTGGAAGTCCCTAAAACTAACTAAACCACAACATGACCATGAAATATAGGTGAGTGTGATGGTTACGAAAGTAGAAAAAATTAGTTAGATGAGATAAGGTTAAATCCTAAGTCTTATATAACAATGGGTAATCAGCAACCAAGCTCTAAATAGGAGAAGGTTCAACGACTAGAGAGTAATCTCGTACCTGCAAGCGTGGGGAAATGGGGAGCATCTTATATAAAAATAAGATGGTGATATAGTCTGTGCTTATATGAAAGTATAAGAAGTTCATAAGAGAACTGCTTAGTACTCGCGATACTTGGTGAACACTCTAAACATATATATAAACAAACTTGCTCAACCAAGACTTAAACCTATAATAAAATAGAATAAATGTGAATTATCTGAAATGAGTACATTTGTATATATTTTTAGAACCAGTTGCTAAAATTGATATATTGGAATCTACTTTTAGTGCCTTGCCAAATATATCTCGAAATTTTATGGTTATTGAAGGTCAAATCACTCTTGATCATGAAAATAAGTATATAAAATTGCTTAATGCCTTTGATCAAGATAATTTTATGGGAGATTGGAAAACCAAAACTTATGGTAAAGCCTCTGTTTTTAATTTAATGACAAAAGAAAATTATCATGGTGAATTAATTCATTTAAATATTGTACCTAAAAAACAAGTTGAATTTAAATATGAAACTTCATTAAATAAAGACCTAGTAGCAATTTGCTTTTATGTTGTAAATGGTAGTTTTAAATCTAATATAAATAATAACATCTTTAAAGTTGATCGTAATGATTTATTGTTAATTGATTGTATAAATTCAAGTTTTGTATCTGAATTTATGTTTTCTAATAATTCATTAGAAGTTACTAATATAATAGCAAGTATAATTTATCGTTCATAACCCATACTTAATCAAAGGAATCATCTCAAATTATTATTTTTAATTCTAGATGATTCCTTTCTATTACAAATTATATTATAAAGTAAACTCTTTAATTTTTATCTTATGTCTCTTAAAAGCCACCTCTTTTTTTATATCATAATTATCTTGATCTATAGTAATTCTATAAATATCCGGGCAACCTTCTTCTCTCCATTTTTTCATATACTTGGCTGTAGCATCTACATCTGTATAGTAATTTTTATCATAGTAATCTGAAAATTCCAAATAAGATAATATACTTTTTTTATCTAACTTTAGATTTTCTTTATCTATGTTATTACATATTGGAATAAAAAACCTTAATGGTACTTCATAATCATATGTTGATTTTCCTTTAATGATTTTTGATTCCATAAGTAATCTTCTAAACAAAACATTTCCTTTATCAGTATCATTAATTTTCAATTTAAATATTATTTTGCCACTTTTATTTTTCTCTAATTTTACTTTAATCATTTACTCACCATCTGTCTAAATTTATATATATCTTTATTTTGTAATTCATTTCATATTATTATTTTAAACAATAATCTTCTTTTATATTTACACTAATTTCTTACCTTTTTATATTCTATCATGTTAAATAATAACTGTCTAAAATTAGCACCATAAAGTAAAATAAAGTGCCCTGAATAATCTACTAAAAAAGTTATTCTTGGCACTTTATTATTAACACATATTAAACTTTTGTTTAGTTTTAATATATCTTTAGACTGTTATTTTTTCATATGTGTAATATATTTTAAATACTATTAATAGTTTTCTATAAATACTTCAAAATATGCTTGTGGATGTATGCAAGCTGGGCAAGTAACTGGCGCTTCTTTACCTTCAAATATATATCCACAATTGCTACATTTCCAAAGAGTTACTTCGTCTTTTTTGAACACTGTTCCATCTTCAATATTTTTAGCAAGTTTATTATATCTTATCTCATGACGTTTTTCTACTTCAGTTATTTTTCTATAAGCCATTGCAATTTCTGAATATCCTTCCTTTTCTGCAACATCTGCAAAAGTTGGATAAAGGTATGTCCATTCTTCATTTTCACCAGCAGCTGCAGCTTTTAAATTTTTCACGGTCTCATTATGAAATGAAACAGGAAAACCTGCTTGTATTTCTATTGCTTCATTAACATAATCTTCTTTAAGGAACTTGTAAAATCTTTTTGCATGTTCTTTTTCTTGTTCTGCTGTTTCTAAAAATATATTCGCTATTTGTACAAAACCTTCTTTTTTAGCAATACTAGAATAATATGTATACCTAGTTCTCGCTTGACATTCACCTGCGAATGATTTCATTAAATTTTCTGCCGTTTTGCTTCCCTTTAGACTTTTCATATTTTTACCTCCAACTCACAATAATTTTATTTATATATATAATTTATACTTAAATTATAGTCTTATATTCAATATTTATCTACATTATATCACCTTTTTATTCACTATCATATTCACTTATTGCAATTGGCAACGCTTGAATTAGTATTAATCAAAACTCTTTATTTGTGCCTTTCTATAAAAAAATAAGAGAGAAAGACAGGCAATGCTGATTTTCTCTCTATATTTAAACAACTTTATTCTAAATCCACAAAATTTATATGCTTACATACCATATTATTCCACAGTGACAGACTTAGCTAAATTTCTAGGCTTATCAATATCACAACCCTTAGCTTTAGCAATATAATATGAGAATAACTGAAGAACTGCAACTCCAAGTACTGGTGCAAATATATCTATAGTTCTTGGAATATAGATAACTTGATCTAGAACTTCTTCTAATCCTTTTGTTCCTTCGTAACAAACTCCAATAACCTTTGCTCCTCTAGCTTTAATTTCAACTATATTACTTACCATTTTTTCTTTTAAAGCTTCTTGAGTTAATAAAGTTACAACCTTTGTCCCATCTTCAATTAATGCTATAGGACCATGCTTTAATTCTCCACCTGCATATGCATCTGAATGGATATATGATATTTCTTTAAGCTTAAGTGATCCTTCTAATGCTAATGCATAATCTAATCCTCTTCCTAAATAGTACATATCCTTTTCTTGTGCTAAACTTTCTGCTATAGCTTTTATCTTTTCTTTATCCTCTAGAATTAGTTCAACTTTTGCTGGTAAATTTAACAACTCTTCTTTTAATTTATTTAATCTATCACTGTTTAATTTACCTAAAATTTTAGCAAATGTCATAGCCATCATATACATTCCAATAATTTGAGTTGTATAAGCTTTTGTTGAAGCAACAGATATTTCTGGTCCTGCTAATGTATATAGAACATGGTCAGCTTCTCTTGATACTGAACTACCTACTACATTTGTTAATGCAATAATTTTAGCTCCAATATTTTTAGAATTTCTAAGTGCTGCTAATGTATCTGCTGTTTCTCCTGATTGGCTTATTACAATAACTAAAGATTTTTCAGTAACTAATGGATTTCTATATCTAAACTCAGATGCAATATCTACTTCAACAGGTATTCTTGCAAGAGATTCTATTAAGTTTTTGCCTACAAGTCCAGCATGATATGCAGTACCACACGCTACTATAAATACTCTATCAGTATTTTGAAGCTCTTCTTTAGTAATCTTTAATTCATCTAATAATATTTCATTGCCCATAGAAATTCTTCCGGCCATAGTATCTCTTATAGCTCTTGGTTGCTCATGAATTTCTTTTAACATAAAGTCTTCAAAGCCACCTTTTTCTGCAGCGTCTTCACTCCATGTTACATGATATATTTCTTTTTTTATTTCTTTTCCATCTTGGCTGAAAAGCTTAACTCCATTTTTTGTAAGGATAGCTATTTCATGATCTTCTAAAAGATATACATCTCTAGTGTAGCTTAATACTGCTGGAATGTCAGATGCTATAAATGACTCATCTTTTCCTAGACCTACTATTAATGGACATTCTTTTCTTACAGCAATAAGTTTGTCTGGTTCATCTTTACAAACAACTCCTAAAGCATAACTTCCCTCTAGTCTTTTAAGTGTTTTTTTAACTGCTTCAAATAAATCTCCTTTATAATAGTAATCTATTAAATTGGGAATTACTTCTGTATCTGTTTCTGATTTAAAAGTATAGCCTTCGCCTTTAAGCCATGTTCTTAAAGTTAAATAGTTCTCAATAATACCATTTTGAACTACAGCAATTGTTTCCTTACTATTTAAATGTGGATGAGAATTTACATCTGATGGTGCTCCATGAGTTGCCCATCTTGTATGACCTATTCCGATATTCCCTTCAACAGGATTTTCCTTTATGTCATTAGCTAAATTAGCTAAACGTCCCTTAAACTTTCTTACTTCAATATTTCCTTTATTAAGAACAGCAACTCCAGCTGAGTCATATCCTCTATATTCTAATTTTGATAATCCATTAATCAAAAATGATGTTGCTCTTCCACTTCCTAAATATCCAACTATTCCGCACATATTAATTCTTCCTTCCATCTCTTTAAAATTACTCTTAACTAATTTGAGTAAGTCTTTTTTAATATTTAGCTTTATCTAAGTTCAAAGCTTGCACCAGCAGAGTTAAAATAACTGTTTTTCTAATTCATATTATATGAATCAGTTACTAATTAGTTGTCTTACTTAAAAAAGGGCATAATTATCCCAGTACCATAAAAAGCCTTAAACTTTAGAAGGTTTTAACACCAAACCGGATTTGTACTTTAAATCGCTTTAAAGTTTTGCCAGTTGTTAACGGTAGTGCTGCGGCATCTGAAATAAAATATTAGGTCAAAGATGCGATGTATATTTTGCGTCAGACAAGGAAATATGTTTGCCTCATAGTGGACTATTAGGCGAACATGCTGATGCAGTATGACTCAAAATAGACTAGCATGTTGACTTATTATTTTTTTGAAGATGCCTTACCGTGGGGCACCCGCCGAAGTTTCGATAACTCCCCAACCTCGTCAACTTAAGTGAGAACCTAAATCTGTGATTTAGTCGTTCGAACTTACTCAGCGAACGAATGTGAGTCAAGTTTCCTTTGAAAAGATTTTGTTAGATAAACTCTAATATTTTAAAATCATTCTTCCTAACTTCTTTTTCATTATAAAACTATCTCACTAATAAATTCATTTCCGACTAAATATCACTTAAGTTCTGGCGCTTTATTTTAAATTAAAAATATCTTTTTATACTATCACACCTTTTAAAATAT
>Ga0183100_1001007_pt1 | contig 16138 bp, 15 predicted proteins | sample Biomet2_FD_127789 | JGI IMG/M metagenome (GOLD analysis project Ga0183100, IMG submission 127789) | Microbial communities from bioreactor (seeded with anoxic lake sediment) at LBNL, California, USA - Biofuel metagenome 2 | ecosystem: Engineered > Bioreactor > Anaerobic > Unclassified ...
TTGAGAATGAGGAAATACGGCAGGCAGAATTGGAAGCCCGAAAGTTAGCAGAACATGATGCACTGACAGGTTTGCCGAACCGCACAAATTTCATGAATCATCTGACAAAAATGATTAGAACCCAGCATAACAGTTTCAGTGGTGCCGCCGTTATTTTTTTAGATATCGATAATTTTAAAATTGTAAATGATTCTTATGGCCATTCGGTTGGGGATGCTTTACTCCAAATAGCGGCCGAACGATTAAAGGCTTCCATTCGAAAGTCAGATGTGGTGGCACGGCTTTCCGGTGATGAGTTTGCCCTATTAATTTATAATGTTAATTCTCGTAATAGCATCATCTCCGTTGCAAATAAAATAATGGCTCAATTCAGTACTCCGTTCATTATTGGCAAGCTACAGCTTTCCGTCGCCTGCAGTTTTGGAATCAGTATATATCCTTTCGACGGAGCCGATGCCGTCACCCTTCTTCACCAAGCAGATACCGCGCTCTATCGTGTTAAAAATGACAAGAAAGCGGATTATCAATTCTATTGCCCCTATGAGCATGATGATGATTTAAAGCTGAACAAGATGGGAGCTGCGGACACCATAACGATAAAGTGATATACAGGAAGCCAAAACCATTGATAAGTCTGACGTTCAATCAATGGTTTTGGCTTTTTCTTTTTATAGCTGATTTTCGCAATCTTCGTAGCAAATACATCGTATCAATGACTTAATGCTGTTTAGTTTAATATTTTCATGACATTTTGAACTTCTTCCTTCGTCTGGTCGGTGTTCAAATAATCCCAAGAGTAAAACATGAATCCATCGCACGATGTTTTACGCCCTAATTCGACCTGCTTTGCCAAGATATTGCTTGACTTTTTCCAAGTACCGCTGTCGGCGTCGGAACCGCTTTTATAAACGGCAAGCCCGAGATACAGCTTCACATTGGTGTTGGTAACCAGCTTGCGCCAGCTTTGTGCGGCGGTGTCAAACGGCAGAACCGGATTATCGAAGTTGACATAAAGCTGAGGACAGATGTAATCTACATATCCCTGTGCACTGCACCATGAGCCGACATCCGCTCCCATATTCAAGTCATTCTGTACATTTCCCTGCGGTGCAATACCAAACGATATCTTTGGCTTTACTGATTTTATTTCACTGTAAACAAGCGACACAAGCGCATTCACATTACCGCGCCGCCATTCAATCAGACTGAGGGGCGTTCCATTTTTTGCTGCGGCCGCACTGTAACTATCATACGCGATTTTGTCAAATGCAGCGTCCTGTGTCGGGTAAAAGTAATCGTCAAACTGAATACCATCCACATCATAATTCTGAGCAATCTCTTTTGCGCCGTCGGCAATAAGCTTACGTACCTGAGGAATTGCGGGATTAAAGTATTTTCCGTTTCCGCTGTCCACAACCCACCCGGGTTTTGTGGTATCGTGCCTCCATGTATTGTAGAGATTCCCCTCTGCCAGAATAGACGGCGTACCCGCTACCTGAATACGCAATGGATTGACCCACGCGTGAATCTTCATACCTGCTTTATGTGTGGCAGTTACCATGTAAGCCAACGGGTCATAGCCCGGATTGACACCTTGTGTTCCCCCTACGATATGACTCCATGGAAAATATGCCGACTTGTAAAGCGCGTCTCCAAACGGACGTACGTGCACAATCAGCGTATTCATTCCACATTTTTTAGCACCGAAAACAATGGTGTCAAACTTTTTTTGGAATGCTTTCTCGCTTTTATCGCTTTCATTGCTCATATCGAGGCTCATAAACGGCACCCAGACCGCCCGCATTTCATCGCCGGAAACGGTGTTAGCTGCAACGGCGGAGGCCACGGTCGTTGACGATGAAGCGGCTGCACTTGCTACAGGAGCATTGGATAAAATCTTATTAGATGCGGTTATATTTGACTGGGAAGCCGCACTGCTCACAGCATTTTCAGGTTTGTGCCCAAAATTTATGGCCATTGTAATCGCAATAGCCACAGCCAGCAGGCAGGCGCATGCTAAAATACTGTGCCTGCTAAAAAGTTTGATTACCATCAATATCATTCCTTTCCGAATCGGATACTTCCACCCTTGTATTTAGGGCTTCTTTTCTATTTTATATTGGGATTGAATTTTATTTGACAGAAACATTTTTATAGTGTAGGATACATCTAAAAGAAACAATCAGGGGGTGAATTGATGTTTTTGATTTTTGGAATAACGAATGGCGCAAATGACCTTGGCGTGCGCAAATGCGGATTTTTTTCGTGCTGTGCAAACCGCGAAGTGATGGCTGCAATTACTTGTACCTTTCAGCAGTTCACATTGTTTTTTATTCCCCTGTTCCGCTTTGGCAAACGGTACTTCGTTTCCTGCCCGAACTGCGGCACGGTTTATGAGATCAGAAAAGACGAAGGACAGCGTTTGGAGCGGGATTATGCAGCCGAAATTAACCCGGATGCGTTGTTTATTGTACAAGGTGCAAGCAAAAAAATCTGCCCCAACTGCAAAAGTTCAGTTGCCCCTAACTGCCGATACTGCCCAAACTGCGGTGCAAGTCTGTTATAAAGAAAGGAGTTAGACATGCCTACTTATATATATTGGATTGGTTACTTAATTATTATTAATTTTATTGCCGTTCTCACAACAGTAATTGACAAACACAATGCGAAAAATCACCTTTGGCGCGTTCCGGAAAATGTGCTGCTCCTGATTTCAGTACTTGGCGGCTCGCCATTTATGCTGCTGACCATGTACGCGATACATCATAAAACACGGCATAAAAAATTCATGCTTGGGATTCCGGTCATTATCACACTTCAAATTCTTACAGTTTATTACCTGTTTTTTAAATAGCACAAAGGGCGGCACCGGTTTTAATCGATGCCGCCCTTTCGTTATGAACAGATTAAGTTGATGAACTTTTTAATTGTACTTTTTTCGATGCGATATAATAAATTTGCATGATCGCAATCCACGCAGCTGCACGGGTTATATTATCACGCAAAGCGTACCATGCGGTTTTATCCCCCGGCTGCAAAGCAAATTCAATCAGAGCGGGGACAATCAGAATGGCTAATGTAATCGGAATGATATACCGCAGTCCCAGAAATCGATATGCGATTTTCCACCCGACATACAACAAAAAAAGAACGAATAAAACACGGAACACACATCCTGCTATTATCGCATAGTGATTCATATCTGTTTTTTGTTTAAATACTTCCTCCGGGATTGATTTGCCATTATAGGGCGCTCCCAAAGCGAATGATTTGACAATGATAAAATTTTCTACAAAACTTGTGAGCGCGAGCAAAACTCCCAAAATTGAAAACGCGGTAATTTCCCTTTTTTGCATGTGGATTCTCCTCTCCTTTGTTTATGTAATTAAAAATAATTTTATTACACATCATTTCCAGTTAATCACACTATCGTCGATGTTATTAAGTCGATAAAAGTTTATTGAAATAAATTATCGGGTATAATATACAGCCGGCTGATTTTTGCTTTTTCTTCTTTAGTCGTTACCGAAAGTTGCCCACTTTGTGATGCGAAGGTCTCTTTACCGGATTTCGTGTATTTCAATGCCAAATTAATTTGAAAATCATAGGAAATATTATTGTTTTTCTCTTTTGTTTTGGTCAGTTCGACATTTTTTACAGAAATCAAAACTCCCTCTTTTTCAGCCAGGCTAACATACCTTCTCGCTAATCTATCTGCCACAAAGCTACTAAATGCTTCCGGTGTAAAATACACTTCATATGTATTCTCAAGCATTGTTATATAATCGCTTTTATCATTGACATGCGCTAAAGAATAATCTGAAACAGTAAAGAGCCTTGTCAGCGCATCTTCCGGCACCTTTATCGGCTCATTTTTTTGCCCGCAACCTGCAAAAGTACATACTAATACGGAAACAATAAAAATGACAGAATACCATTTCCTTTTTATCATAATCCCTCCTTGGCTTTATTAATTAAAAATCTTCATACTGAAATTGATACAGTTGCTTTTTTAACTTCTTATACTTATAACGTTTTAGAATGGCTATTTGTTACAGTTTTTCAAAAATAATTTTAATATAAATAATTATTTACATTATGCGCAAAAAAATCGGCATCAGCTTTCCAACTGATGCCGCTTGATTTATGTTTATTTTAAGGATTACTTCGCTACGATATTGACCAGCTTGCCGGGAACATAGATTTCCTTTACAATGGTTTTACCGGTAAGCTCGGCGATGATTTTCTCATCGGCTTTGGCGGCGGCAATTGCCGCTTCCTTTGTAATGTCTGCGGAGACACTCAAATGAGCGCGTACCTTGCCATTCACCTGAGCAACAATTTCGACTGTGTCCTCGACACATTTTGCTTCGTCGTACTCCGGCCATTTCTGCTCACAAGCCATGCCATTGCCGTATTTCATTACTTCCCACATTTCTTCCGTCACATGAGGTGCAAAGGAATTAATGAGGATAGTGAACACCTTAAGCTCATCAAGCGTGATGGAGCCAACTTCGTAAATGTCGTTCATCAAAGCCATGAGGGTTGCGATGGCTGTGTTGAATTTAAGGGATTCAATGTCATCCCCAACCTTTTTAATGGTTTTATGAAAGGCGGTTTCAAGTTCTTTGCGAATTCCCTTTTCATTGCTGAGCATGAACTGTAAATTCCAGTAACGTTCAACAAAACGGCGGCAACCCTTGATGCTGGCGGAGCTCCATGGAGCGGCTTTTTCAAAGTCGCCGATGAACATTTCATAAAGGCGCATTGTGTCAGCTCCGTACTCACCGACAATTTCATCCGGATTAACCACGTTGCCGCGGGACTTGCTCATTTTTTCCCCGTTTTCACCTAAAATCATACCGTGGCTTGTACGCTTGGCGTATGGCTCGGGCGTTGGTACCGCACCGATATCGAACAAAAATTTATGCCAAAAACGGCTGTAAAGCAGGTGAAGCGTGGTGTGTTCCATGCCGCCATTGTACCAATCGACAGGCAGCCAGTACTTCATCGCATCTTCCCCGGCAAGTGCATCGTGGTTATGAGGATCAATATAGCGCAGGAAGTACCACGAGGAACCGGCCCACTGCGGCATGGTGTCGGTTTCCCGTCTGGCTTTGCCACCGCAATGCGGACAGGTGGTTTCAACCCAGTCGGTCATATGGGCAAGCGGTGATTCTCCCGTATCAGTAGGCTCATAGGATTTTACATTTGGAAGGCGAAGCGGAAGCTCGCTTTCGGGCAGCGGCACATAGCCGCACTTTTCACAGTAAACAATCGGAATCGGTTCACCCCAATAGCGCTGGCGTGAAAACACCCAGTCGCGTAATTTAAAATTAACTTTGGAATGGCCGATGCCCTTCTCTGTTAAAAATTCAGTTATCTTTTTCTTGGCTTCTTCAACGGTCAGACCGTCGAGAATGCCGGAATTGACCATAATACCGGTTTCACAATCGGTAAAGGCTTCCTTTTGCACATCTCCGCCTTGAACGACTTCAACAATCGGCAAGTCAAATTTCTTCGCAAATTCCCAGTCGCGGGTATCGTGAGCAGGAACAGCCATGATTGCGCCTGTACCATAGGATACGAGGACGTAATCGGAGATGAAAATCGGGATTTCTTTTCCGGTTACCGGATTAATTGCCGCAACACCGTCAAGACGGACGCCGGTTTTATCCTTGGCAACTTCAGTGCGCTCAAAGTCGGACTTTCTGGCGGCCTCGCTTTGATAAGCGCGAACTTCATCAATATTATGAAGCTTGTCCGCCCACTTTTCCAACATCGGATGCTCCGGAGAAACAACCATGTAGGTTGCGCCGTAAAGGGTGTCCGGCCGGGTGGTGTAGACCGTTAGTTTATCCCCAGTTGTAGATGTGAAATCGACCTCCGCGCCGGTGGAACGGCCAATCCAGTTTTTCTGCTGCGCCTTGACGCGGTCAGGGTAATCGACAAGATCAAGGTCATCGATCAGACGCTGTGCATATTCGGTGATTTTCAGCATCCACTGTGATTTTACCTTGTGCACAACCTCGCTGCCACAGCGTTCACAAACTCCATTGACAACTTCTTCGTTGGCAAGCACGCATTTGCAGGATGTGCACCAGTTAACGGCCATCTCTTTTTTATAGGCCAAATCATGCTTGAATAATTGCAGAAAAATCCACTGTGTCCATTTGTAGTATTCTGGGTCGGTGGTGTTGATCTCACGCGACCAGTCAAACGAAATGCCAAGCGACTGAAGCTGCTGCTTAAAGCGAGCAATATTCTTTTTGGTTACTTCGGCCGGATGAACATGGTTTTTAATGGCAAAATTCTCGGTAGGCAGACCAAATGCGTCCCACCCGATTGGGTAGAGAACATTGTAGCCCTGCAGGCGGCGTTTACGCGCAATAATGTCGATCGCCGTATAGGAGCGCGGATGACCGACATGAAGCCCCTGTCCGGACGGATAGGGAAATTCAATCAAGGCGTAATATTTCGGCTTTTCAGAAGTATTGGAGGCGTGAAAAACGCCGGCTTGCTCCCATTTGTCCTGCCATTTTTTTTCAATTGGTTTATGATCGTATTTCATTTTTTCCTTCGCTCCCGTATTCTTTATGCTTTGATAACGTTGGACAAATCAATGCTTTCCCCATCTTGCCACAAACGGTCAAGATTGTAAAACTCACGCGCATCGGGGGTGAAAACATGAACGATTACGTCACTGTAGTCCAAAATAATCCATGTGTTGGAACGGTAGCCGTCGATGTGCTCCGGACTGATTCCAATTTGCTTCATTTTAAATTCAACCTCATCCGCAAGTGCTTTTACGTGGGTACTGCTTGTGCCGGTCGCCAAAACAAAATAGTCTGCAATAACTGAAATATCTTTAATGCCGATGACTTTTAAATCCAGCGCTTTTTTGTCGTCCATAGTTTTTACGGTTTCTTTAGCAAGCTCAAGTGATGTCATTCTCAACAACCTTTCGATTTAAAAATAATTATGATTTATATTTTAATACCACCTGATTATAGGCAGCAATGGTATCCGGATGAATCGGCTTATAGCCTTGAACCAAATCCTTGATGGTAAAACTGATGCCTTCAATCATGGCCTGTTCAAGGCTCATATCAGCAGCGCTGCGTAATTCTTCAACACCTGCATAATCGCGGTCAGCTGAAATAAAGTCAGCAATAAACAGCACTTCATCAAGCAAAGTCATGTCGGCACGGCCGGTGGTGTGGTAGCGCACGGCGTTGATAATTTCGGGATCGGTAATATGAAGTTCATTTTCAATATACGCCGCTCCGAGCATGGCATGCCACAGCTTTTGTGCGCTGCGTTCCACGTCGGTAAGTACGATGTCAAAATGAGTCATCATTTTTAGTTGTTCTTCATGCGGAATATCTTTCATAATATCGTGAAGAATTCCTGCAATTGCCGCTTTTTCTTCATTGGCACCGTATTTTTTTGCAAGGCGTACGGCCTCTTCGCTGACACATACGGAATGATGATACCGCTTTTCGCTGAGAAATGGTTTTATAATTGCTTTGTAATCGGTGTTATTCATTTTCCTGCTCCAAATACAAATTATTTTCAATAATATAATCCGCAACCACAGGAGGAACAAGCCCGGCTATGTTCTTTCCGTTTTTAACTGCATTGCGAACCATGGTTGAAGAAATGGGAAGATAGTCAATATTTTCTATGATCGTTTTTGCACTGTACCGCTGCAAAATCTTCGCATAGTCCAAGAGTTTCTCAAGCCCACTGTTGCTGCGCGGGGCAGCACAAAGGGTGGCAAGCTCAAAAATCGTCTGCGCCTCATGCCAGTGAGTCAAGGTAAGGAACATATCCTCCCCTGTAATGAAATAAAGCTCGGAATCCGGGTAAGTCTGTTTCAGCTCCCGCAGGGTATCAGAGGTATAACTGAGATCTTGGCGTTTGATTTCAATATCACTTACCTCAAACAGGTTCTCAGCCGCGGCAAGGCGGCACATTTCAAGCCTGTCCTTTGCCGAAGCAAGATTCTTTGCCTGCTTATGCGGAGGCATAAGAGCCGGTATCAATATCATCTTTTTCACACCGAGCAGCAGTGCAAATTGCTTTGCCAAATGAATATGCCCGTTATGAATCGGATTAAAGGTACCGCCGAATATCGCAATTTTCTGCATAATTCTACCTTATATCATATTACTTTTTAGTTGCTTTGGGAAGAGTAATTTTTGGTTCTTTGGTATTTCTACGATAAAGCACGAATTTTGAGCCGATAACTTGAACAACTTCCGAATCAGTTTGTTCCGCAACCGATTCAGCGGCTTCTTTTGCGGAAACAGGCGCTGTTTCAAGCACCTTTGCTTTTATAATTTCACGTGCGGTAAGGGCATCATTGGCTTGTTTGATAATATCGCCGCCGATACCGGATTTTCCGACCATCAGGATGGTATCGATGTCATTTGCAAGTGAGCGCAGAAAGGCACGTTGTTTACTTGTAATCATTGGTTCTGCTCCTTTATCTTTTGTAATTGAGCCGCAAATTCTTTAAGAGCGCGGCCGCGGTGGCTGATTTTATCTTTTTCTTCTGCGGTAAGTTGCGCGAAAGATTTTCCGTTTACAAGGAAAATTGGGTCGTAGCCAAAACCGTCACTGCCCTGCGATTCAAAGCCGATTGTGCCTGCACACTCACCATGCGCCGTGACGATGTCCCCATTCGGGTACACACAGCAGATTGCACAGACGAATTTTGCACTGCGTTTTTCCTTTGGAACGTCCTTTAAGTTCAACAGCAGCTTTTGGATGCGGTCCATATCGCTTGCGCCCTCGCCGGCGTAACGTGCAGAATACACACCGGGTGCGCCGTTTAATGCGTCGACCATCAGTCCGGAATCATCCGCAACGGCGGGCATTCCTGTCTGACGACAGGCGGCTTCGGCTTTTAAAAAAGCATTTTCCGCAAAGGTAGCGCCTGTTTCCTCAACTTCGTCAAGCTGAGCCGTGGCGGCATTAATCTTCAGGGGAGTCAGGATACGTTCCAACTCGCTTAATTTATGTTGATTATGGGTCGCAATGATAAATGTAGCCATTCTTTTCCCCTATCTATTAAATAAAGCTTCTGCAAATTCATCGGCGTTGAATGGCTGAAGATCATCAACCTGTTCGCCCACCCCGATAAATTTAACGGGAATATTTAGGTTTTCACGAATTGCAAGGACAACGCCGCCGCGCGCGGTACCGTCGAGCTTCGTCAGTACAATTCCGGTTATTCCTGCGGCGTTTTTGAACTCGCGTGCCTGATTAACGGCGTTCTGGCCGGTCGTGGCATCGAGTACCAGCAGGACCTCTTTATCCGCACCGGGAAGCTCACGGTCGATCACACGGCTGATTTTTGCAAGCTCATCCATCAAATGCTTTTTGTTGTGAAGCCGGCCGGCTGTGTCGCAAATGACGACATCCGCGCCTCTCGCCTTTGCGGCGGCGATAGAATCAAACACGACGGAAGCAGGGTCGCTTCCCTCGGACTGCTTGACGATTTCGGCACCGGAACGCTGAGCCCAAATTTCGAGCTGGTCAATTGCGGCGGCGCGGAATGTATCCGCGGCGCCCATAATAACCTTTTTGCCTTCTTGTGTCAACTTGGATGCGATTTTACCGATGGTGGTTGTCTTCCCCACCCCGTTAACGCCTATTACAAGAATAACGGAAGGCTTTGTGTCGATGTGAAGCTCTTCACCACCCCTTAACATTTCCGCAACCGTATCACGAAGCATATTAAAGATTTCGTTCGGGTCGGTGACACCTTTTTCCTTAACTTTTTTACGCAGAATATCACAGATACGTTCCGCGGTCGGCATACCGACGTCGCCCATCACAAGTAACTCTTCAAGTTCTTCAAAAAGAGATTCGTCTATTACGGTAAAGGAGTGCAGCATGGACTCTACCGATGTACTCATTTTATCTCTTGTCTTTTTTAGTCCTTCTTTGATCTTTGAAAAAAAGCCCATTTATGATTTCTCCTTTATCCACTACTGTTCTTTCATTCCCAGCTTTGCCTCAATTTCGGTTGCGCGCAGCTCGAGAAGTTTTGAGACTCCTTCATCCTGCATGGTAACGCCGTAAAGAACATCGGCCTCTTCCATGCTGCCGCGGCGGTGGGTAATGACAATAAACTGTGTGTTTTTGTTCATGCGGCGCAGGTAGGCGGCAAAGCGGTCAACATTAACATCGTCAAGCGCGGCTTCGATTTCATCGAGCACACAGAACGGCGGAGGGCTGACCTTCATAATTGCGAAGTACAGCGCAATGGCCACAAGCGCCTTTTCTCCGCCGGAAAGCGACTCCAGATGCATTACAATTTTACCCGGCGGCTGAACGGCAATATCAATGCCGGAATTTAAAATATTATCCGGCGTGCTCAGCGCAAGTGAGGCTGTGCCGCCGCCGAACAGTTCCTGAAAGGTTTGCTGAAAGTGTTCATTAATCTGCTGAAAGCGGGTTACAAATAAATCTCTCATTTGATGAGTCAGTTCGCCGATGAGCTTTTTCAGCTCATCCCTGCTCTTTTCAACATCGGTAACCTGCTTGGTCATAAATTCATAGCGCTCGGAAACCTCTTTGTATTCCTCGACCGCCGCAACATTGACCGAACCCAGCGCTTTAATTTTATTTTTTAACTCATTTAAATGTTTTTGAGCCGTGGCAGAATTTTCTATCTTCGCGCCGACTTCTTCGGCTTCGCGGCGGGTCAATTCATATTCTTCCCATAAGCGGCTGATTATTTCATCATATTCTTTTTGCAGGTTTGCTTTGCGTTCTTCCAAACGGGCCAAATCATGACCGATTTTTTCTTTATCAGTAGATTTTTCACGTTCTTTGGTGCGCAACTCGACAGAAAGGCGTTCATATTCCATTCGCTTTGCATTTAATTGCTGAATCTGTTCGTCGGATTTTTGAGCGGCCTCTCGCAGCTCCTGCCCCTGCTTATGTAAGTCATTAATCTGTACAGTCAACGCGATGGTGGCGGCCTGTACTTCCTTAATTTCCTGATTAAGCGTATCCGCCTTGCCTTCGTGGTCAAGCCTTCGGTGTTCAATATCCGAGATGCCCGCGCGTAATGATTCAATGTCCTTTTGTGCCGACAGGCAGGCAATACGAATTTCCTGTAAATTGGAAGACAGCTCATCACTAATTTGATTAAGCTCGCCGCGGCTGGAATTGATTTGGTTCAACTCGTCCTGCAGCGCAAGTTTCTTTTCAATAATTTCCTTTGACTGCGACTGAGCGGTTTCCCTCGTCTTTTTTTGATCACTCAATCTTGCACCGGCTGTTTCTTTTTCGGTATTTAGAACATGAATATCATTGGTTACAGTCGCAAAATCGGCGAGAGCTCGTTTATGTTCAGCGTCGATTTTGAAACGTTCCTCCTGCGTATTGGCAAGTTCCGCCTTGGAGGCGGCAAGCGCAGCTTCAGCAGCGGAAACCTCCTCAATTGCGGTTTTTAACGCGGCAGCAGCCTGTTCCGCTTTGCCTTTCAATTCGGCGGCCTGTACCTTCAACCGTTCAATTTCGGTTGCACGGCTCAGCAGTCCGGAATTTTTTGCAAAGGAACCGCCGGTCAGTGAACCGCCCGCGTTGACGACCTGACCGTCAATCGTAACAATACGAAAATGATATCCATACCGTTTCGCGATTGCCACGGCACTGTCCAGATCTTCGGCAACAACGATTCTCCCTAAAAGCGAATTTAAAATTCCGTTGTATTTTTCATCACAGCTGCAAAGCTTACCGGCAACGCCGACAAAACCCGGACAATCATCGAGACCGTTTTTCTGCAGAATATTCCCCTTGATGGTGGAAAGCGGCAGGAAGGTCGCACGACCGGAATTCCGCTGTTTTAATAGCTGAATCGCCCGTTTTGCATCCTGTTCATTGCCAACTACAATATTCTGCATTGCCGCGCCAAGCGCTATTTCAATCGCAATCGTATACTGCGCCGGCACTTTAATTATGCGCGACACCGGGCCGTGTATGCCGCTGATTGTGCCGCGGTCGGCCTCTTTCATAACCGCTTTTACACTTTGTGAAAAGCCCTCTAAATTGCGTTCAAGCTCTTCCAGCAAGTGTGCACGGCGCGAACGCTCCTGTGCGTCCAAATTGAGTGTATCGCTCTGCTGCTTCATCGTTTCCATACGCTGGCGGCGGGAGTTCAAACGCAGTTCGTAGCCCTTGACGGAGTTGGAAAGCGAATTCATGCGGTCATCGGTATCTGAAAGCATTTTTGCGTAGTCCGCGGCTGTGTTTTTCAGTTCGAGCGCGCGCGCCTGTTTGGACTGAAGAGTTTCACCGACCGTGGAAAGACGAAGTTCTATTTCAGAAATGGAAGAAGCAGCGGTCATTTCGGCCACTGTTGCTTCAGTTGCTTTTGCAGTCAAGTCCACAATTTGGCTCGTATATCCATCAATCTTTGCAGTCGTTTCACTCATACCCTGCCGGATTTGGTTGAGTTTTTCGGAACAGGCTGCCGATTCCGCATTTTTTTCATTTATGTATTGTGTCTTTTCAGTAATTTGCTGATTCTTCTCTTCAATTTCATCGTCCATATTTTTGCCGGAAAGAGCACTCTGCTCAATTTCCCGTTTGATACGCACGATGTTTTCGTTATTGTGAAGAATATCATTTTGCAGAACAGATGCTTCCCCGTCTTTTTTAGCCGCGTTTTCTTCTAACTTCGCGGCTTCCTGGCGAATTTCGTCCACCTTGGCGGTAGACGCGCTGGAATCTCTGAAATTCGCTTCGATTTCAGCGTCAATTTCACCTAACTCCTGCTCGATGGCATCGTGCTGATTTTTTGCGATGATAATTTTATCGTTATGTTCGCGCAGAATCTGACCGGATTGATCAAGGGTGTTTAGCCAGAGTCCGATTTCAAGAGTACGCTTTTCACCCGCGTATGTAATATATTGCTCGGCCTTTTCAGCCTGTTCTTTTAGCGGGCCGACCCTATCCTCTAATTCTGTCAGAATATCGCGCAGCCGCAATAAATTGTCCTCGGCTTGGTTCAGCCTGCGTTCGGATTCCTCCTTACGATAGCGGAAACGGGAAATCCCAGCGGCTTCCTCAAAAATTTCACGACGGTCTTCAGAGCGGGCGGCAACAATGCTGTCGATTTTGCCCTGCCCGATAATCGAATAGCCGTCACGCCCCAACCCGGTATCCATGAAAAGTTCATTGACATCCTTGAGGCGGACTGCCACTTTATTGATAAGATACTCGCTGTCGCCGGAGCGGTAGTAGCGGCGTGTAACCGCCACGTTATCGCCGTCAAACGGCAGTTGACGGGAGGTATTGTCTATATTCAGTGTAACTTCAGCAAAGCCCTGTGCCTTGCGGGCATGGGTTCCGTTAAAAATAACATCTTCCATTTTGGTGCAGCGAAGCACTCGAGTCGACTGTTCGCCCAAGACCCAGCGCACCGCGTCGCTGATGTTGCTTTTTCCGCTGCCGTTAGGGCCGACAACCGCAGTTATTCCATTGTCGAAGCTCAGCGTTGTTTTATCTGGAAACGTCTTAAACCCTTGAATTTCCAGCGATTTTAGCAGCATGTTCTCACCCCAAATTATTCTATCGTAAAGCAGTTCTCCAAAACGGAGGAATCAGGCATAATTCTCACTTGATATCCAAGGTCACAAAGCGCATTTAAATTGCTTTTCTTCTGCCCTGTTGCCTTGGAAACTGTTCTTGGGTTGACTTTCACCGTAATTGTGCCTTTTGGTATATTGTTTCGTGTTAAAACATCAATCATTTTATGAAGTATACGGCTGCTTTCGCAGAGTTCACGAAAAGCAGGGTGCCACGGGCCGGAAAGCATGTCCCGTTCCAGTTCGGGTGAACTGTGCAGGCCAAGACGTATCACGGCAATACCGCGTTCTTCAAAAAAATCGAGAAGCCCCGCGCAAAGTTCCACCGTTTCATCCAAATTCAGTGTCTTAAATTCACCTCTGAGGTATTGATCGCCCAGCTCCGTGCCGCGCATAATAATGGTCGGGTAAATCCGGATATTTTCCGAATTGAGTGCGGCCAATTTCTCAGCAGTTTGAAAGCCGCCCGCAGCCGTATCGCCGTAAAGACCCGTCATCATTTGTAACCCGAGTGTAAATCCATATGATTTGATCAGCTTTGCCGCGTCTTCAACTTGTTTTGCGGTGTGGCCGCGCCCGTTTTGTTTTAGCACACGGTCATCCATGCTCTGCGCGCCGAGTTCAATTGCGGTAACGCCGTATCGCTTTAAAAGAGCCAAAATCTCGTCATCAATATAGTCCGGCCTTGTGGAAATACGGATTCCCGCGAAAGTGCCGTCTTTGACGAAAGGCGCTGCCGCATTCAGAAGTGAAACCATATAACCGCGTTCAATTGCGGTGAAACTGCCGCCAAAAAAGGCAATTTCAGCATTTTTCGTATCTTTTCCAAGGCTTGCTCTTGCAATTTCGACTGCATCCAAAACATCCTGCGGCGTTGGCTGCGACAGCTTGCCGGTGATGCTCCGCTGGTTACAGAAGCTGCATTGGTGCGGGCAGCCGTTATGGGGGACAAAAATCGCCACATTCGCGTGCTTCAATAGCCCATCAGCTCCATTGCTTCACGAGCGGCCTGCTGCTCGGCTTCCTTTTTGCTGCGCCCGCCGCCCTTGCCGATTACATTGCTGTTCAAATGTACTTCCACCGTGAAATGCTTGTCGTGGTCAGGGCCGCTTTCGCCGGTCAGTACATATTCCAAATGTTCCTCGGGGTTTTGTTGGATAATCTCCTGCAATGCGGTTTTATAGTCCTTGAACGTTTTGGGCTTTGCTGTTTGCAGCAGCGGCAAAACAAATCGAAGGATAAATTCGCGAGCCTCTTCCATACCGCCATCAATATAAATTGCAGCGATAATCGACTCAAATGCGTCGGCTAAAATCGACGAACGGGTACGCCCGCCGGAATTTTGTTCGCCGTGACTTAAAAGCAGATATTTTCCGACATCAAGCTGCTTTGAAAAACCGCAGCATGCTTTTTCACAAACGAGTGCGGCACGTTTTTTGGTGAGGTCGCCCTCCGGCAGGTCTGAATAATTTTTAAACAGGTAGTCCGCAACAACGACACCTAAAATGGAATCGCCCAAAAATTCAAGACGTTCATTGCTGCCGCCCGGCACTTTAGCCTCGTTCGCATAGGACGAGTGCGTTAAAGCTGTTTTGAGATAACTTTGGTTTTTAAAATGATACCCTAATTTTTCTTCTAATTCATTCATAAATACACGCTCCAATAAAGCGAATTTCGTATTAACTTAGGAGTCTTCGCTAACATCCGTCTCAACAAAATTACTCTTATAGTCTGCAACAGAACTCGCGATTTCATCCACAACACCACCGGCAACATATGCTTTTGTAAGGCGAAGTGCGTTATAAAAGGTTTTTGCCTTTGCGCTGCCGTGCGCCTTGAATACAGGCTTAGCGCAGCCCATTAGCGGTGCCCCGCCGTATTCATTGTAGTCCATGGTTTTTTTAAGCGCCTTGATATCTTTTAAAACTATTGCCGCAGCCAATTTGTTGAGAAAACTTTTTGTAAATATATTCTTGACCTTGCCCATCAGCATGATGGCAACGCCTTCATATGTTTTCAGGATAACGTTGCCAGTAAAACCATCGGCTACGATGACTTCTCCCGCGTCAAGCGGAATGTCGCGCGCTTCGATGTTGCCTACAAAATTGAGATTTGAGTTCTTTAGCAGCGCGAAAGTCTCGTGTTGAAGCTCTCCGCCCTTATGATCCTCTGTACCAATGTTGGCAAGTGCGACACGTGGATTTGTAATATTCATTACTTTTTGCATGTAAATGGAGCCCATTACGCCAAACTGGCGAAGCATATCAGCTTTGCATTCCACATTCGCACCGCTGTCAATCAGCATAAAACAGCCATCGTTTTTCGGCATGATTGGAGCAAATGCAACACGCTTAATTCCCTTAATACGTTTAACAATTAAGGTGGCACCAACAACCAAAGCGCCGCTGTTGCCCGCGGAAATAAAGGCGTCGCCTTCCCCTGCTGTAAGCCTGCGCAAGCCTTCAGCCATGGAACAGTTTGTTTTTGACTTCATAATTTCGCCGGCGTGATCTTCCATTGTGATA
>Ga0183100_1001008_pt1 | contig 16122 bp, 12 predicted proteins | sample Biomet2_FD_127789 | JGI IMG/M metagenome (GOLD analysis project Ga0183100, IMG submission 127789) | Microbial communities from bioreactor (seeded with anoxic lake sediment) at LBNL, California, USA - Biofuel metagenome 2 | ecosystem: Engineered > Bioreactor > Anaerobic > Unclassified ...
TTGCGGGCAATCGCTGTACGAGTGGGGCGATTACACTCGCCCGCAAGGTTTTGAGGCTTTCCGGGAACGCAACGATTATATTGGTTTTGCGCAGCATTTTGTGCGTGATCTGGACGCGAGGCTGCAGGCGGATAGCGCCCCCTCCTGCGTTGTGCCGGTGGTATTTGAAGCCGGGTGCGGCACACTGTGGCACGAGGCTTGCGGGCACATGCTGGAAGCGATTGCCATTGCCGATCAGGCAAGTCCATTTGTGGGCCAATTGGGACAAAAAATTGCGTCCGACAAGGTGACGCTGTGCGACGACGGCAGCATTCCCGGCTTGTATGGCTCCACCGCGATGGATGACGAAGGACACCCGACCCAAAAGAATGTTCTGATTGAGAAAGGCGTGCTGAAAGGGTATCTGTGCGACCGTTTCAATGGGCGACGCATCGGCATGGCCTCTACCGGAAGCGGCAGACGGCAGAGCTACGCGTTTGCGCCAAGCTCCCGTATGAACAACACGTATCTTGATGTGGGTACGGATGACGATGACGAAATGATTCGCACCGTGGCAGAGGGCTTGTACGTGAAGCGCCTTGGCGGCGGCAACAGCGGGCGGGAGTTTTCCATTGCCGTAAGCGAAGGCTACTGGATTCGGAATGGGCAGATTGACCGCCGAGTAAAAGGGCTGACCCTGAATGGCAGCGGCGCGGAGCTGATACGCAAAGTTGATCGCGTGGGCAACCGAAACGAGTATGAGGAAAGCGGCGGTTTTTGCGGTTCCTCATCGGGGTTATGCCCGGTAACGGCTTTTCAGCCGCGTGTACGAATCAGCGAAATGGCCGTAGGCGGGGAGGGCTGACCGATGAACGCAGTGCCTGGTTACCGTGCGGCTATGGATGCCGCAAAGGATACCCTTGCGTGGGCAGAAGTGAATGCCCATGAAAACGGAAGCACTATGGTTAGCGTGGTCAATGGCGAGGTAACGCGTACGGCGGCCAACCGGCAGACCGCGTTATATGTGCGCGCCAACGGGGGTAAAACGGGGGTTGCCTATACGCAGGACGCGGAAGAAGACCCTGCGGAAGTCCTCCGCCGCGCGGTGGAAAATGGCCGCTACGGAGAAGGCGCGTCGACGGATTCGTTACTGGAGGCCAGAACGGAGCACATAGCAAAGGCGTCGGTCGTCGCGGATGTGGAAACGCTGGTTGGTATTGGCAGGATGGCCTGCGACGTTGCCCGCGAGCAGGAACCGAATATACAATACGCCAAAGCGGATGTGCGCGCCGATACTTGGCAAAATGCCGTGTGTAATACCAAGGGTTTGGATGTGAGCGCATCGCGTCAGGTGTATTGCGCGTCCCTGTCGGTAATGGCGCAGCGGGAGGGTAAGCAGTATAACGCGCAGGCGCATGTAACGGCGGTAACCGCAGACGGGCTTGCCTTGCGCGCGGTGGCACAGCGGTTGGCGCAATCGCTGCAAGACCAGTATGCGCCTGTGGATATAAAATCCGGCGCTTATCCCATAGTGTTGGATAGCTCGGTTGTGATCAACGTCATGACGACAGCTTGGCAGCTTTTTGCCGCCAACAAGGTCATCAACGGCTCCTCTGCGCTGCATGGGCGGTTGGGGACAACCATTGGGAGCCCGGCCGTTACCATTACGGACGTTCCCGAACGCAACGGCTGCGGATATATATTTCCGCTGGATGACGAAGGCGCGCCGGGTGTTAGCACGACGCTTGTGAAGAATGGCATTTTTACAGGACTTATGCATACCGGAGCAACGGCGGCGCATATGGGGCTGGAACGCACCGGCAACAGCGGCAGAGTGGCGCTGCTAACAGGCTCCATTCCCACGGAGTTGATTCCTGTGCCCAAAATCCTGTGTGTGGAACCGGGCGAGCATAGCCGAGCGGAGCTGTTGTCCGCCATGGGTAACGGGGTGCTGATAGCGCAATCGTACGATGTGTTCCACTCGATTAACCTTGGCAGCGGGGATTTTTCCATCCCGTGTCGGGGCAGCGTGGTCAGGGATGGGGTATGCGCGTATAATGTAACAGGCATGACCATCAGCGGGAACATCAGGGACTTGTTTTGCGATGTTGCGCAGGCTGGGAATGATTTGTGGATTGACGAGTTTCTGCTGAAAAGCTATTGCATTGGGGCTCCGAGCCTGCGAATGGAGCGACTGCAGGTAAATGGCAAGGGCTGAGACATCCGTTTGCCTTTACGGAAAACGAAAACAGCGCCGAATCCTCAGCGCTGTAACCTGTGTGCAGGAAAAGGGAATGGCAACGCGACGATTGCGGGCGAGCGAAACACCCGCGCCGCAACGAGCGTATGTTCCTTTGCAGTCCGTTTCAATCATGAACTGCGAGTGGAGTTATCAGATTTCCTCCGGGGTAAGCTGCAAATCGATGCGCAGGTTTTCCAGCGCATCGGTTACATCGCGATTAAGCAACGCCTGCACAATGGCGGGGTGACGGCTGTCCTCAATGTTGAAACCGCCTTGTGAGGCGTTCGTGATGGCATAACGGCAGATTGGCCCCATAAAGCCGTACATCGAGTCAAATATGTACGGAGAGCCGGAAAGCTTGGCCACACGCAGGTGAAAGCGCGAGTTGATGGTATCGTATGGATCGCTGCCGGTTTTCTCGATATTGAGAATCTCGCGCAGGGTGGCAATTTCCGCGTCGGTGCAATGCTTAATAATTTCCCGTATGGCAAAGGCTTCAACCTGATAACGAACCCGTTGCAGCTGTTTGGCCTGGTAGGCGGTTATTTCGTTGATCAGGTATCCCTTGCGCGGATAGCTAACCAAGTATTTTCCGCTGCAAAGCCGCTGAAGAATTTCGCGCGCCGTTACTTTGCTGATGCCGTAGCTTTGGGCTATGCCCTGTTCCAGCAAAATTTCGCCGGACGCCATTTCTCCATTAACAATCGCATCCCGCAGTTTTTCATAGACGGTATCGGCCAAAGTGGGCTTCATGGTTCTTCCTCCGTGCATAAACTGCAACAATTATAGCAACGCACGGCCGGCAAGTCAAACGCCGTTGTTTGGAGGGGGGGTGCACCTGCTTGCAAACAGAATCAAAAAGTCAACTCCTGCTTGCAAAAAGCAAGACATGGCCGTTTGGCAGCAATCGCCGCTTGGCAATCGAACGAAAACGCATGGTAAACGGACAGTTTCCATGCAAAAGGAGGTAAAACGATGTCGCTGACCACGGAAGTATACGAGAAAATGCGAGCGGACTTACACAACCTTGTGTTTGATGGGAATGCTTTTTTAAATGAGGACGCGCTGGCAAAGCGGTATGACGTAAGCAAAGCCCCGGTCCGGGAAGCGTTGCGCCGTCTTTGCATGGAAGGCGTGCTGGTGAGTTACCCCCGCAAAGGGTACTTGATTGCAGGCATAACGCAGCAGGAGTTGGCGCATACGCAACATTTGCGCTTGCTGACGGAGGGCTATGCCGTAGAACTGGCGATTAAAAATGCCTCGACGGATGCAAAAGCCGATTTGCTTGCACTGGCCGAACAGCCCTATACGCTGGAAAACAATACGCATTTTCACACGGTGCTGGCTGCCATGGCGGAGAGCCGAACCGTATCGGACGTAGTATCCCGATTGATGAGTACGGTGGAACGCCCGCTATCCCTACGCAACATGACGGCGCAGCCGGGCAGCAAACGGGAAGCGCACATTCAGCTGGCAAAGGCTTTGATAGCTGGGGATACGGATGGCGCTCTGCGGGCGCTGGCACGCGATTTGGAGCCCTGAATAACGGGGAAACGGACGCGCCTTGATAGCATAAAGCACATGCCTGCATGGTTCGGGCATGGCTTGCCACATTAGCGGCGTATACGGCGGAAGGTTGCCAACGGCTCAACATGGCGCCGAAAACGGCACCGCCCGGTGATTCTCCGCGGCAACGCTTCTGGGAGGGTTGCACGGGCTTACATGCTTCCCGTTATCAAAGCCGCCTTTGCTATCCATGTGCAGAAAAAGAACAGGAGAAGCGCCTTTTGTATGCAATTTTGCATTGACAAAGAGGCGCTTCTTTCGTTATACTCAACTAACAAAGCCACTGAAATGTTCAGTGGCAAGTACACGGAAAGCGCGGTGATCGGTACGGAGTCTGATTTTGAGACGGTGGCCGATGCCTGTCAATTGGATACAGGCTCACCCTATCATCCCGACCAAACGATGATGTCCGGCGCGCAGCTGCACTTCAAAACTGCGCCTTGCGTGGTGGATGCGCTTACCAAACGCGCGCAGTGCGGCTTGTTTGGCTATACCGAGTCGGATGTTCCGGCTTATTTACAAGCCATCGTCCGCTGGATGCGCGATGTGCGTGACTGGAACATGGAAAAGGAGTGGATTGTGCCCTCCTACGGAACGTTACAGGCGATGTGCGCGGCGATCCGGGCCTTTTCGCAGCCCGGCGACGGAATTATTGTACAGCCCCCTGTGTATGTTTTGTATGATCGAATCCTCGCGCGTACGCATCGCGAGCGGGTAGAAAACCCGCTGATTTTGGAAAATGGCCGCTATCGCATGGATTTTGCGGATTTGGAAGCTTGCATGGCTCAACCGCGAAACAAACTGATGCTTTTATGCAACCCGCATAACCCCATTATGGATGTGTGGGATGCGGAAAGCCTTCGGCGCGTGGCAAACCTTGCAAAGCGGCATGGGGTGCTGGTTATTGCAGATGAAATTTTTGCGGAGCATGTGTTTGGGGATACGGTTATGACACCCTATGCGTCACTGCCGACTGCGCGGGATAACTGCATAGTGTGTACATCGCTTGGTAAAGCGTTCAACTTTACCGGCGAGAGCCACGCCAATATTATTATCCCCAATGCGGACATACGCGAACGTTACACCGCGCAGCGCAATGAAGATCATTATGGCAGTTTGAGCCCCTTTATGTATACGGCGCTGCTGGCGGCCTATACGCCCGAGGGCAAAGCCTGGATTCACGCGCTGGTGAATCATGTGGACGCTCGTATTCCCCGGATCCGCGCCTTTTTGGCGGAAAACCTTCCAAGCGTGGCTATTTGCCGGCACACGGCGGGAACGCTGCTCTGGTTAGACTTTCGCGCTTTCGGGCTTGCCGAGGATGCGCTGCACGCCCTATTTGACAGCGCGGGGGTCATCATGGACCGGGGCAGTAAGTATGGTTCGCAGGGCACGTTGTTCTCGCGTATGCAAATCGGCATGCCGGACAGCGAACTGTTCCCAGCGTTGGCCCGAATCGCGGAAGTGTTCCGCAAAAACGGGTTGGCATAGGTTGGTCGGTCCGATATGGGCCTGCTGATATTTCACAAGAGGAAAGGGGTATCTTACATGAAAAAAACACTCGCCTTCCTACTCTGTGCACTATTCCTGCTTACCTCCATGCCCCTTGCATTGGCGCAAGCCGAACTGGCCGACGATCAGACATTCACTTTCGCCAGCGCGAATGATCTTACTACGCTGGACGTGAGCCTGATGAACGACGAAATGTCCGGCTTGGTCATGTACGCCGTAAACGACGCGCTGATTCGCCATGAAGGTGGCAATGTGGTGCCGGGTATTGCCGAAACGTACGATGTTTCGGACGATGGCCTGACCTACACCTTCCATCTGCGCGATACACAGTGGAGCGACGGCGTGCCCGTTACGGCCGGCGACTTTGCCTATTCCTGGCTGCGTACGCTAACCCCCGCGACCGGTTCGTCCCAGGTGGAAAGCTTCAACTCCATCAAAGGCGCTATCGCGTACTACAGCGGCGAAAGCACCGATCCCGCTACTGTAGGGATCTCCGCCACGGATGACAAAACGCTTGTGGTGACCCTTGAGGCAGCCGATCCGTTCTTCATTGAATCGATGGCTCGCGGTATTAACTTCTACCCCATCCGTAAAGATTATGTCGAAAAATTCGGCGCTGATTACGCTTCCAGCCCCGATAAATTCATCGGCTGCGGCCCGTTCACGCTCACGGAGTGGGTGCAAACCGCTTCGCTGACCATGGAAAAGAACCCCACCTACTGGGACGCGGCGAACATCTCGCTGAACAAAGTTGTGGAACTGGTGGTGGGCGACGCCAATACCGCCTCCGGTATGTACGACCTTGGCGAAGTGGATGCGCTATATTCCCTGAACGCCGCACAGACGCTTACCTACCCCGAGTATAAAAGCAAAGAAAGCGGCACCACCCTGCAGTTCCTCAGTTTTCTGACCGACGAAGGAAAAGTGATGGCAAACCAGAACCTGCGCCTTGCGCTTAGCTGGGCGATTAACCGGGAAGCGGTCGTAAAAGCGGTTAGCGCGCCCGGTACCACAGTGGCCGACCGTGTGATCATCCCTTCGCAGACGATTAACGGCGAATCCATCGCGGCCAAGTATCCGGCTACCGACGGCATCCCCGCGCAAGGCGATATGGAGAAAGCCAAAGCGTACCTGAGCGCGGCTTTGACCGACCTTGGCCTTGCCTCTGCCGACCAGCTGCCCGCAATTCGCTATGTGGCGATGGAATCTTCTACGCACAAAGCCATGGCGGAAGCGCTGCAGGCACAGTGGCAGCAAAACCTTGGCGTGAAGGTCGACATCGATATTCGCCCCGTGCCGCAGGCCATCGGCGCGCTTCTCTCGGGAGATTTTGACATCTTCCTTGTAAGCACCGACGCGGGCGTGGATCCCGATACGCTGCTTGCCAACTTTGTGGTGGATAGCGGCAACAACTATTCCCACTGGAACAATCAGGAGTATACCGACTTGATCAACGCGCAGGCGTTTGAAACGGATTTTGCCACCCGCTTTACCACCCTTGCCAAAGCGGAACAGATGATTCTCGACGCAGCCGCCATTGCGCCGCTGTGGGCGCCAGGAGGCGCATACGTCGCCAAGGATTATGTTCAGAATTTGAGCTTTGGCACGTGGACGGGTTCCATCGAGTTCCTGCATACCACCATTCTCGCGCACTGAACCTCGACAGGTAGACATACAATCATGGGAAGGGGATCGTCATCCCCTTCCCAACCTCCTGTTTTGGCAAAGAGGGAGGAACCTGTCAAATCCCAAGGGGTTTTGAAAATGGGCAGATCGCAACGGGGGTTGGCGTTCAATGCGTGATAACCACAAAAGGCGTTGCAGGATGGGGTGTTACCTGGGCGGAGGGATGCCTTGCCCGGAGATCGAATATCCTGTTGGGTGCAGCGACTTGCGCAAAACAAAGCTAACGGCATACGGCTGGCTTGGCTTGCGGGTGCGCGAATTATGCCGAAAGTTTTGCCGACGTTCCCAATCAGGTAAACTGTGACAAAAACGTTGGCAATAGGAGGCGCGTATGGGGAAGTATATACTGCGGCGTCTGGTCATTTCCGTTTTAACCCTATGGCTACTGGCGACGGCCTCCTTTTTTCTGCTGCGCGTTTTACCGGGAAATCCTTTCCAAACGGAAAAGTTGCTTACGGTGGAAATGCAACAAAAGATGATCCATTATTACGGTTTGGACAAACCTATGCTGGAGCAGTACGTAACCTACATGGGTAACCTGCTCCATGGCGATATGGGTTATTCCATGAAGTTCACCAACCGAACGGTCAACTCCATTATTACCTCTGGTTTTCCCGTCAGCGCGGCGCTGGGGCTGCGTGCGCTGGCTGTTGCGCTGCCCATTGGGCTGTTCCTGGGGATTCTCTCCGCCAGAAAGCGCGGTAAAGCGATGGACTATCTGGCAGTGCTGGTTTCGGTGATTGGCGTGTCCATCCCAAGCTTTATTATGGGCACGTTTTTGCAGTATATATTTGCAGTGCAGTTAAAAATTTTGCCTATCGCTCAATGGAAAGGCGAAGCATATGCGATTCTGCCTACGGCGGCGCTGGCTTTGGCATTATTGGCCAGCCTCACCCGTGTGATGCGCGCCAGCATGTTGGAAGTAACCACGCAGGATTATGTAAAAACCGCGAGAGCCAAAGGGCTTGGCGAAGGCCGCGTGGTGTTTTTTCACCAGATTCGTAACGCTTTGGTGCCGATTGTGACCATGCTTGGGCCAATGGTAGCCAGCGTGCTGATGGGTACGTTTGTCATTGAAAAGATTTTTGCCATCCCCGGCCTTGGGCAGCACTTTGTGAACTCGATTACGGGGTTGGACTACACGGTAACGCTGGGGTTAACCATCTTCTACGGCGCCTTTTTGGTCGCAGCCAACTTTTTGGTGGATATTGCGTATGGATTGGTGGACCCGCGAATCCGCATTGCGAAATAAGGAGGGCACGGCATGAGAAACGAAACCATTCAACTGCCGGAGGCAGCCTTTGTACCCATTGGCCTGACCCTGTCGGATGCCGAAAGTATTTCGCGGCCGTCGATTACCTTTTGGGCGGATGTGCGCCGTAGACTCCTGAAAAATAAGGTTGCTATGCTGGGCTTGTGGTTAATTCTACTTATGACATTGTTTGCGATTGTAGCGCCAATAGTGAGTCCGTTCAGCTACAGCTATCAGGATTTGGCAATCATCAACCAAGGCCCTTCCGCGGCGCATTGGTTTGGCACCGATTCGCTTGGGCGGGATATTTGGGTACGCGTTTGGGTTGGGGCCAGGGTATCGCTCGCGGTGGGCATTTTTGGATCGGTGATTCCCAGCCTTCTTGGCATAATCATCGGCGGTATTTCCGGTTACTTTGGCGGTAAAATCGATATGCTGATTATGCGGTTTATTGACATTGTCATGTGTATTCCGGGGATGATTTATGTCATTCTGATTATGCTGTACGTAGGTTCCGGCCCGGTTGCGATCGTGCTTGCTTTTGCCCTCACGGGATGGATGGGCACGGCTCGCAGTGTGCGCGGGTTGGTGCTGCAGCTTAAAGAGCGCGAGTTTGTACTGGCGTCACGCGCGTTGGGCGCGTCGCATATGCGGCTGATTTTTGATCATCTGGTACCCAATACCCTTGGCATTGTAGTTGTATCGATGACGATGGGGGTACCCAGCGCTATTTTTCAGGAAGCGTATTTAAGCTTTATTGGCTTGGGCATCGCGCCGCCCATTCCCAGTTGGGGACAGCTTGCCAACGCTGGGGTTGCGCTATTCCGGGTGTTTCCGTCCCAGCTGTTTATCCCCGCGATTTTAATATCGCTGACAATGCTCTCCTTTAACCTGTTTGGCGACGGGCTGCGCGATGCGCTCGACCCCAGACTCAGAATGTGAAAGGAGGAGCATGATGACACAGCGCATCCTTGAGGTAAACAACCTCGCATACTCCTTTGATACCTATGCCGGCGAAGTTCAGGCGGTGCGCGGCGTATCGTTTCACGTGGACGCCGGTGAAACTTTGGCGATTGTGGGCGAAAGCGGCTGCGGAAAAACCGTTTCGGTGCAAGCAATCCTCAAACTGCTGCCGGAACCCCCGGGCCGGTTGGTGGGCGGAAGCATACGGTATCTGGGTGAGGAGATAAGCCAGCATAATCCCAAAAAAATGAGCCGTCTGCGGGGCAAGGAGATGTCCATCATCTTCCAGGACCCTATGACAAGCCTGAACCCCACTATGCGCATCGGCAAACAGATTGTGGAAGGGATCCGCAAGCACGAGCGCATCAGCCGCAGGGAAGGCCGGGCGAGAGCGATTCAAATGCTGGGGAAAGTAGGCATCCCCAGCCCGGAACGCAATATGAACCGTTTTCCGCACCAGTTTTCCGGCGGTATGCGCCAGCGCGTGATGATTGCCATGGCGCTGGCCTGCAAACCTCGCATCCTGTTTGCGGATGAGCCAACCACAGCGCTGGATGTAACCACGCAGGCGCAAATTTTGGAACTTATGCACGCCTTGAAGCAGGAATTTAACGCGTCGGTGGTCATGATTACGCATGATTTGAGCGTGGTGGCGCGCGTAAGCCAGCGCATCGCGGTGATGTATGCCGGAAAGATTGTGGAAACCGGCAACGTGCGCGATATTTTTTACGACCCAAGGCATCCCTACACATGGGGTTTACTGCAAAGCGTGCCCCACCGCGAAGGGGACCGTCGGCAGGAGTTGATCGCAATCCCGGGAACGCCGCCGGATTTGTTTCACCCACCGGCAGGGTGCGGGTTCGCTTCCCGTTGCCGCTACTGCATGGGCGTATGTAAACAGATGGAACCGCCGCAAACCGATCTTGGGAACGGCCATCTTGTGTCTTGCTGGTTGTTGGATGGACGCGCGCCAAAAACTGATACGCCGCCACTGGCGCAGCGCAAGGGGGTGCAAGCGAATGGCTGAAAAGCTGGTCGAAGTAAAATCCCTGCGGAAATACTTTCACGTTGGACATGCACAAGTATTGCACGCCGTGGATGATGTTAGCTTTACCATTGAGCGGGGGAAGACGCTCGGCATGGTTGGCGAAAGCGGGTGCGGGAAAACCACCGTGGGGAGAACCCTGCTGCGTTTGTACGATGCGGATGGTGGGCAGGTGCTCTTTCACGGGGAGGACGTACACCATTTGCCGCGCAACCGGCAAAAGGAGTTTACCCGCCGAATGCAGATGGTGTTTCAGGATCCGTACGCGAGCCTTGACCCTCGGAAAACAGTGGGCGCAATTGTTGGGGAAGGGCTGCGCATTCATAAACTATGCAATTCCAAAGCGGAATATGACGCAAAAGTGTATGCGCTTTTGGAAATGGTGGGTTTGAACCGCGAACACGCAAGCCGCTTTCCGCATGAGTTTTCCGGCGGCCAGCGACAGCGCGTGGGCATCGCGCGAGCGCTGTCGGTGGGTCCGGAGTTTATCGTTTGCGACGAGGCCATTTCCGCGTTGGATGTATCCATACAGGCACAGGTGATCAACCTGCTCATGCGCCTGCAAAAGCAACTGGGGCTTACCTATCTATTTATCGCACACGATTTGTCGATGGTGCGCCATGTGGCGGACGATGTGGCGGTCATGTACCTTGGTACGCTGGTGGAAACCGCGCCTGCAGACGCATTGTTTGACCGTCCCATGCATCCCTATACAATTGGCTTATTGGCAGCCGCGCCGGAACCAGACCCGGATTATGAGCAGAGCCGAGCATCCCGCCTTTTAACGGGTGAGGTGCCCAGCGCAATCAACCCACAACCGGGTTGCCGTTTTTGCCAACGGTGCCCGTATACAATGGACGAATGCCGTAGGGCAATGCCGCCGCTGGTGGAAGTGGAACCTGGGCATCGGGTAGCCTGCTATCATGTGGCAACGTGCGTACCTGACAGCACACGGTAAAAGAAAAGCCTTCTGCGCAGCAGAGGGCTTTTCTTTTACTTGGTCGAGCTGCCAAGCGACATGGCCTAAAACCGCTATGAAGGGTTGTGATCAGCCGGGGTTTGGCTCCGCCTGCATGATGCTCAAGGGGGCGTGGCAACGGTAAAAGCTATTGGTTTATCCCGCGTTTTGATATAACCATTTTACGCAGGCGACATCTTCCACTGCGAGGCCGTGAGCGTCAAAAAGGGTAATCTGGTTTTCGTCGGTACGCGATGGGATTTCTCCAAGCAGTAAACCGCCAAGGTCGCCCACGATGTGGCTGTCCGTGATAAGCCCTTCCGAACGAGCCAGAAGAAATTCGCCCCCCTCGGAAAGGATGGAATCCATCCGATCCGCATACAGACGGGAAGCCGCCACAAGATCAGAAGCGATTTCCCGTGACGTTTTGGAGTACGCGCCCACGGCGTTGATATGTGCGCCGGGTTTTACCTGGCTTGCATCCAAAATCGGTGTTTTTGCGTTGGTTACGGTGCAAATCACATCGGCGGTTGCGGTGGCGTCGCCAACGGTTTTTGCGGCCCGCACCGGCAGGTGGAACCGTTGTGCGGCTTTGGTGGCAAACGCGAGGGCGCGCGCAGCGTCCACATCGTATACGGCTACATCCTGAAGATCCCGTACACAGCTGATGGCCTCCAGATGGGACCATGCTTGCGCGCCCGAACCAAGTAATGCAAGGGTATGCGCGTCTTTGCGTGCCAGCAGATCTGTCGCAAGGCCGCTGACGGCTCCCGTACGCAATTGCGTAACTGCGGCGGCATCCGCAAGGGCACAAACGCTGCCATGGTTGGCTTCCAATAGCATTACATACCCCATATGGGTTGGGTAGCCGGTGCCGGCGTTGGTATGAAAAACGGTGGCGATTTTTGCGCCAAAAAAGTCTTCGGCGCCTAAATAGGCAGGCATGAATCCAAAAATATTCCCATCCGGGAGGATAGATAGCGTTCGCAACGGTTGGGTGCTCTGCCCGTTTGCCAGATTCCGGATCGCATCCGCCATTACGCCGATGCAGGTTCGCATAGGTAACATTGTGAGCACTTGCTCCGCTTCAAAAATCATCATAAGAATCCATCTCATTTCTCAAACGAAATCTTGGGGGTTGTCAAAGACTGGGGTGGATACTGCCGCATTCGAACTTGCACAACGCTGGTAGGTATTCTACCCACGAACGCTGATTCCCTTTGCCCAAGACGATATAGCAGCATATTCGCCTGTCTGCGTTACTGGTTTCGGTGCTACGGCAAGAAATCTGTTGCCGCTTTGGAAGCCCATATGCTGTTTATGGAAAGTTGGTTACAGCACTATACTGGGAGAAGCAGAGCCAACTGTTTGTGAAATCAAGATAAGGGGGTACTGAAAAGCGCGGAAAAACAAACCGTGACAGAAGCACAATCGCAACGCGCCATACCGGCAAGTCAACGATCAAAAACCGCAGACAACGCTACCGCGGGCATCCAAAACGGGATACGCATAGGTGTGGGATAACCGTCGGGCATTCTTGTCGGCTGTCTTCACAAACAGGGGGAGGAACCCTGTTTTTTCGCTAATAAGGGGGCAAGCGGGAACGATCTTTCCATACGGCAAGGGCGTTGAAGAATGTTTCGTCAGGTTGTTCCTTGCCGCTGGCGTATAGAAGAGAATGCCGTTCGGATAAACGCGCATATTTTTTCAGGGTTTTGCACACCAAACCGCCATTGGCAGGGGGGGAGCCCTCATGGTATGCTGACCGTAGATAAGGGGGCGTTGCCATGCGCTGGGAACCTTGCTGGCTACCCGAAACCGATATTCCGGAATCGCTTCATACGCCATTGGATACCGCTGCCTGGGAGCTGGAGCAAGCTGGCCTAACGGTTACAATCAAGTTGGATCAGGAATTGGGTAATGACGCTTATGAAATAACGGAAGGGAAAGGCGAAACGCAAATTCGCGGCGGATCGACGGGAGTGCTGTATGGCGCGTACGGCCTGTTGGCTTGCCGTAGGCTTGGTCTCTCAATTCCGAAGGGAGTTCAGACGCCGGCGTTTGCGCTGCGCATGCTCAACCATTGGGATAATATGGATGGCACGGTCGAGCGAGGGTATGCGGGCGACTCTCTGTTTTTTGAAAAGGGAGGCTTTCGCAATGATTTTTCCCGCTTGCGCTGGTATGCCCGTCTGCTGGCCTCTGTGGGTATTAATGTAATATGCTTGAATAACGTGAATGTTCATGCTCCGGCACAGGCGTTGACAGACATGCGTTTTCTGCCGGACGTAGCCCAATTGTCCGCCCTGTTTGCGCCGTTTGGCATTCGACTGATGCTGGCGGTAGATTTTGCGATGCCCATGCAGGCCGGTTTGCCAACGGCTGATCCGCTGGATGAACGAGTGCGAACATGGTGGAATGAGCGGGTTTCGCTGATTTACCGCTTTGTGCCATCGCTGTGCGGGTTTCTGGTAAAAGCGGATTCGGAAAATCGACCCGGCCCCTACGCCTATGGTCGAGATCACGCGCAGGGCGCCAATCTGTTAGCCAGAGCGTTGCAACCGCATGGCGGTGTGCTGGTGTGGCGATGCTTTGTGTACAACTGCAAACAGGACTGGCGCGACCATACCACGGATCGCCCTATGGCAGCCTACCAGAATTACGCAGCTATGGATGGCGAGTTTGAGGATAATGTGATTCTGCAAATCAAGCACGGGCCGTTTGACTTTCAGGTGCGCGAGCCGCTTAGCCCGCTTTTGCTGGCCATGCCGCACACGCGCAAGGCGATGGAGTTGCAGCTGACGCAGGAATACACAGGGCAGCAGATTGACCTGTATGCCATGCAGGGAATGTGGAACGAACTGTTTGCCGATTTGCCCTCAGGGCGGGTGACGGCCATTGCGGCGGTAGCCAATACAGGCTGTGATGAAAACTGGACAGGGCATCCCTTGGCGCAGCTCAACCTGTTTGCATATGGGATCACAGCATGGCAACCCGGGTTGCCATTTGAACAAGTAACCCGTTGCTGGGCGAGGCTAACCTATTCCCTCACCGGGGAAAGCCTGGAAACGCTGGTGAACCTGCTTGTGCATAGTAGGGAAACATACGAGCGATATACCGCGACATTGGGGCTTTGCTGGATGGTGAACCCCGGATACCACTATGGGCCAAACCCTATGGGATACGAGTATTCCCCTTGGGGGACGTATCACCGTGCCGATCGAAACGCTGTTGGGGTAGATCGAACTGCGTCTGGAACAGGGTATCTTTTGCAATACCCGCTTCGCTGGCAGGAACGCTACCGAAACCCGGAAACCTGTCCGGAACGGCTGTTGCTCTTCTTTCACCGCTTGCCATACCACTGGCGTATGAAGGACGGTCGTACTTTACTGCAACGCATATATGACGATGCGTATGCTGGCGCCGCTGAAACCGTAATCATGCGCAACCAACTGCGCACGCTCAAAAATGCATTGCCGCAAGCAACATACCGGATCGCGGCGGAGCGCCTGGAGCGGCAGGTTGGTAATGCGCGCGAGTGGCGCGACGTGCTCTGTGATTTTTTCCACCGCTTGTCCGGGGTTGAAGACGAAAAAGCGAGACTATAATTTCGGAGGGTAGAAAGTATGGAAACCACCCCTAACCTGTTGGCGTCGCTGGGGATTTTACAGACAGAAATCGATATGCGTATAGAGGATGTTTTTCACGCGATCTTTGAGGATCAAGAGGAACGGTTTTATTTTTCTTTAGGCGAAGACGCGGGTTATATGCTGGATACCGGCAATTTGGACGTGCGCACCGAGGGCATGAGCTACGGAATGATGATGGCCGTACAAATGAACCAAAAAGATATATTTGACCGCCTTTGGCGTTTCAGCAAACGGTATATGTGGCTGGAAAACGGGCCCAACACGGGCTATTTTGCGTGGTCTGTTTGGCCGGATGGTACGCGAAACAGCGATGGACCCGCACCGGATGGCGAGGAGTATTACGCGATGGCGTTGTTTTTTGCAAGCGCAAAATGGGGGGATGGACAGCCGCCGATGAATTATAGCGAGCAGGCGCGGGATATTCTTCGCCATGCGCTGCACCAGCATCAGCTTGTTACCGGCGGTCAGCCGATGTGGGACCCGAAAACAAAGTTGATCCGCTTCGTGCCCAACCTTGCATTCAGCGATCCTTCCTACCATTTGCCGCATTTTTATGATCGGTTCGCCAAGCTGGCAAATGGGGATGACAGGGCGTTTTGGCAATCCGCGGCACAGGCCAGCCGGGCTTACCTTGAAAAAACCTGTGACCCGCATACGGGTATGGCGCCGGAATATGCGCATATGGATGGGCAGCCGGAAACCGAACACGGACATGGAGATTTTTTTAGCGACGCTTACCGCGTCGCGATGAACATCGGTCTGGATACCGGCTGGAATGGTCCGCAACCCGCATACCGTGCGATTGCCGATCATCTGCAAAGTTTTTTATGGGGGCGGGAACCGTATCAAACCTATACCATTCAGGGGGAGGCCAAGGAACCGCAAGCGTTGCACCCGACGGCCATCATCGCCACTACGGCGGCAGCATCTTTAGCAACCGATACGCCGCTCAGTCGGGAATGGGTATTACGTTTTTGGCAAACGCCGCCCCGGAAAGGCGAGCGACGGTATTATGATAACTGTCTCTACTTTTTTTGCCTGCTCATGTTGGCGGGCCGCTACACCATGCTCGCCTGAAGTTGCCAGAAAAACGGAGATGCCTATATTTTTTCGGGTTTTTAGTTACAAGTTGGCTATTTTCCAACCGAAAGAACCATGTTATGCTTATCCCATACAAGCGCGATCGTGTATAGCCCATGAATAACAAGGAGGAGAAAACCTGCGTAAACTTGTATCCCTGCTTCTGGCGCTGGGGACGCTGGGCACGAT
>Ga0183100_1001010_pt1 | contig 16113 bp, 10 predicted proteins | sample Biomet2_FD_127789 | JGI IMG/M metagenome (GOLD analysis project Ga0183100, IMG submission 127789) | Microbial communities from bioreactor (seeded with anoxic lake sediment) at LBNL, California, USA - Biofuel metagenome 2 | ecosystem: Engineered > Bioreactor > Anaerobic > Unclassified ...
GCCGTGGGAACCTCCAGGGCCGCGTCAGAGCCCGAGGCCCGGTAGCCAACCGTCCCTGCCGGCACCATGGTAAGCCCGGTGCGCGGGTCGCGCATGGCGGTAAACGCCACATGCCACGGCACCGCCTGCGAAAACGCGTTCAGGTGCGTCTCACCGGGCAGCTGCAGGCTCGCCCCCTCCGCGCTCAGGCGATGCCAGATGCGCGTAATGCGCTCCTGTTCGGCATCAAACGAGCGCAGGCTCACTTGCCGTATTTCCTCCCGGCTTGTCAGCGAGGGGTACGGGAGGATCAACTCCAGCGTATGGGTTTCATACGCGTCCAGCTCCACCTCGTACAGCAGGGCGGTATGTACGCAGCTGCTGGGCGACATGCGCACGGGGTTGCGATCATAGGCCTCAAACCCAAATTGCGGCTGCATGGACAGGGATGTGGTTCCCGCCGCCGTATAGGGTACGCACCGTAGCGTTCCCTTTTTCTGGGGCTGCACACACGCGCGCAGTACCGGTTCAGGATAGGCTTGCACCGTCCAGCCATAGGTTGCGGTATCGCCGGGTCGAACGCGCCCGCGCGCCATCAGCGCCGTACCGTCCAAAAAAAGCTGTTCGCCGGGGTAAAGCTCCACAAACAGGTGCGCCATGCGCGCGTCCGAGGCCGCGTTGCGCAGCTCCACGCGGCACATGGCCATCACATCGTCATCGCCGCGCAGGGGTCTGTCGCCTGTTTCCATCAGGGTGACAAAGCAGGTTTGCCGGTACGCAATTTCCCGATCCAGCCATTGGGTAACGTAGAGAGGCACACGCGCGTCCGGCATGGCCTGGGTCGCGTCGTCGTTGCCCTCCATGCGCTGCGGCGGGTCCCCGCTGGCGATGCGGAAATGCAGTTCGTTGGCGGCCCAGCGCGTTTTCGCCGTATCCCGGGCGGATACCTTTTGATCGATTTTATTGGCAAATAGATCGCCGTTGTACCGCAGGGCAAATTTCTGCCGCACGCCCTCCAGCCCCATCGGTAGATAACGCCCGTATTTCGGCTGCAAGGGTTTTTGCATGGGCGGCACTTCCGCCATCGCGTTTTGCGTGGTCTGTTCCGTATGCTCCTTTACGCGGTCAAAAATGGATTTCTTTCCTGCTGTCAACGTTGATACAATCGTCGCGGCATCGTCGCCCATGCTTGCAGGCGCGAGCAACAGGTCAAAATCCTCCATGTAAACGCCGCCAAGCACATCCTCCGCGCGTACGGCAAAGCCCAGCCCATCCACGCACAGTTCCAGCATGGTACGGTCCGCGTCGGTGCGCGCGCCCTCGGTGCGGGTATAAGCCAGCGGCACGCAGCCTTGCGCAGGGCCAGCGCCCAGCAGCAGCGCGCCGTTAAAAATACCCTCCACGCGCACCTCGCGCCCCTCCGCTTTTCCGGTGGCGTTGGTATGCAGCAGGCAGCCATCCTGCACAAGCGTCGCTTCTCCCGTCAGGGTAATCCCCGTCACTAGCGGAGCCGCCGGCCCTTCAAACACAACGCGGAACTTGAGCGCGCGCCGGAACATGGCGTTATAATCATCACTCAGGAACAGGCGCTGCGGCGCGTCGCCGCCCAGGCACAACAGCTCGTTAACGTCTATATGGTCAAACACCACGCCGCAACCGGCATCGCTGAGCGTTTGTTCGCCGTAAGCAGCCAGCCACTGGCCGTGAAAAGCATCGTCGGTCAAAAGCCACCCTTTATGCGCGCCCGCGCGACGATCCTTTTGCTCGTTTGGCCAGGAATACTGCCAGTACTCCACATGCCAGTCGGCAGGCAATGGCGAACCCGGCGCAAAAGCAAGCGATAACCCCAGTATGTCGCGGGGCTGATCCCACTCCCAGCCAAGCTGCCAGCGGCCATCGCCGGTTGGCGCGCAGGGGAGTACCCCGTCTTCGCGAATGGGTACCGGCTGGGCGCGCATCTGTTTGCCAACGCCGTTATTATAGGTGTGCAGGCGAGCGTACGGCATGGGGTCAAAGTGTCGAATGTCCTGTTGCATCATGCAGCCTCCCTTGTCATTTCATCCTGTGTTCAGCATATTCTTGCGCTCCCGGCGCTGTCAAACAAACCCGGTCGTTTGCCATCGCCGGTTTCTGTGCATGCCACAGGCATTTTCCGCGCTTCATCGATCATTTCAGTGATTACGGAGCGCGCGGGGCATCGACACAGGATTTCATCTATGGCGCGCGCGAACTGCATTGTGTATAATAAACCCGAAACAACAAGGCTGGCGGATTGTGTATCCCAGCCACCTACAACCGCCGTTGCGGCGTTTGGCGCGCCCTTTCACCGCAACCGCGAACACCGCCATGGCAAAGGAGGGCAACGTATTTTGAAGACTGCTTTTTCCTTTTTCCATAGCCCTGTTTTTCGAAAATTTATGCTTTCTTTTCTGGCCGCGTTTATGCTGCCGATCAGTCTGCTGTTCGCCTATCTGGATTACAACCAGCGGGATCTGCTGACCCGGGAAATATATGACGTACAGGATGCGACCGTCAGCTACATGCGCCGCACCATGGATTTTGAGTACGCGCGCTACCGCACCTTTGCCGCGATGCTTATGAACAACGCCGATCTGAACCGTTTGCGCCGCATGAGCTACGCCGCTATGACCCCCGCGGACACCCTGCGCCTGATGAACCTGCGCGGTGTGCTTAGCAGTTTCGCGGCGGACCCATCGGTGGTATCGCGCATTTTTCTCTACATGCCCACCAGCGGCCTGTATGTGGATGCGGTGCGCGCCCTGCCGGTTGCCGACGCACTGTATACGCTGGAGGATGCGGCTCTTCTGCCCGCGGATGACGCGCTCTGGCAAAACATGCTGAGCGGGGTGTTTCGCAGCCAATGGTTTCGCGCGGTCAACCGCCGCGGCAGCCAAATCCTGTACTACCTTCAATCCATCCCCTCCACATTCGGCGCGGACCCGTGCAACCTGATGGTGGCGATCAACCCGGCCTACCTGCAGGACGTGTTCAACGCCGACAGCCTGGCGGCCAATGAATGGATCGGTATGCTTTCCGAAACCGGCACGGTGCTGTACGGCACACAGGGCAAAGAACCGGCGCTGGACCTTACGCTTGCGTCGGACAACGGCGGTCACTTTGTTGCCAATCGGCAACTGGTAACCTACTCCCGCTCCGCCGATACGCGAAACCTGTACTTCAGCGTAATTCCGCTTTCCAACATCAGCAACGCGCTCAGCGGCGCGCAAAGCCTTTCCTACGCAGTGCTAATGATCTGCTTTTTCATTTGCACAGTAATCACCTACCTGATTACCGTAAACAATTTCAAGCCCATCGCCTTTTTAAGCGCGCTGGCGCAACCCGACACCGAAGAGCCTGATGTGGATGAGTTTACGCGCCTGCGCATCACCCTGATGGAAGCCAGCGATGAAAAGCGAATGCGCATGGATCGGGCGCGGTACGCGCAGGATGTGCGCGACGATCAGCGGCTGGTGCAAACCATGCTCAAACAAAACGTGCCCGCGCCGCTGGAAAAGCGCCTGCAACGGGAGCAGCTCGCGCTGGTGGGCGGCGCCTGGGTGCTTTGCACCGTAACGCTGATCGATTACCCGGAGGAAACGACCGATACGCAAACGGCTTTCCAGCGCAGCATGACGCAGGTGCATGATTCGCTGAGCACAGCTATGGCCAAGTTTTACACGGTTTTGCCGCTGTACGACGATAAAACCCTGCTGGTGTTGGTAAACCTCCCCAGCAATGAGCTGCAACACCTGACGTACCTTGGCGCATCATTTACCAACCTGCTGCACCTGTTGCGAAGCAGCTTCTCCATCGATTGCCGGATCGCCGTGAGCGCCATCCATACGCAAACTGCCCTGAATGGCGATACGCTTGCGGCCATGCTCACCGAAGCCCGAATCGCCGCCGAAACCCCCGCAGAAGGCGAGTCTATCCTGTACTACTCCACACAGGCGGTGGATAAGGTGATGCATATCTCCGTGGAGCACACCATGCATCGCCTGATGCACGCAAGTATGCGCGGCGCGGCTGTCGAAACCGAACAATTGTTTGCGCAGTTGGGCGAGCAGGTGCGTACCCTTGCCGAAAACCAGTCACATGCCGAGCCGGAAGCCGACGCGGACGAGGATGGCGGCACGGAAATGCGCATTAAGCGCAGCATTCTGGAGATTGTAAAAAACGAATACCCCGACCCAATGCTCAATGTGAGCGCCATCGCCGATAAGCTGGGTAAAAACGTCGACTATATTTCCCGCGTGTTCAAGCAAACCACCACCATCGGCCTGCTGGATTATATCCACCACATGCGGGTGAAAGCCGCCAAGGATTTACTGGTGCATCAACCATCGCTGTCGGTTGCGCAAATTGGAGAACGGGTAGGATACTTTGGCGCGGATTCCTTCATCCGTTCGTTTAAACGCATTGAAGGCGTAACGCCCGGCCGCTACCGCACCCAGAACAAAGGAGTGTAACCCCGTGTTTATACCCGATGCCACGCAAGCCTTGCGGGCAGGTTATCTGTCCCGGGACGATCAGCTCGTGTGCCAGCGGGAGGCCATCCTGCCCTCGGCGCAGGGTGCGCCGCTTCGCTGCCAGCTGCTGGAATTGCCCAACCGGCTCGCGGCCACTGTATGCTGGGATCGCTGCATGGATATTCCCCGTCTGGCGTTTGCAGGGGTGCCGCTGCATTATCAGGGCAAACCGGGCGACGCATCGGAAGGCGTCGCATTTGACCGGCGTTTTTGCGGCGGCTTGCTATACACTTGCGGCCTGACGAACGTCGGGCCAGGAGACGACCAGCAACCCACACACGGTCGCGTTCACCTGCAAAGCGCCGATTATCGCTGCGTATATCAGGAGGGAAACGCGCTGGTTTTACGGGGACAAATGCGGGAAAGCGCCCTGTTTGGGGAAAATCTGCTCCTGCGCCGTACCCTTACCTTTCCGCTGGATCACGCCGAAGTGCGCATCCGGGATGAAATTGTAAACCAGAGCCCGCGGCCGCAAGCGTGGATGCTGCTATACCATATCAATTTGGGGTATCCGTTTCTCAGCGAACACCTGCGGCTTACGCTGCCTCAAGGCACCAAAACCTTGCCCGCCAACGATGCGGCGGCTATGCGCCTGTCGGATCATGCCGTGTTTACGCCGCCGCAAACGGATTTTGCGGAACAGGATTATCACCACACGCTGCCGCCCGTGGACGGTTCCTGCACCGTAAAGGCGGAAAACACAAGCCTGGGCTTGGGCTTTCAGCTCCGTTGGCGAGCCGATACGTTACCCCTGCTGGTGCAATGGCGTTGCCTGCGCAGCGGCGACTACGTGCTTGGGCTGGAGCCTTCCAACAACCGCGTGCAAGGTCGCCGCGCTGCAGAGGCGGAAGGCCGCCTGCCGCTGCTGTTGCCCTTTGAGGCTGTCCATACGGACGTGACGCTTTCCTTCTATCCGCTTACGCCAGATTCTCCGGAATAGGCGCGCTCTCGGCACATGGCCGACGGTCCTTTCATCAAATGCAACGGTATACAGGAGGTTATCAATATGCTGGACGGTTTTTCTCTTTCTGGTTTACCCGCGCTGCGGGAAGGCCGTTCCCGCGCGATAAACGCGGAAAATCCCACGGGTGAACCGGGTCGCGGCGGCATAGCGGCCAGTGCCCTGGGCGCGAGCCGCAAAGGTTCGCCCTGCCTTCCCTGGCTGCACGCGGGGGAAACGGTCACGCTGGCGCACATCCACGGCGCGGGGATCATCAACCATTTCTGGTGCACCGTAACCGATCGCACCGCCGCAGGGCGCTATGTGCTTTGCGACCTGGTGCTGCGTATGTACTGGGATGGCGAAACCACACCCTCGGTGGAAGCGCCGCTGGGCGATTTTTTCGCCAATGGGTTTGGCCGCGGCTATACGGTGCAATCTCTGCCGATTGTGGTCAATCCCAAACGGGGGATGAACTGCTACTTCCCCATGCCCTTTGCCAGCGAAGCGCGCATCACGCTGGAAAACCAACACAGCGGGGATGTGCAGGGCTTTTTTTATCAGGTGGATTACACAGCGCTGGACGCTTTGCCGGAAAACGCCGCCGCCTTTCACGCGCAATGGCGCAGGCAGCGCCTGACCGCCCCCGCGCAGGATTACATCATCGTCGATGGCATTCAAGGTCGCGGGCATTATGTCGGCACCTTTCTGGCGTTGCAAACGCTGGAGCGCGATTGGTGGGGCGAGGGCGAAGTCAAGTTCTACATTGACGGGGATGACGCGTACCCCACCCTGTGCGGCACCGGAACCGAGGATTATTTCGGCGGCGCGTGGTCCTTCGGCGGTAAGGACGCGCAGGGCGCAATGCAGGAGCAAACCTATCAAACGCCGTTTCTCGGTTATCCTTACTACAGCCGAGATGACGATTACCGCAACGAGTATTTTCACAGCGAGTGCCCGCCCATGCGCGCGCTGTACCGTTTTCACATTCCGGATCCCGTGCTGTTCAGCAGCCGTTTGCGCGTGTCCCTCCAACAAATTGGCGCAAACGAACACGGCCTGTTTGAGCGTCAGGATGATGTAGCCTCCGTAGCGTACTGGTATCAGGCGGAACCGCACCAGCCGTTTCCGGCGTTGCCCGCTGCCTCGGCGCGCGCACCCCGCTGACCCAATCGCGCCAAAAGCCCTTGCCGCAATGGACCTTGCGGGCAAGTCAGCAATGGGTACGCCTCAGGCTTGCGTCAGGGGAGCATCCCGCTGTCCGCTTTCGGGATTTGCTTCTTGATTCTGCTGGGAGGGCATAACGGTACGCTCTCCCCCAACACCAACGCCAGAAAACAGCCCGACCGAGTGACGCCCGTGCATCGGGCTGTTTTCTTTTTGCAATCAGGTTTGTCGTTTACCCCCACAGGTTGATTGCCCGGGTTGTTCTCCAGCCACGCTCGCGCGCAAAAAGCACAAGCCCCGTTGGCGTTGGCCAACGGGGCTTGTGACGATCGGTTCATTAACGGAACGCGCACCGCGCGCCTGCCCTATGGTTATCCCATGGTTTGCCCAGCAGGCGCGAGGTTGCACGCGTATGCTTTGAAAGTATTCGAAAACCCGGCAACCACACATCCTTATCAAACGGGTTTTGCGTCGCACGAGCCGCGCGTCCACCCGACGCCAAACGGCTGGGCATTGGAGTCCCCTACGTTATCAGACCTCGTCCACCCGTTCAAACACGGGTAAATCGTCCAGCCCAACCGTGCGGGTAACGGTTTCTCCCCCCTCCCGCACCGCAAGCGTGTGTCCGCGCCAATCCTTCCACACGCCGCCCGGCAGGGTGAAGTTCGCCTCGCGCTGGCCTTTGTTTACAATTGGGTACACCACATATCGGTCCCCCAGGCTAAAACCCTGCGTAACCTTGCCAAGCCCCTGCCCGGGGAAGTACAGCTCCAACGGCGCAAAAATCGGTTCGTTGCGCGTCGCAGCCAACTCCACGCGCCGCAGCAGGTACGGCATCAGCTGTTCGCGAACGGCTAGCGCCTTTTCACAGGCGCGGTAATGCGCCTCATCCAGCAAATGATGGGGCGCCATGGAAAACTGAATGATCGGGAACAGGGCGCTTGCCTGTGCGAAGCGCACAAATAGCTCCTGATCCAGCGGCTTATGCATATCCACAACGCCCAAATCGCCCCCGCCCACCATATCCGGGCAGTGGTAATGGTACCCCAGCAGGCTCATAGCCAAGCCGTTGGGGATCAGCGCCTTCAAACCGCTTTCATCCCAGGCGTGCGCTTTATCCTGCTGGCGCAGCATCAGGGGTTCGCCCCCCATGTTCCAGCTTTCTCGATACTCCGCAAACGGGTATCGCAGGCCGATACGGCTGTACAGCGTATCATCTTCATTTTGCGATATGGGTTTATAAAAAGCAAAGCTGCCATCCTGCATCAGCGGGTCGCCTGCGTCAAACTTAAAGCCATCCACGCCAAAATCACGCATCAGCGCGTCGAGCTGGTCTGTCAGGTAGCGCACAGCCGCCGGGTTGGTCATATCCAGGATGCAGCTCACGCCATTCCACCAAGGGGTCAACTTGGGCGTGCCATCCAGATTCATCACCAGCAGACGCTCGTCCTTCAGTTCCAGATACGGGTGCCCGGAGGCGACCGTGTAGGGAATCACCCACAGCAGCACTTTGAACCCCAGCGCGTGCAGTTCGTCAATCATCGCCGCCGGATCCGGGAAGCGCGCACGGTCAAACTGCCACTGGCCATACCGCACCATCCAGTTATCGTCAATGATGAGCGCGCCCGGCTTCGCCCCGCTGTTAACCAGCCCGTGTGCATAAGCGAGCACCTTTTGCTGGTTGGTTTCAAAGCCAACCTCAATCCAACTGTTGTATACAGGCGTAGTAAAGCAAAGCGCATCCGGCGCACGGCCAGCCACGGCAAAACGGGACGCCGCCACAGCGCGGTATGCGTCCAGCAGTGTGTTGCCGGCAACGCAGAGGGTTGGCTTCTCGTCCCCCGTTACGGTTATCCGCCCAGCGCGCACGGTTACGCAAAACGGTTGCCGCCCCGCCACATACCGCCCCCTGCTGGACAGCAGGATTGCCGAACCGGCGTTGGGCTTCACATGCCGCAAATCCACCTGATAGTCTACCGTTTCATCCAGCGGCATTCTGACCCCGTCGAAGGTGCGGCCAACCCACCAAAGCTCGCCGGGCAAAAAGTCAAACGTCAAACCCTTCATCCTCCCTGCCATCGCCTTACTGCACACGGTACCTGCGTACCGTTTCCATGTTGAGCTCCACCCCCAGCCCCGGGCGGTCGGGGATCTCCACAAAACCATCCGAAACGGTTACGGGTTCGGTAATCAGGCTGCGGCTTAGCACCGTTTCCTGCCCACAGTATTCCAGATAGCGCGCATCCGGCAGGCTGGCAATAAACTGCAGCGTCGCGGACATCAGGAGGCCGCTTTTAAAATTATGCGGAATAATGGGCACCTGATAGCGCTGCGCCATATCCATCACCTTGCGGGCGACGGTCAAGCCGCCGCAGCGGCTCAAATCGGGCTGCAGTATATCCACACAACCCTGCTTCAGGTAGGTTTCAAATTCGCCTATGGCGCTTAGTTCCTCGCCCGCGGTAATATTCAGCCGGGTTGCCTGCCGCAGCCGGGCGAACATTTCCGGCTGTTCCACCCTGAAGGGCTCCTCTACCCAGTACACGCCTTCCTGTTCGTAAGCGTGGCAGGCATCCAGCGCAACCTTATAATCCTGCCAGTTCATCGCGATGTCGATCATCAGCAGTTTCTCCGGCCCCAGCGCCTTGCGCGCAGCGCGAATCAGCCGAAGGTCGTGCGCCATATCGTCCCCCAGGTTTCCCCAGCCGAATTTGATGCCGGAATAGCCCTTTTGCATATGGTGATCCACAAGCCGGTACACCTCATCCTCGGTGGCGGGCATTAAAATGCTGATGTACGCAGGAATCCGTTTTCGCCTTGCGCCCCCCAGCAGCTGGGATACCGGCACCCCCAACGCCTTGCCGCGAATATCCCACAGCGCCATGTCGATGCCGCTGATGGCGTGCATACCCGCGCCCCCTCGCGCGTAGTAATACGCGCTGCGGTATAAAGCGTCCCACGCGACCTCGGTCGCCAGCGGATCCATCCCCATGAGGATGTTGCGCATCCCCCGCTGCGCGCTGTGGGAATCAGGCATATCAATCGCCTGTTTCACCAGCCAAGGCGCGGAATCCACTTCCGCCAACCCATAGATTCCCTCGTCCGTATCCACTCGGATGATTACCGAATCCTGCGTGCCATCCCCAATGAGCGACACCTCCGGCTGGCGTACCACGATCGCCTGTACATCCGTAATTTTCATAGGCAGGTCCATCCTTTCCAAAATCAAATCAGGCAAATCCCTCTGCCGCGATCAGCTCATCCAAGGTTAATCCCACGGGTGTACAACAGCCTTAATCAGTTCCGGAGGCCTGCTGCTTACCAGTGCGATGGCCTGCGGCAGTTCCTCCAGCGCAAAGCGGTGCGTTACCATGTCCCGCACGTTTACCGTACCTCGCGCAACCAAGCCCAGTAACGGTTCCCACGTCATTTCATTGTTGGTTACCCCAAGCACCGTCAGTTGTTTCATGATGATCCGTTTCGCCGGAAAAGGGGGCAAATTGTGCTCGTCAGGCAAGCCATACAAAAGCACACGCCCCTGCGCCGCGCACAACGTTACCGCGTCAGTCAATGTCTGCGCCGCGCCGGCCGCGTCAATGGATACATCCACGCCGCGACCCTGCGTTTCCGCAAGCACACGCTCGTGCAGCGCCTCCTGCGCGATGTTCACCACCACATCCGCCCCAAAGCGCAAAGCCTGCGCTCGCTTGCTTTCGCGCGTGATGGTTGCGATTACTTTCCCCGCGCCGCACGCGCGCGCCGCCTGTAAAAAGGAAAGGCCCGCCACGCCCGCGCCCTGCACGAGCACCGTTTGCCCAAAGGCAAGCCCCATGCGGCGTATGGCGCCTACCGGGCAGGCTACCGCCTCCAGAATGCCGCCCTCGTCATACGTCATCTCCGGCGGCAGCTCGTGCAAACAGGTGCAGGGTACCGATACATACTGCGCATAACCGCCCGCATACGGCGGAAAGCCGATTTCGCCGCCCTGTGCGCACAGGTGTTTATTACCGCTGCGGCAGTGTTCGCAAACCCCGCAGCCAACGGCTGTTTCCACCACCACGCGCTTGCCAAGCCATGCCGCCTGCTCGGCATCCGTTTCCACCACTTCGCCGGCGATTTCATGCCCCAGCACATGCGGCGGCTTGCCGTTATCAAACGTACCGCGGATGATATGCGCATCCGTAGCGCACACGCCGGCGCTCATCACCTTCAACACCACCCAGCCCGGCTTTCGCACCGGCATGGGCAGTTCCACCGCCCGCAGTTGATCGCGGCCCTCCCACAACATCGCTTTCATATATCTACCGCCTTTCCGTCGCACACCCTGAAGCGCGCCTGCCCAACGGACAGACGCGCGCAGGCGTTGCGAATTCCTTTACGTGATACCGGGTTTTAGCTGATGTAATACCGTTTGGCTGTTTCAGGGTTTGGCTGCCCTGTCGGGCAAAGGCTCATCCTCCGGCCAGGGGAGGATTGCATCCCGCAGGGTTTGCGGCTCTTTCCACAGGCATTGCGCCCCGCGATTTGTGATCCAATAATCTTCTTCCAGCCGGATGCCGAATTCGCCGTCGCTGTATACCCCGATCTCCACCGTAATCACATCGCCCGCGGTTAACGCGTCGTCGGAGTCCTGCACCAACACAGGCGGTTGAAAGGGCGCCGCGCCGATCGCGTGCCCGGCATGGTGCCGAGTCCACCCTTTCAGCCCCTTCTCGGCTAAAAAAGCCTCTGCCGTTTCATACAGGCCCCGGGCCTGTACCCCCGCCCGTAAAAAGCCCGTCAGCATCAGGTGGCATTCCCGTGCCGCCATGTACGCCTTTTGCGTTGCCGGCGACGCTTCCCCCAAAAAATACACGCGGCACACATCGCACCAGTGTTTGCCCGCCTTCAGGCACATGTCCAGCAACACGGGATCGCCGCGGCGCAGCACGCGTGCGGTTGCGCCGCCTTCCACTTGTGCGGTTCGCGGCCCGGTCAGCAGATCATATTGCAGCTCGTGTCCATCGGCCGCCAGCCGTACCGCGGCGTTAAGCGTTTCCTCGGTGGCGCCGGGGCGGCAAGCATCGCAAAGCGCTGCGTATACCTTTGCGGTAACGTTGAGCGCGGCTACAATATCCGTTTTTTTCCTGTCCACCGTTGCACCCCTCCCGTTTTTTCCAGACGCGTTTTCTTACCCTTTAATGGCGCCGATCATCACGCCTTTGACAAAGTATTTTTGCAAAAACGGATATACCACCAGTATGGGAACGGTGGAAACCACCACCGTGCAATACTTGACCAGCTCGCGCGTGTACGCTTCCGACACCATCTGCTTTCCGCTGGCTGATTCCACGTTTTCATTCAAAATCAGCAGCTCCCGTAAAAACATTTGCAACGGGTAAAGTTTCCGATCCCGGATGTAGAGCAGGGCGGGATACCAACTGTTCCAATAATCCACGGCGTAATACAGCGTAATTACCGCCAGCGCGGGAAGCGAGATGGGCAGGAAAATTTTGAAGAGCACCTGCAAATCGTTCGCTCCATCCAGGCGCGCGGACTCCTCCATGCTATCCGGCACATTCAGGAAAAACGTGCGCAGGATAATCAGGTTATACGTGTTCAGCGCGCTTGGCACGATCATGGACCAAAAGCTGTTGTACAACCCAATGCCCCGCACCACAAAGAATGTGGGGATGATGCCGCCGCTGAAAAACATAGTCAACAGGATGCCCTTCATCATAATCCCGCGAAGCTTAAACTGTTTTCGGGTTACCACATACGCGCCCATCATGGTCATCACCACGCCCAGCACGGTGCCGCTCACCACCATGGCTACCGTATTGGAAAACCCCTGCAAGATGTTCGGGTTGGCAAAGGTCATCCTGTACCCCTGCACCGTTACCGGCCCCAGAGGGTAGAGGAGCGCCCCTTCATGCGTAAGCAGCGCGCGCGCATCGCTGAAGGAGGCAAACACCGTGTACAGCAGGGGGTATATCGTAATGGCTACTAAAAGCAGGATGAATGTGATGTTTGCAACATCAAAAACCTTTTCCCCCGCGCTGCGTCGGATTTTATTCCTGGCAGGTTTTGCAACCTGCCTGCGTATACCGGTCATGTTACACGCCCCTTTACCACAGACTGTTTTCGCTTACCCGTTTGGAAAGGCTGTTCGCGCCGATCAGCAGGAGAATGTTGATGACGGAGTTGAACAGGCTGACGGCTGTTGCGAAGCTGTACTGCATTTTGGTAAGCCCAATCCGATACACATAGCTGCTGAGCACATCCGCCGTTTCGTAGGTGAGCGGGTTATACAAAAGCACAATCCGATCCCACGATACGCTCATCATGGAGCCGATCCGCAGCAGCATCAGCACCACAATGGTTGGCGCGATACCCGGCAGCGTTATATGCAGCGTCTGGCGGAACCGCCCCGCTCCGTCCACGCAAGCCGCGTCATACAGCGCCGTATCAATGCCGGTGAGCGCCGCGAAATAGATAATGGAATCCCAGCCAAAGGATTGCCAAACGATGCCGCCAATAAAAATCCCCTGAAAGTATTCCGGTACCGAGAGCATGTTTACCCGCGGCATCCCCAGCGCCACAAACAGGTTGGTAAGCACCCCGGTGCTCTTGGTAAAATCCACCATCAGCCCGCAAATGACCACGGTGGATACAAAGTGCGGCATATACGTAATGGATTGCGACAGCCGCCTAAAGCGCGTGCTGCGCACTTCGTTAAGCAGGATCGCAAACAATATCGGCACAGGAAAAGAAAATATCAGTTCCTTGAGGTTAATGGCTAGTGTATTGCGCAGCAGTCTGGGAAAATAGGAACTGTTAAAAAACGCGGTAAAGTGTGAAAGCCCCACCCAGTCGCTTCCCAGCATCCCGCGGGCGGGAACGTAGTCCTTAAAGGCAATCAATACGCCATACATGGGCAAAAAGTGAAAGATGAGGTAATACAAGATCACCGGTAACGCCATCAGGTACAGCACCGGATTGTGAATCATGTTGTGGATGTAGCCCGTGCGCTTTCGGATAACAGGTTTTCGGTTGGCTGCCGCTGTCACGTTTCGTGCCCCCTTTATTCAAGCCGCGCTATAAAACGCGCCTACCGTTTTGGCCCCAAATGGACGCACGTAACCAGGGCGAGCCTTGCGTCGCCTTGCGTTATGCCGTACTGTCGGGTTTTTTGCGTAAAACGCAGCCGGGGGAAAGAGGAAGGCTCTCTCCCCCGGCCTGTGGTTGTGTGAAGGGTCAAAAACCGGGAAGGCGGCTCAGCGCTTCAGCCAGCGATCATACGCTGCCTGCTGAATGCTCACGTTTTCAGCCAGACCCATGTCGTTCATCGCAGCCAGATAGGCGTCCCACTGCTCGTCCACATTCAGGCCGCCGGTGATGAACTTATAGATCATTTCATCACTGTACGTATCAATCTCCACCTGATTGCGGGTGTAGGTCGTATCTTCCTCAATCGTACGGGATACCGACTCCGGCAGCCTGCCGTCGCGGTCGGTCTTGAAGCCCCACTCGTCCCAGCACGTTTGGCAGATCGGGTTGGAATACTCAAAGCGTTCCGGCTCCTCCAGCAACTGCCGCTGGAAGATCTGCAGGGTGTACTTATGGCGGATGGTTTCATACGGCCAGCTGGCATCGTTGAGGATGGCGTCGCCATACTCGTGCATCCCGTTTTCGTTAATAATGTAGGTATGGGTGCCGTTCTCAAGCTCGCCCACGCCCCAGTATGCCAACTGCGCAAGGTCCATGTTATACAGGTAATCCAGGAATTTAACCGCTGCCTCCGGGTTTTTGCAGGTCGAGGAAATCAGCATGTCGCCCACGCCGCCCTCGGACAGGGGGTTGCCCAGATGGTACGCCGCATCCGCGTCCGTCAGGCGCGGCACGCGCACCGGGTAGATGGCGAAATCCGGATTCTCAGCCGTGCCAAGGGATACGATTTCCGTCGTCTGCCAGTTGCCGATGATGCAGAAGGCGGTGCGGTCGTTGTAGAACATTTTCAGCGCGTCTTTCACATCGCGGTTTACAAAGTCACGGTCAATCAGCCCTTCCTGATACCAGGAAGCCATCTGCTTGAGGTAGGCCTTGTAGCCCTCGTTGGCACGGCTGAAGAACACCTTGCCGTTTTCATCCACTTGGTAGTCCTTCATGGTTACGCCAAACGCGCCGGAGAGGAAGTTGCAATCGTTGTAGCGGAAATCGTCCAGCGTGCTCAGCGCCATAGGCACTTCTACGCCGTTCTTTTTCAGAGCGCGCAGCACTTCGGTCAGCTCGTCGATGGTTTTGGGCACCGCGAGGCCGTACTTATCCAGAATGTCCTTGCGGGCGATAAAGCCCATGTTGTTGATGCCGCGAATGTAGTCGCACGCAAACGGCGTACCTAGCGTCAGCTTGCCGTTATCATCGGCGGTGTTGCGGTACGTGTTTTTATCCGCCAGCGCCATGTAATAAAGGAAGTTCTTGGCGTACTTGCGGATCAGCGCGTCGTTGTCGGCCAGCACGTTATCTTTGACGGCGCCCTGAATGCCGCCGGGATATACGTCGTTGAACCGCGTCGTCTCGCTGGCGATAAAAATATCGGGGTAGTCGCCGGAAGCAATGGTCATGTTGAAAAAGGTACCGTCATCCCCTGTGGGCGGGTGGATAAACTTGAGCTTCAGGCCCGTGATTTCCTCCACCTTTTTCACAATGGGGTGTTCCTCGTAGGATTGCATGAAGTTGGCAGCATACTCGTCCAGCTCCACATAAATGGTCAGGGTGATCTCGCCGGGTTTGCAGATGGGCATGTTGTTGTCCTCTGCGGCAAGGTACAGGTCGTATACTTCCTGGTTGTTGATTACGGGTTGCTCCTCTGCGGTGGCAAAACTCGCCATGCCCACCAGCAGGATCACAGCCATCAACAGGCTCAACCATTTGGTCATTCGGGTTCTCCTCCCTTGCTTTCGCGACCGGGTGTTCGCCACAGCTCCGGGGGCTGCGGCGGGCTTTGGCCGCCATGTGCTACGATACGGATGACCGAGCTCAATCATGTACCTAAATTGTACGAATGTGCCCGGCAAAAGTAAATCCACAATATCTGCGGCTCAGCATGCGATTTTTGTGCATAGCCGCTTCCATCGATCATTTGCCCGCATCGAGGATTTCCGACCGGGCGCGCAAGGCACGTTCCGCGCCGAGGGGGCGACAGGCGTCGTTTCGGTTTGCTGGCTGCAAAATTCGTTTTGACCCACCCATGATCACACTCTGCCCGGAGCATTGCAATCGGGGCATGGCAACGCTCCGTTGCCCCTTCTTCCCGCTTCCCGGCGGGTTCATCCCTGATCCCTTTACTTCAGGTTGCGCACCGGCTTTTGCCGCGCCTGACTAGCCCCGCTGCTCAAGCAGGCTCCGCAGACTGTTACGCCTGTTCCCGTCCCGGAATTGCGCGTGACCCCGTTTGATAGTTACTCGCCTTTGCAGCAGGCGGTTGCCATCGAACGG
>Ga0183100_1001011_pt1 | contig 16109 bp, 16 predicted proteins | sample Biomet2_FD_127789 | JGI IMG/M metagenome (GOLD analysis project Ga0183100, IMG submission 127789) | Microbial communities from bioreactor (seeded with anoxic lake sediment) at LBNL, California, USA - Biofuel metagenome 2 | ecosystem: Engineered > Bioreactor > Anaerobic > Unclassified ...
TTTTTAATCTTTGCAAAATTAATTATTATTAATATAATGCTTAGACAAAATAGCTTTTTTAGAAGTGTAAACTTTAGGCACATGAGAGAAAATAACAAGTCAAAGGTGCGAAGTATATTTTGCATCAGACAAGGAGGTATGTTTACCTCATAGTGGGCTATTAGGTGAACATGCCGACGCAGTATGATACTAAATAGACTAGCATACTGACTTGTTATTTTTTTGAATGTGCTTTATTAGGATAATACTGCTCATCGGGATAATAACAACTTTATACATTAAAAAATAAGATTATAAAATAATAAAAAATTTAGTAGTAACTAAGTTCTATTTTTGATGCACTTAGTTACGAGTTAGGAGTTAAAATGGCAAATAAGAGTAAAAACAAAAGCACAATAAAGGTAATACCTCTAGGAGGGTTAGGGGAAATAGGTAAGAATATAACTGCCTTTGAATATGAAGATGAGATAGTAATTATAGATTGTGGATTAGCATTTCCAGATGAAGACCTTTATGGAATTGATCTTGTAATCCCTGATGTAACATATTTATTAAAAAATAAGGATAAGGTAAAGGGATTTTTTATAACTCATGGACATGAAGATCATATAGGAGCATTGCCATATGTTTTAAAACAAATTAATGCACCTATATATGCTACAAAATTAACTTTAGGGTTAATCGAAAGTAAATTACAAGAACATAATATACTTAGTGACTGTACATTGAATATGGTTAAGGCAGGGGACTTAGTAGAAATAGATAGTTTCAAAATTGAATTTATTAGAACAAATCACAGTATAGCAGATAGTTGTTCTATTGCTTTACATACACCTGTAGGAATAATTGTACATACTGGTGATTTTAAAGTGGACTTTACACCAATTGATGGAGAAGTTATTGATTTGCAAAGATATGCACAGTTGGGTAAAAAAGGAGTATTACTTTTAATGGCTGAGAGTACTAATGCTCTTCAACAAGGTTATACAATGTCAGAAAAGACTGTAGGTGAAACTTTAGACAATCTTTTTGCTAAAGCAACTGGAAGAGTTATAGTAGCTACATTTGCATCTAATATTCATAGAGTTCAACAGATTGCAAATGCTTCTGTGAAAAATGGTAGAAAGATTGCTTTTAGTGGAAGAAGTATGGAGAAAATAAGTGAAGTTGCTAGAACACTTGGATATTTGTTTATACCAGAGGACATGATAATAGAGTTAAATGACATTAAAAAATATTCAAATGAGAGAATTACAATAATAACTACTGGAAGCCAAGGTGAACCAATGGCAGCGCTTACAAGAATAGCAGGAGGATCTCATAGGAGTATTCAAATAGAAAAGGGAGATACGGTTATTATTTCAGCAACTCCAATACCTGGGAATCAAAAGGCTGTGTCTAATGTTATAAACGATTTGACAGAAAAGGGTTCAAATGTAATATATAATGCGATAAAAGATATACATGTTTCAGGGCATGCTTGTGAACAAGAGCTTAGATTGATTCATGCTTTATTAAAACCTAGATTCTTTATGCCTATACATGGTGAGTATAAGCACTTAATAAACCATGCTAAAATTGCAGAAAATATGGGCATGGATAACTCAAATGTATTTATATTAGAAACAGGAGAGATATTAGAATTATCTAGAAATAAAGCACAAATTAGTGGTAAAGTGGCATCGGGAAGAATTCTTATAGATGGAATTGGTGTAGGAGATGTAGGTAATATTGTACTACGAGATAGAAAAAATTTAGCAGAAGATGGTATCATAACAGTAGTAATAGCTATAGATAGAGAAAATAAAATAATAATATCAGGACCAGATATTATTACAAGAGGATTTGTATACGTTAGAGATTCAGAACAACTAATTAGAGAGATTAGGGGAATAGTTACTAAAAGTGTAGAGCGATGTTTTAATAATAATATAACTCAATGGTCTGAAATAAAAAATACTATAAGAAGAGAAATAGATAGTTTTGTATACACAAAAATGAAAAGAAAACCTATGATTTTGCCAGTTATTACTGAAATATAAATATAATCATAATAGACTGTATAAAGTGTTATATAATTTAGCAATTTATATGGTCTATGGTTTTGTATTCAAACCTAAATGTTACTTAGCAAGGATGGTGATGCCTTATGGATAGTAGAAAAATGTTAATTGAAAATTCCCATAGGAGAAGCGAAAGCTATGGCGTTGAAAAAAGATCAAGTTATTCAAAGAAAATTCTTTTTGGAGAAGAATTAGAAAAGATATTAAATGACAACAAAGAATTAATAGAAGTATCTAAGCTATATATTGATATGGTTTTTTCTGCTGTTATGGATAATGAGTTTATTATAGTATTAACAGATAATAATGGATGTATTTTATATATAAAAGAAACAGAAGAGAATAGTAGTAAGCTAAACTGCGTGAATCTTATGATTGGAGTTTATATGGATGAACAAAATATAGGTACTAATGCTATAGGAACTGCTATTAAGGAAGATAAATGTGTTCAAATAACTGCCAGTGAGCATTATATAGATGGTCTTCAAGGGCTAACTTGTTCTGCTGCACCTATTCACAGTACTAGTGGAGAAATTATAGGAACATTAAACTTAACTGGTAGAAGCAACATGAAACATCCACATACACTTGGATTAGTAGTTTTTGGAGTAAAGGCAATTGAAAATGAATTGGATAACAAAAAAATAAATAATATTTTAACTCAAACTTATAATTATATGGAAAGTATTATAGATAATTTTGATAAAGGTATTATGATTTTAGATAAAGAGGGAAAAATAATCAATATTAACAAACTTGGGGCAGAAATATTTAGTAAGGATAAAGAGGTTTTATTAAAGGAAGAGGTATATTATATTTTACCGGATTTAGGTAATATATTAGAAGAAATAGATACAGAGAAAAGTACCGTTATTAAAGAGGTGAAGCTTAAACATACAAGTAGATATAAAACTAAATTAATTTTTAAAGGAATTAGCCATAAGGAAAAAATAATTGGAATAGTTGTAACCATGAGCAATGAAAAAGAAGCAAAGAATGTAAAGGATTCAACTGGAGCTTTTTTAAATTTCAATGATATTATTGGAGAGAGTGCAGCTATTGTTAATGTAGTAACAAATAGTAAAATCATTTCTAATAGTCCCTCAACTGTTTTAATTCAAGGAGAAAGTGGAACAGGAAAGGAAATTTTAGCACAAGCTATGCATAATTATAGCTTCAGAAGAGGAAATAAATTTGTAGCAATAAATTGTGGGGCAATACCTGATAACTTAATAGAGAGTGAACTGTTTGGATATGAAGATGGGACATTTACTGGTGGAAAAAAAGGTGGGAAGCCAGGAAAATTTGAAATTGCTAGTGGTGGGACTTTATTTCTAGATGAGATAGGAGAAATGCCACTAGATATGCAAGTTAATCTATTAAGAGTACTTCAAGGTGGCAGAGTAACAAGGCTTGGGGGAAATACAGAGATTCCTATAGATGTTAGGGTAATTGCAGCCACAAACAAAAACTTAAAAAAAGAAGTTAAAAAAGGAACTTTTAGAGAAGACCTATATTATAGATTATGTGTTATTCCAATAAAATTGCCACCTTTAAGAGAGCGAAAAGGTGATGTAGAAAAACTTATAGAATATTTTTTAAGAATAAAGTCTTTTAAGTTAAATAAGGTAATTCCACATATTAAAGAAGAATTATACAATGGCTTACTATCATATAATTGGCCAGGAAATATTAGACAGTTAGAAAATTATATAGAAAATATAGTTAATTTAGATGGAAATCTATCGTTTGATTTATGGGAAGATGGTGACGAAAAAACAAATAAAGTAATTTATAAGGAAATAATAGAGACAAGCTATTATGAAAATAATGAAGTTAAAAAAAATAATTTTAATTTGGAGATATTAGAAAGAAAAATAATTAAAGAAGCTATAGATGCATATGATCATAATATGACCAAAGTAGCAAAGGCTTTAGGAATAAGTAGAAATACAGTATATTTAAAACTAAAGAAATATAAAATAGAAGTGTAATAAAATCAGACAATGTCCTAAAATCATACAATACGTATTAAAAAAAGTGTATGATTTTAGGACATAAATTTTATGCTAAAAATATTTATATATTGAGGAATGGTTGATACAAACAAATTGACAAAATAATAATAAGTTGGCATGAATTTTGCTATATATATTTTTATGTAGTTTTAATATATATTTTGCAATTAACAATGTATATTTGATGATACAATTCCTTTGGAATTTTTAAAATATAGATTATAACAAACTCTACAGGAGTTTGTAGATAATTGTACATGGGAATATATATAACAAATAGATGGATTTTAGGAGGAATTAATTATGGCACGTTTTACTTTACCAAGAGACTTATATCATGGAGAAGGAGCCTTAGAAGAACTTAAAAATTTAAAAGGTAAGAAAGCGTTTGTAGTAGTTGGTGGCGGATCAATGAAAAAATTTGGCTTTCTTAAGCAAGTTGAAGATTATTTAAAAGAAGCAGGAATGGAAGTAGAATTATTTGAAGGTGTAGAGCCAGACCCATCAGTAGAAACAGTAATGAAGGGTGCAGAAGCTATGAGAAACTTCGAGCCTGACTGGATAGTTGCAATGGGTGGTGGATCACCAATAGATGCAGCAAAGGCTATGTGGATATTCTATGAATACCCAGACTTTACTTTTGAACAAGCAGTTATTCCATTTGGATTGCCAGAACTTAGACAAAAGGCTAAATTTGTAGCTATTCCATCAACAAGTGGTACTGCTACAGAAGTTACAGCTTTCTCCGTAATAACAGATTATAAAGCAAAAATAAAATATCCTTTAGCGGATTTTAACATAACTCCAGATATAGCTATAGTTGACCCAGCATTAGCTCAAACTATGCCTCCGAAATTAGTAGCACATACTGGAATGGATGCATTAACTCATGCTATAGAAGCATATACTGCATCATTTAGATCAAATTTTTCAGATCCATTAGCTATTAAAGCGATAGAACTGGTTAAAGCAAATTTACTTAAATCATTTGATGGAGATAAAGAAGCTAGAAATTTAATGCATGAAGCTCAATGTTTAGCTGGAATGGCGTTCTCAAATGCATTGCTTGGAATAGTTCACTCAATGGCTCATAAAGTAGGTGCTGTATTCCACATACCTCATGGATGTGCTAATGCAATATTTTTACCATACGTAATTCAATATAACAGAACAAAGTGCGAAGATAGATATGCTGATATAGCTAGAGCATTAAAATTATATGGAAATACAGATGCAGAATTAACTGATTCATTAATTAAAATGATTAATGAAATGAATAATAAGTTAAATATTCCTCATTCAATGAAGGAATATGGAATTGAAGAAGCTGAATTTAACTCTTATCTTACATTTATTGCTCATAATGCAGTATTAGATGCATGTACAGGTTCAAGCCCTAGAGAAATAGATGATGTAACAATGGAAAAATTATTTGAATGCACATACTATGGAACTAAGGTTGATTTCTAATATAACTCAATAGAATTAAAATGCTCATAATAAATAATATTAATATAAAAATGGCTGTTGTAAAATGATTCATTAATCACTTTGCAACAGCTATTTAATTAAGGCACATTCAAAAAATAGTAGACCAGTATGCTTGTCTATTATTTTTTGAATGTGATTAAAGTTATAAAATATATAGATTATTACATTTTAAATATTTGTGCAATGAAAGAAAACTCAAAACATAATATCGTGAGTTTTCTTTCGTTTAGAGTGTTTAAATAATAATTCATTTACAAATTTAATATATTATTATTTTTTAATTGTAGATTTTTAATTGAATACTATTGTTTATATTGAGGTTCTTGTTCTTCAATATATTTTTGTCTTCCTTTTAAAATCTCTAGTGAAGAATCAAGTTGTTGAGAGATTTGTTGAAAATCATTTTTTGCTTGTTGATCTTCAGTTTCTAGAGCAAAAGTTTTCATAGTAGAAGCAGCACTTTGTAATCCAGCAATTGCTTTTTGCATTTGAGTTCCTACAGTCATAATTGTCACCTCCTTTCAAATATATTTAAGGCATCTTTAAATAAAGAACAAATCAATTTACAATCTGATTTTTTTATACTTAACCTTTTGGTTTAAATATTAGTGCAGCAATAAATCCAAAGATTATAGCTGCAGAAACCCCCGAACTTACTGTTTTTAAAACACCAGTAAATATGCCTATAAAACCTATTTCTTCAGCATCAGTTAGGGCTCCTGTTACAAGGGTATTTCCGAAGCTACTTATAGGTAAAAATGCACCTGCACCTGCAAATTTTACTAAAGGATCATATAAACCAAATCCTCCTAAAATTGCTCCAATCACAACTAATGTGCAAGTGGTATGTGCAGGAGTAATCTTTAAAATATCCATTATAAGTTGCCCAATAACACAAATTAAACCACCTATTATAAATGCAAAAATAAATTTTTCCATAGCTTAACTTACACCTTCTTTTTACATTTCTATAGAAACAGCATGTGCAATACAAGGGATGCTTTCTTTTTGTTGATAGGATATTGGCGACATTAAAGCACCTGTTGCAACAACTAATATCTTCTTTAATTGTCCTTTTCTCATACGGTTAAGAAAATGCCCATAAGTTACGGTCGCAGAACATCCACAGCCGCTACCACCACAAAAAACTGGTTGATCCTTTTTATATATTAAAAGTCCACAGTCTGTAAATATATGAGGGGGCATTTCTATGCCATGTTTCTTAAATAAAGCATTAGCAAGTTCATGTCCTATCTTCCCTAAATCACCAGTAGCAATAAGATCATAATGTGAGGCATTAATATTCAAATCTCTAAAATGAGCTTCAATTGTGTCTACAGCAGCTGGTGCCATAGCTGCTCCGAGATTGAAGGGATCTGAAATCCCCATATCGATTACTCTTCCTATTGTAGCAGAAGTAACTTTAGGACCATTTCCTTGGTGCCCTAATACTGCAGCTCCAGCTCCAGTTACTGTCCACTGAGCAGTAGGAGGTTTTTGTCCACCATATTCAGTGGGATATCTAAATTGTTTTTCTGCAGCTGCATTATGGCTACTTGCAGATGCAATAACATATTTAGCACATTTACTATCTATTAATTGAGCAGCCATTGACAAACCCTCCATGGAACTAGAGCAAGCTCCAAAGATTCCTAAATAAGGTATCCCTAAAGTTCGTGCGGTAAAGCTACTAGAAATAATTTGATTCATTAAGTCCCCACTTATAAAAAAGTTAATATCTTCTTTTTTTATAGTTGATTTTTTTATTGCTCTTTCACAAGCGTGTTCAAGAAGAACTTTTTCAGCTTTTTCGTAGCTATCCTGTCCAATCCATAAATCTTCATGGAGTATATCAAAGTCATTTGCTAAAGCACCATTAGCTTCAAAAGGACCACCAACTGCTGCAGAAGCTAATATTATAGGCTTAGAATTAAAAATCCATGATTGATGTCCTTTAAGCACTTACATCGCCCCCAACCATTTTATTGTTATTTTTATTGTAGCAACTACAAAAGCAGAAAAAATTCCATAAACAATAATTGCTCCGGCAAGTTGAAACATATTTCCAGCTACCCCAAGTACAAATCCTTCACTTTTATGCTCAATTGAAGCAGAAGCTATAGAATTAGCAAAACCTGTAATTGGGACAGCAGATCCAGCGCCAGCCCATTGACCAAGATGATCATAAATTCCAAAGCCAGTAAGTAATGCTGAAACAAGTATTAAAATTATTGTAGTGGGGGCAGCTGCAGTTTTTTCATTAAAATCAAAATAGGTTATAAACAAGTACTGTAATATTTGACCAATGGTGCATATGATACCTCCTACAAGGAAGGCTTTAATACAATTTTTTGAAATAGGTCTTTTAGGTTCTATTTTTTTTTGCAATTCATCATATTGCAGCTGAATTTTGGTTAATTTTTTCTTTTTCATATTGGACATTTATTTCACCTTCTAACGTAATAAATAGGGCTCTAATTTTTTCATGACTTTTTTTAACTTTTCAGAATTTTTTAAGTACATAGCTTTTGCTTCTTTATTTTCGGTTTCTAAAGAAAAGGACATAAGGTCTGCCTGAGTTTTTTGAATACTGGCATACAACATTTCTTTAACTTGCGTTTTAGGAACTTGTATCATATCATCAAAAAGATCTACATATAAATCACCAGAAGAATCCACTTGCCCAATAAAAACATTTTCCAGTGCAACTCCTTTGTTTTCTAACTCAGTTTTAAGCCAATTTTGATTTAATCCAATATTGGTAAGGCCTTCATTTAAAATATTTCCATCTAAAATAACTGTCGCTGGTTCACTCTTAGTTGAAACTTTTTGCCCTAAATCATAGGCGGTAACAGGTTTTTTATCAGCTTTTAAACTAACATTGATATCTCCAGTGGTTTCCATTACAGCAAATTCAACATCAGCTAAATTAAATGCTTTTTTGGAACGTAATTCTTGCAGAAATTCTTGCCCAGTGATTCTTTCTTTAGACAAGTTATCTTCCATGACTTTACCATTTTTAATTAATACTCTTTCCTTACCATTTATTATGTTATATATCCATTTACTTTTCATAGAGGCGTAATCTAAAATAATAGGCATTATGGCCCAAACAGCCAGTGTAATTAGTCCAAAGTAAATGTTGGCAATGATATTTAATGAAATTAAAGTAACTATAATAGCAATAGCTACATAAGAAATTAAATCAAAAGGAGTAGCATTAGATAAGCTTTTTTTCTTCATAAACCTTACTACAACCAATGATAAAAAAAATAAAATTATTGACCTAAATAATAGTATTAACCAAGTATTCATATTTCACCTCATTTAGTTGCCTTTGTATTGGGGCTCCTCTAATTCAATAGCACCAACTCTTTTTTCTAAATCTATTTTAATTTTATTTATTTCTTCAAATGCTTCAGTATAAATAGTCCTAGCCTCTTTATTGCGTTCTTGCAATGAGTATACTCTTAAAGTAGCCTCAGATCCCTTTAACGTGGCTAATGTTTGTTTAACCTTTGAGCTAACAGTCATATAAAAGTCTCCTTTATATCTATTAAATTGTTTCCTAACTTAATTTAACCAATAAGCTTAATTTTAATACATATTATTTAATATATTAAATAATATGTAGAGAGTATTTTTTCATAGTATAAATCCATGTTAGTACCCCTAATACGTAATAAATAATTTTATTATTATATTATCTTGAGTAATGAATATATTAAATATAACTCGCTAATGCTAGGATAATTGAAAAAAGTTGACCAATAAACGATGTCAACTTTTTTTAATAATATAAATTATATTGTTAGATAAAAGTAACTATTTGTTTTTATCAGTAGAGCCATCATGTAAAGTTGTTTTTGTCACATTCATAGTTTTTTCAGTAATGTTATCTATGGCTTTATTTTGTTTAACATTTTTAGTCTTTTTATTTCTATTCATTTTTTTATTCCCCCTATTCATAAAAATATAAAATATAATTACTTACAATTATATTTTTAACCAATATGATAAAGAATATGTATAAGTTTTTAATATAGATCTAAATAAGTACATTCCACAATTCTATTTTAGTAACATCATACACACATAAAGAAGTGCAACCTTAAGGACGTAGGTGGGCACCTTTTTACATTTATACTAATGTAAATAATAAGTATTTTTTTATTTCAATGGGTTTGTTCAAAGGCAAGGTATCAATTACATTATATTATCAATTGATAATATTTTTTAACTAAAAATATATTCTTAAAGTAGCACATATATAAAGTAAAAGCATATTATAAAAATATAGATTTTATTTCCAATTGATAATTAGCCAACATATATTTAATAAAACATAGTTTAGAAAGAAGGCTATATTGACCAAAAATCAATACTTAAATTGTTGATACAATATTAAATTTTATTAATTAAAAGTAGGTGTTATTTTGATACAAGACAACTTTAGAGAAATAAAAAAAGTGCTATGGATAATTATGTTTGCCAATATAGCAGTGGCTGTTGCAAAAATAATTATGGGTAATCTTACAAAAAGCTCAAGTATGACAGCGGATGGATTTCACTCAATAACAGATGGTTCTTCAAATATTATCGGACTCATTGGTATAGGAATAGCAGCAAAACCTATCGACGATGACCATCCTTATGGCCACAGAAAGTTTGAAACACTTACAGGACTATTTATTGTAGGTATGCTGGTTTTTATAGGGTTTAAAATTATAACTGATGCAATTACTAAATGCATGAATCCCATAATACCTGAGATTACTATAGAAAGCTTGATTGTGATGATGATTACTCTATATATTAATATATTTGTTGCGAAGTATGAGAATAAAATGGGTATAGTGTTAAACAGCACAATTCTCATTTCTGATTCAATGCATACAAGAAGTGATATATATGTAACAATTGGTGTACTTACTGCTCTTATTGCAATAAAATTGGGAGCACCCCCAATTGTTGATGGTTTAGCATCTTTTATAGTAGCTATTTTTATATTGCGTGCTGCCTATGAAATATTTAAAGTAGCCAGTAATATTTTAGTTGATAGTACAGCAGTTGATGCAAGAAAGATAGAGGAAATTGCAATGGCTCAGAAAAGTGTAAAGGGAGTTCATAAGATAAGAAGTAGAGGAACTATTGATGACATGCACATAGACATGCATATATTAGCTGATTCTCAGCTGAGTCTTGAAGAAACGCATAGGCTTGCTCATGAAATTCAAGATAATCTGAGAAAAGAATTAAATAACAATGTAGATGTAATCGTACATCTAGAACCATATAAAGATGATAATATTTAAAAAGATGATCAATTGAAGCAACAAAATTTACATTAAAATAAATAATTTGACATAAACTTTTTGTATTGATGAATAGTAGTAACTTAATAGCTAATGAATTAGGCTAGGAATTAAATCTCCTAGCCTTTAGTGTATGCTTAATTTTAATGTAAATTTATAATAATAAGTCAGCAATATATGTATGGGATTTCTGAATTACAATGAAATTGATAAAAATTTAATGAAATGTTAAAAATATTAAAGGTTTTATTAATAAAATGTAAAAATAGTTAATTTGAATTAGCGAAAAAATAATAGTAGTATGGAAAAATATATATTCATGTAGAAAAATAGATAAAAGTAATTATAAATTAATATGTAATAAGAAAAAGTACAAAGTTAAATGCTATAAAATAATTCAAGCAATTAGTTTACTTCTTACAATTAACAATATATTAAGAAATAAGTACTAATAATAATGTAAACTTAAAATTAAAGTAGAAATAACAAATAAACAATACGAGGAGTAAAAAATGAAAAAAAATGAAAAACAAAAGAAGTTAACTTTAATCACATTAATTCTTATGATTTTTACATCAGTTTTTGGATTTGCTAATATGCCGAGATCTTTTTATCTTATGGGATATGGTGCAATTCCATGGTTTATACTAGGAGGAATAACCTTTTTTATACCATATGCATTTATGATGGCTGAATATGGATCTGCATTTAAAAAAGAAAAAGGTGGTATATATTCATGGATGGAAAAATCAGTAGGATCTAAGTTTGCGTTTATAGGAGTTTTCATGTGGTATGCATCTTATGTAGTATGGATGATAAATATATGCTCAACTATTTGGATACCATTATCAAATACAGTGTTTGGAGTTGATATAACTTCAAAGTGGGGAATATTGGGGTTAAGCTCTACACAAGTTCTTGGTATACTTGGAGTGGTGTGGGTATGTACAACTTTTCTTATATCCAAAAGAGGAATAAATAAGATAACTAAAATAACATCTGTTGGTGGAATGGCTGTTGCATTATTAAATATACTTCTTATATTAGGAGCATTTACAGTAATTATATTAAACAAAGGACAATTTAAGGAACCTATTACTTCAGCTATGTCTTTTGTTAATTCACCAAATCCGGCATATCAAAGCAACAGTTCAATGCTAGCATTTTTAGTTTTTGCGTTATTTGCATATGGTGGTATAGAAGCTGTGGGTGGTCTTGTAGACCAAACTGAAAATCCTGAAAAGACTTTTCCTAAAGCAATTTTAATAGCAGCAATTATAATTGCTGTTGGATATTCTCTTGGAATTTTCATGATTGGCATATTTACGAAATGGGCTGGTAGTCTTTTGGGAGAAAATGTAAACATGGCAAATGTTGCTTATGTTGTTATGAATAATTTAGGATATACTTTTGGAAATTCATTTGGATTAACGGATGCTATATCTATTCAAATTGGTAATTGGGTTGCAAGATTTGTTGGATTATCAATGTTCTTAGCAATAACAGGACAATTTTTCACCTTATCATATGCACCACTTAAACAATTAATAGAAGGAACTCCAACAAAATTTTGGCCTGGGAAAATGGCGAGTATTGATAAAAATGATATGCCAATAAACGCAATGGCTGTTCAAACAACTATAGTAGCAGTAATGGTGTTATTTATTTCAATGGGTGGTAAGAGTGCAAAAGCATTTTTTGAAATGTTAGTATTAATGACAAATGTTGCAATGACATTGCCATATTTATTCTTATCAATTTCATATATTTCATTTAGAAAAAAAGATTCTATAGAAAAACCTTTCTTAGTAGTTAAAAATAAAACATTTGCAATAATTATGGGATTTGTAGTAACTGTAGTAGTTGGTTTTGCAAATATATTTACAATAATGGAACCAGCTCTTAAGGGAGATTACATATCTTCAATTGCAATGATTGCAGGGCCTCTAATATTTGTTATAGCATCATATATAATTTATGCTAATGGTAAAAAAAAATAAGGTACGTGAAAGAGGGAAACTTTGCTATATGTAATATAAAATTTCATATACAAAGTTTCACTTTATTTTGAGTTTTTAAAGAACAAAAAGATAAAACTTGAATAAGATATATTAACAAAAGAATAGGAGTTGATTAACATGTCTAAACATTCTAGTGATTGCTGCTGCAGATGTAATTCTTGCTGTCCATGTCAATCTTGTTGCGATAATAATTGTTGTTGTAATAATAATAGTTGTTGCAATGGTGGCGGATTTGGTGGCTTTGGCAATGGATTTGGTGGCTGCGGTGGATTTGGTAGTGGCGCTTGGATTTGGATTATATTTATTATATTTTTTAGCGGCGGAAGAGGTTGCGGAGGATTTTTCTAGTAATTTGATTAATCTTAAGGATGATAACTTTAAAGTAGCCTTAGTATTAGATAATAGAAACGCTAGTTTTAGCGTTTCTATTATTTTGGGTGTGACTAAGTTATTATTATATTCAGATAGAGTTTTCTTTTTTTGATAGAATAACTCAATTTCCAAATGTCGTTGTACTACTATTGTGAATTTTACATTAGAAAGCGTGATGAAATTACTTTTGCTCTAATATGAAGTTGTAATATATGAAATTTTAAAATTATGTTTATAAAGAGCATGACGTTCAGTGCTTAATTCTAAATTTTTAACAAATGAATCATATAGATAGAAAAGTTGTATTATGTAGCTGAAAAAGATATAATTTAAATTATCAAAAGATAAAAACGAAATAAGTAGTGATACTAAAATTATGGAGTGATTAAAATTATGGAAGAAAGATTGCAGAAATATATGGCAAGTTGTGGAGTGGCTTCAAGAAGGAAGTGTGAAGAAATAATACTTGCAGGAAAAGTTAAAGTCAATGGAGTTTTAGTTAATGAAGTTGGGACTAAAGTAAATCCATTGGAAGATATAGTAGAATATGGCGGGAAAATAATAAGTAAGGAAGAAAACAAAGTATACATAATTCTTAACAAACCAGAAGGCTACATAAGTTCTGTAAAGGATGAAAAAGGTAGGGATACTATTTTAGATATAGTTAAGGTAAAAGAAAGAATATATCCAATTGGGAGATTAGATTATGATAGTTCAGGATTATTGCTTTTAACAAATGATGGAGAAATATATAATAAAATAATTCATCCAAGTGTAGAGATTGTAAAAAAATATATAGCAGTAGTTAATGGTGAAATAACTGATAAGGATATTAGAAAGTTTGAAATAGGAATAGATATTGGTGGATATATAACTGCTCCAGCAGAAGTTAAAATAATAAGTTATGATAAAGATATATCAACTATAGAAATTGGAATTCATGAAGGAAAGAATAGACAGATAAGAAAAATGTGTGGGATATTAAATCATGAAGTATTATCATTAAAGAGAATATCTATTGGAGAAATAAAGCTTGGATATTTGAAAAGAGGAGAATACAGGGATTTAAACAAAGATGAAATAAATTATATAAATAGCTTATAAGAATTGGAATCTAGTAAGATTTAAAAAATATCAATAAATTATATGAAAGTACGTGAAGAAAATCTTGCAGAATTTTAATGTTTAATTTAAAAAATCAGTTATTCATTGTACATTTGGAAATAAGATGATAGAATTAAGTTGATATTATTCAATTTGATAACAGGAAGGCAAAATATGGATGGAATAAATAATGAAAATAGTAAAGATTTAATGAGATTAATTCAAGGGAAATTTATGAGGTTAAGTAAAGGTCAAAAATTAATAGCTGAATACATATTAAAATACTATGACAAAGCTGCATTTATGACAGCAGCTAAGCTTGGAATATCTGTAGGAGTATCCGAATCAACAGTTGTTAGATTTGCAAATGAACTTGGATTTTCAGGATATCCTAAATTACAAAAATCTTTGCAAGAACTTATAAAGAATAAACTTACTACAGTTCAAAGGTTAGAACTTAGAAATGATTATTTTTCTGATGGAGATGCTTTAAAGGGTGTACTTAAAGCAGATATGGAAAATATTAGAGCTACTTTAGAAAAAATAAATCAAAATACTTTTGAAGATGTTGTGAAAAATATATTTGAAGCACAGAGAATATATATAGTAGGACTTAGAAGTTCAACAGCTCTTGCAGAATTTTTAGGATTTTATCTAAATATAATACTTCAAAATGTAAAGACTGTAAGTTATGGTATATCGGATGTTTTTGAACAAATGATAAATGTGGGTGAAGGTGATTTAGTTATTGGAATTGGATTCCCAAGATATGCAGCTAAGACAATTGATGCTTTGGCATTCTCTCAAGATAGAGGTGCAAAAGTAGTTGCACTTACAGATAGTTTATTATCACCTTTAGCATCTAAAGCAGATTATACATTAATAGCACAAAGTAATATGGCATCATTTGTGGACTCTTTAGTTGCACCATTATCAGTAATAAATGCATTAATTATTGCTGTTGGAATGAGAGAAAAAGAAAATATATCTGATATATTTGGAAACTTAGAAAAAATATGGCAAACATATAATGTATATTCAATTAACAATAGAAATGTATCAGATGATTAGGAACGTGAAAGAAAAAAAGTCAAAGATGTCTAAATCTTATATAATATTTAGACATCTGGAAAATGAGCTGTTCTCAGAAAATTTTTGAGAACAGCTCATTTTCCATAAAAAGTATGGGAAACATCTGAATAGTAGAATATGCTGAGGAGATGAGATAATGAATGTGAATATTGATATACCTCAAGATGTTAAGTTTATAATTAACACTTTAATAAATAATGGGTATGAGGCTTATATAGTTGGAGCAACATATAGTTGTTAAAAATATAATCAAGTATGTTCAAATATGAACAAAATATATTTTTAAAATTAAAGGCTCCCTACATTCATAAAGAGTGTAGAGTGACGTTAATATAGACGTCCAAAACTCCTTTAACTGCTGGAAGTCCCTAAAACTAACTAAACCACAACATGACCATGAAATATAGGTGAGTGTGATGGTTACGAAAGTAGAAAAAATTAGTTAGATGAGATAAGGTTAAATCCTAAGTCTTATATAACAATGGGTAATCAGCAACCAAGCTCCAAATAGGAGAAGGTTCAACGACTAGAGAGTAATCTCGTACCTACAAGCGTGGGGAAATGGGGAGCATCTTATGAAAGCATAAGATGGTGATATAGTCTGTGCTTATATGAAAATATAAGAAGTTCATA
>Ga0183100_1001012_pt1 | contig 16065 bp, 27 predicted proteins | sample Biomet2_FD_127789 | JGI IMG/M metagenome (GOLD analysis project Ga0183100, IMG submission 127789) | Microbial communities from bioreactor (seeded with anoxic lake sediment) at LBNL, California, USA - Biofuel metagenome 2 | ecosystem: Engineered > Bioreactor > Anaerobic > Unclassified ...
TGTCCTGTGGGTTTTTATGAACTAAAACCATATCGATTAAGAAGCCTATCCGAAAAGTCAATAAAAGTCTGTTTAAAGTCATAATAGGTCTAAATATTCAGGTAGCTGTTCAGATTTTGCATATTACATATTGTAAAAGTTATAGCAGGTAACCACTTTTCGGATAGGCTCTAAGAGGATAGAATTTTATTTTTGAAAGAAGAAATACTGATATTATGTCAGTGAGTAAGTTAAATTTTCATAACTTTCGTAGGTGTTAAAGATGCCTGGAAATCCGAATGAGATAAAACTGGTAAACAACGCTATGTCCAATGTTACCCGACGGAAAATAATGAACTTTTTATCGGCAGGAGATAAAAGTACTGAAGAAATTGGAGGGGAAGTAGGGAAGACTATGCTTGATTTCCATCTCAAGCTTCTTCAGCAGGCTAGTTTGATTGAAATCGAAGGAGGGACTGTGAGACTAAGTGAATATGGACAGAATTTCCTGAAAGAGAAAGAAGAGAAAGGTGTAGATAAAACTGCAGATATTTCTCAGGCAAAACCAATAGAGATTACTGAAGTCAGGCAACTTTTACCCTGTATAGCTGATTCCTCAAAGTTCAGGGTAATTGCAAACATAGCTCCTCCCCTGGGTGGAACCCTCAAGGTTCTTGAGCCACTTTTTCCCAGAGGCAAATACTCTGACAAAATCAGTGCCCTGATAATTCAAAAAGGAGAGATCATTACAACTGTTTATGGCACTGGAAAAGTGACCATGACAATGATAAAAAATGAGGATGAAGCAAAAGAGTCTCTTGAGATCCTGAGAAGTACCATCAATGGGGCTATTGTGAAAGGTGTCGCTCCGGTTCCCAGGGAAAAAGTCAGGGTCGAGCCCATGGAGCTTTACAAATACTTGCCTCAGACTAATTGCGGTAAATGCGGTGAGCAGGGCTGTTACACATTTGCTATAAAGCTCATGGGAGGGGAGGTCACTTTAGACAAATGCGCAACTCTAAAAGAACCAAGCTATATAACCAACTTCGAACATCTGCAAGTATTAAGTGCATACATTTGAGCAGAAGTGATCTGCAGTCGTTTGAAAAACAGCATTTTAAACAGGAACCTCTAGGGAAGGTTAAAAATAGTGATCACTGATAGTCCATACATTCCAAAAATTTATTATGTTCTATCGGCACAGACAATTTTTATCTCGAATTGCAGAAGAAGGGCTGTGGTCAGATCCTGTGAATGGTATGCCGCTATAAGAAGTTGCCAGGAAAAAAGAACTTCAGCAGGTGTTGAAGATGTCGGAAAACCCGAATGAGACAAAACTCGTAAACTTTGCTATGGCCAATAGTATTAGAAGGAAGATAATTAACTTCCTAGCGGATGGCTACAGAAGTACCGGGGAAATAGGAGAGATAGTCGATAAGGCAACGCTTGGCTTTCATCTCAATATTCTCAAAGATGCCGGCCTTATTGAGCTGGAAGAAGAGACTGTAAAGTTAAGTGAATACGGAACAAATTTCTTAAAAGGTAAAAAAGAGAAAAATGCTGAAGAAATTACGGATTTCTCGCAGGCAAAACCAATAGAAATTGCAAGGGTCAAACAGGTTTTGCCCTGCATAGCTGATTCCTCAAAGCTTAGGGTGAGTGCAAATATGACTCCACCACTTGGTGGAGTTTTGAAACTCCTTGAGCCCCTCTTTCCAAGAAGTAATTATTCAGATAGAAAAGATAGCTTGATAATTCAAAAAGGAGAAATCATCACAACCATTTATGGTAGTGGGAAAGTTTCCATCAGAATGGTCGAAAACGAGTACGAAGCTAAAGAAGAACTTGAAAGACTAAAGAGTATTATCAATGAGGCTATTGCAAAAGGTGAAGCTCCAGCTCCGAGAGAAAAAGTAAAGGTCGATCTCATGGAGATCTACAAATACCTGCCCCAGACCAATTGTGGCAAGTGCGGAGAGCAGGGGTGTTATAGCTTTGCCATCAAGCTTATGGCAAGACAAGTTGCTCTGGAAAGGTGTACTCTTCTTAAAGAACCGGAGTACGCAAGTAAGCAGGAGCATCTGCAGGTTCTGGCCAATTACATCTAAGTTCCAATAATAAATATAGTTCGTTAGGAGGAGCCATTGAAGACACTTACTATAGTGCTCACCGACGGTCCTTATATTTCAGAATACTCTGAAATTGCCTGCAAATTAGCCGAAGAAGCACTTAAACAATATCATGTGAACATATTTCTTTACCTGGATGCAGTGCATATACCCAAAAAAAGTCAGAATCCATCTTTTTTTACTAACACAGGCGAACTTTTTACCACACTCGCAGAGAAGGGAGCTGTTATCAGGGCATGTGCAAGGTGTGCTGCTGCACGAGGTTACATTACAGAAGGTGATACTTTGAAAGGAAGTAACTGCAAAGACTACCTTCCCGGAATAAAGATCTCCAGTCTTTATGAACTCGCAGAAATGCTGAAAAAGAGTGATAGAGTAATCTCACTGTCAAGATAAGTTCCCCAAAAGAGGTCTGAACGATGAAATCAGTTTTCTATCTGCTGGATACTGCCCCATACGGAAGTGAAAAGGCATTCGGAGCATTGAATGCCGCTGCAGTAAGTCTTGCAGGGATGAACGTGACTCTCGGTCTTTACGGAGATGGAGTTTATCTTGCAGCTACTGACCAGGATAGCACAAATCTTAGAATGCCAAACCTTTCAGATATTCTCTACTCTTATGGTGAGCTAAGAGTACTGGTGCATGAACCCTCACTGATAGAGAGGGGGCTTTTTGGTGAAACTCTTATAGAGACCATAGAACTTGTTGATGAAGAGGACTTTCTTAAAGAGATCGAAAACTCAGACTCCGTAATCTTATTTTAAAAAAGAGGTAATAGTGTGCAAGAAGAGTATGAGATATTCCTGCTGACAAAGCCCCCGTTCAGCCCGCGGTCGGAACTCTGTCTTATACTGGCTGGTCGCTCCGTGAGTTCCAAGCTTTATCTTGCAGGAGATGGAGTTTATCACCTGCTTTCCGGTATACAGAGATTGCCTGGATGTACAGTTTATGCCTGTCAAGAAGATCTTGAGGCTAGAGCTATAAACAGCGAAGAGAATGTTATAATTCCGGACAACTTTTATTCTGTTCTCGTAGAGGATATGATGGAACATTGCAGACTTGCATATACATTTTGAATAAGATCATAAACAAAAATCAAAAATCTCCTAATAGGACAGTCTTATATATGGCCGAAAAGCTCCCATCCGAGTTAATAAAGGAATTAGAATGTGTGAGCCGACTGCACGAGCAGGCAGTCTGCGACCACGAAAAATGCAGGGAGTTTAGCGAACGTTTATCTGCCTTTCTGGTCAAGGTCGAAGATATGAAGTATTACAGGATGGCAGACAGAGTGATGAGCATCCTCATTAACTGTAGTCCAAAAGAAGCCTCTCACTGTGAAAAAGCAATGCTTGTGGGAGAGATGATGAAAGAGATAACAAGAGAACTATGGAAAACAACGGAAAAATGAGGACTGAGACCTGTATTTACCCGGTGTTTTAATGCTACCCAAAGCAAAATACCAGTCCTCTTCTTATGGTTTCAACGTGGGATCTAGAACATTACAAAAACTCCCGCAAGCGCAATTACTGCCCCCAATATTTCATATCTATAAGGCTTCTTATCAACAAAAAACCACAGATAAGAGAGAAAACAATAAAAATCCCTCAAGAAGTAGCATAAACTCTGCTGAAATTTGCAGATCAAACGAATAAATATTTAAGAGTATTTTTCAAAGAAATAAATAATTAGTTTCAGTAACAATTTAAGGATAATATATAAAATATTAACAGATATCAATGAGGGAATCCAATGGGTAATGACAAGTTTTCGGAATGGCATGGAATCAAACGTAAAGAGGTTGACTGGTATCCTGTTGTTGACGAAGAAAAATGCATCGGCTGCGGACTTTGTACCATAACATGTGGCAGAAAGGTTTACAAATACGATTTTGCGAGCAAAAAAACAAAGGTGTTTAACCCGTACAATTGCCTTGTTGGATGCCAGACATGTGCAAACCTGTGTCCTTCAGGAGCAATAAGCTTTGCAGAGGAAGGTACCACACCGGCAGAAAAAGCGCAGGGAATCGTACGCAAGTACAACATAGTAAAAATTGCAAAGAAAGAGCTTGAAAGCAAAAAAGATGAACTTGAGTTCGTTAAAGAAGAGTAACTTTCATCATTAAGGGCATATCTTAAAATTAAATTTGAGCATATACTGCAGAAGCTTTCGGACAGATGAGAAATTCAGTTTTCAAAGATGGTTTTTCTTAATCTCAAAAACAAGGAATTGATCGCTGTCGCCTTCTCGGTACTTATACATAGTCAGTCATGCGCTAATGTGCATTCGCAAAGAGCTCTTTGCACAAGGAGCAAACAAAAAGGAAATTGCCGAAGATATTGCTGTTTTTAAATTTTGTTAATACTTTTTATAATTATTTAATATATACATGCAATTGGAGTGAAATATTTATATATGAGTTATAGTTAAATATATCAATATACTTTGATACACTGGAGTACTTTTATTATTTCTTAGCCGAAAATTAGGCACATTCCCAAATAGTCGGAGAAAAAAATAGTGTTTAACAATACATTTATCTTTGGATTGTTGACTGGTATAAGCTTACTAGTTTCTTTTATTTTGGATAAAGATAAGACATTTCTTGGTTTAAAAAAAGGCGGGAAAATGCTTTTCAATATTCTCCATCCATTCCTCAATATTTTAATTCTTATAAGTATCGTTCTTTTTTTCATCCCTGATTCCTTAATTGTGCAATATCTCGGAGCCAATTCTGGCTGGTCTGGTTTTGGAATAGCTGCATTTATTGGGTCAATAACTCTGATACCCGGCTTTATCTCATATCCCCTAGCTGCTACTTTACTTAGTCAAGGTGCAACTTATTCTGTTGTTGCAATTTTTATGACTACTCTGATGATGGTAGGGGTTGTTACATTACCTCTTGAGATCAAATATTTTGGTAAGAAAGCAGCAATAGCAAGGAACGTCTTGAATCTAATTGCGGCAATAATAATAGGGGTTTTAATGGGGTGGTTAATGTGAATAAACACCTGAAGAACTATGTATGGGTTATCTTGTTTGTCCTTTTCTCTGTAGGTTCATACTTCATAGGATTTAAGCCAGGTCTCATGATATATTATAATTTTAATGAATTCTTTATAGAAATGGTTTCTTTTGCTCCTTTCCTATTCATGATAATTGGACTTTTTGATGTTTGGGTTCCAAAAGAGATACTTGAAAAACATGTAGGTAAAGAATCTGGAGTTAAAGGCATTTTTATAGTTGTTTTGCTAGCAATGCTTCAGGCAGGCCCGCTTTATGGAGCATTCCCTGTAGCTTATGTTCTATCAAAAAAAGGTGCATCTATAAGAAATATCTTCATTTATTTAGGAGCATTCTCATCGATGAAGTTGCCTATGTTGGGAATAGAGATAGGTTACTTAGGAATAAAATTTACAATTCTAAGGACACTAATATCACTACCGCTGTTTATATTTATCGGATTCCTTATGGAAAAAATCGTTGGTAGTGATTTTAGAGTTGAAGAAGTAAAAACATAAAAATTCGAAAAAACTATGCAACCATAATAATACAGTCTTTCCAAGTCCTTTAACTTTTTGGATTGAGAAACATTGTCAAAGATGATCTCACTGGCAGTTTCAGCCACAAAAATGATTCATATAAATCGTTCCAAAAATCTAAAAATCATAGGCATTCACTATTGTTTTTCTACCAAGAAATAGCTTTTAAACTTTTATGATGAAGATAAAAATGGTTTTGGGATGGACTCAAAATCAACTGTCTGCAAATGTGTCCCAAAGCAGGAAAATAATTTCAAACATCTTTGAATTCGATACTGATGCTACCTGCTTTTTTTACCAGAGATTTTGCAAGGAAACCGCTTTCCATTCTGCATAGATTGAGCACTGCACAGGGTACAAGACAATTTGAGGAACACTGCGCTTCCTGTGCCCTGTCAATCACGTAGTTGTTTTTTATATCAAGAATTTCCATCATTGGAACTTCCATATGAGAGAATTTCTTTATTTTTTCACATGGAGTTTCGATGTCAACAATAATTTTACTTCCTTTCTTGCTTCCATGTATCTTGTGAACAAAACCACAGATAGTAGAATTTACAGTAAATTCAGCCAATTTGTCACCCTTAATTTTGGTCATTTAAGTTTTTGTTATTCAGATAAATGGTCTCAGCAATGCATATATATTAATTGAAACCGGGATCACTCGGATTGTAGTATCTCAAGGGTTTTTTTCAGAGCTTCTGAGATTTCATTGTCCTTGAGATTCTTGTCTTTATTCTTCTTAATTCCTAACTCCGAAATTACAATATGTCGATCCACTTTGAAACCTGCAAGTTCGAGAGTTTTGCTTGCACAGTTTACCGGGCAGCCATCAATTGCAATTATCCTTTCTGAAGCCTCGGCAGATTTCATAAGTCCTGGGGCTCTAGCCCCGATTCCTACGGTACACATAAGGTTTCCAAAGTTTTGTTTTTCGAGTTCAATTGCAACTTTATTTGAAAGCTGACCTACATTTGAAGCCCCAACACAAGGGAAAATTGCCACGTTTGCTGAACCGCATGAACATTTTGTATCTTCTACCATGATTTATTCTCCTCTTTGACTTTAATTAGGATTTTAATTTTTTGATATAACTAAATCTCTTTTGTTATTGAGAGATCCACTTTCTAACTTCTTTTTCATCAGGGACTTTGCCAACGGTTTTCAAATCTCCATCAACTACAACCGCAGGGGTGACCATGACGCCGTAGTTTAAAATCTTTTCAACATCCTCAACTTTAACGACGTTGGCTTCAACACCGGTTTCCTTCAATACTTTTTCAATAACTTCCTTTGTTTTCTTGCATTTTGGACAGCCAGTTCCAAGAATTTCGATTTTCATATTTTTTAACCTCTATTTTGCTTTCTATTGTCTTTGTTTTAGTATTTATTCTGTCTTTTTCAAGCTTCAGAACACTTTGATCTCATAGAATAATATTAAACAAATATCCCGTAAAAATAATAGACACGGTCATAATTAAAACAAAAGCTCCTATCAACTCTTTTTTAAGAACCTTTTTCAGGATTATTATTTCTGGAAGGGAAATTCCATTAACCGCCATAAGGAAGGCTAAGGCAGTCCCTACTGGAAGCCCTTTGCCAATCAAGCTTTCTACTACGGGGATCATAGCCATAACATTCGAGTAGAGAGGCACCCCTATAACGACCGCAATTGGAACGGCAAACGGATTGCCCTTACCTGCATATTTCGCCAGGATACCTTCAGGTGCGTATCCGTGGAAGATGCCTCCGAGAGTGACTCCAATAATCACATAGATCCAGACTTTTTCAACTATATCCTTAACACTGTCATAGGCAATAGCAGCCCGTTCCCTTATGTTGAGCTCTTCAGGCTTCTTAGACTGATCACCTACTTTAACCTTGTAAACGAAATCAGCTACGTATTTTTCCATTTTCAGGAGACCTATAAGATATCCAGCTAGCACGCCAAGTAGAATACCTGATACTACATAGATCAAGGTTGCTTTAATACCAAGGGTTGCCCACAATGCAGCAATTGCGGCTTCGTTTACTAAGGGGGAAGTAATAAGGAAGGAAAAAGTTACTCCAAGAGGAACTCCAGATTCTACAAACCCTATAAAGATTGGAACAGATGAGCATGAACAGAAAGGGGTGACCACTCCTATCATTGAAGCCAACAGATGATAGTGAAGTCCTTTTTTCCCTCCTAGCACTTGCCTAGTTTTTTCGGGAGTTATATAGGTTCTGATATAGGAGACAACAAAGATCATAAAGGCTAACAGGATGAAAATCTTCATCACATCATAAATGATGAAATTGACACTTGCCCCAAGGTGAGTATCAGGTGCAATCCCGAAGACCTCATATGTCAGTTTGTCAGCAATCCATTGAAGAGGATAAAACACGTCAACCATTTTGGAATCCTTCTTTAAGGTTCATTATCTTATTTGAGATTATTCATTTTTAATCATATCAACATATATTGATACTGATATTATATGATATATAATTGACGGTACGATTGAACTCGATCTTCTATTTAACTACGTGGCATTTGATATATTAGATTTCAAAAAAGGTTTCAAGATAGTTCACGAAATTACAAACCTTAAATGAATCCAATAAAGGAGTCCTAAGAATAGAAAAAAAATACATCACGTACCCAGATTACATATCTTAGACTTTGACTGAAGTAATTGGACAAAAAATTACTCATCAATGACTTCTAAAATCTTCCTGATTTTATTGTTTTCTATGGAATAGAGCCTCATCTTCCCTTCTTTCCTTACCTTAATTATTCCCCAGTCCTGCAACTTTGCAAGGTGCATCGAAGTATTGGATTGGGTCCTACCAATTATTTTCGGGATCTCACAGGCACATAATTCTCCTTTGTTACCGTACTTATTTTCTCTGCATTTATTCTCAGATTCGATTAAAGCCTTAATAATTCTGTACCTAGTGTCTTCGCTTAGGGCTTTGAAAAGCTGTATATTTTCTTCATTCATCATATCAACAATTATTGAATTCGTAAAACTATATATAATTTTCGAGATCAGGAATTAGACATATTGCTTGTAAATAGGATGTAAAGACTGTTTTAACTTGCACATTTCCTCATACTATGAAAGAAGGTAGATCTCATGTTCTTCAAATTCAGTCTTTTCTCAAAGAAAATCTCTTGTGAATAGTAAAACTTATATGTAACATCGACATATGTCGATATAATGATATTATTTTATGCCAGTAAATGAGGTGTGCTTTAATGGGCAAATTTGGCAAAACTTTATTTGGAAAACTCACTGGAAACGATAAAAGTTGCTGCTGTTGTGGGCCTTCTATCGTTAGTATTAGAACGATAAGGGTTGACGGCAAAGAGATGAATGTTGCCGGATTATATGAAGAATTCAAAAAACACTTTGAAGCGGGTAAAACATCAGAAAATATAGACGCTGGAGAGCTCATGCAAAATCTATTGAAAATTAATGTAGTTTCTGAAAATGAACTGGAAAATTTTAAAGCTGCAATATTGAAAGAATATGTAACATACTGGCAAGGGAATAAGCATTAAATCATATCGATATTTGTAGATATGATATTGAATTCACCTTTTAAGCATGAATTATCCTGAGGTCTCGCGAATGAACTCTAAGTGTAAGATCTGTGGAAAAGAAGAAGGTTCCCTGTTCAGGGTGAATCATAAAGATTTAGGAAGTATAAAGCTCTGTGTAGGTTACATGAAAAATGAAGGAAAAGGGAGATCGCTGTGACTGAAGGAACTAAAATAGAAATTGAAAGTTTGGAGCACTTTATTTCTGACAAAAAACAGCTTGAACTAAGGACACAAAGGCTTAGTTCTTTGTCGAGTGAACTGAATAAAAAAACATTACCTTCGGAGGTTAGAATTTTTAAGGCTCTTGCAGATACTAATCGCCTTAAAATCATAAAATTACTAAAGGAAGGAGAACTCTGCGTTTGCGAACTAACTGCTGTCCTCAACACTTCTCAATCGACTGTTTCTCACCATCTTTCTGTGCTAAAAAATGCAGGTTTGATTAAAGAAAGGAAAGACGGGAAATGGTCTTATTTTCGTCTTTCTGATGGGGCAGTCATTGAAATCCTTAACCAGGCAAAACTGCTCATTGACGAGTAATATCTAGATGAAGCTCTTATATTGAAAGTGTAATATTGAAAGAAAATTTAACATTTCAAAAACGCTTATTTTAGAAAAATAAGGTTCCAGACAGAATAATCCTGGGAATTTCGACCTCGATAGCGGTAGCTTTTGTTAATAACCTTAGTTTCTAGATTCATTTCAAAAATATGATATTAGAATGTCAAAGCGCAACGGGAACGTTAAAAAGTAGAAATTTGAAAGAAAATTAGTTTTAAGGAAGATCAATATGTTCTGGAATAACTTATCTGTGGCAGTCAACTACTTTATTGAAATCGCCGTAGAGCTTACTGTTTTATTCATAGGGATAACCTTTCTCGTGGGACTGATTCAGGAGTACGTGTCAGACGAGACCATAAAAAAGCTATGGGAGGGCAGCACAAAGTTGTAGGCAGTATCATTGGAGCGGGAATTGGCGCATTCATTCACGGATTCGTGCCTACAGACATCGTCTCCCGTCTTGCAGGGCCGGACAATCCTCTGGCAATTCCTGTGGCTGCAATTGTTGGTATTCCACTCTATATCCGAGCGGAGACCATGATACCCATCGGACTGGCTCTCATTGAAAAGGGAATGAGCGTGGGAGCCGTTCTGGGATTGGTAATCGGCGGGGCAGGAGCCAGTATACCCGAGTTGGCGCTTCTTTCAGCCATATTCAAAAAGAAATTACTGGCGGCCTTTGTGGTAACCATTTTTTCCATAGCTGTGGTCGCGAGTTATCTGGCCAATTTAATGGTATTCTGAAAACCGCCAAAAAGAATTAGAAGTGACACCAGGCAGAAGACACTGAACCTTGTGTCATTTCTCAAATGTCTGCAAGATCCAATCTTTTATTTCATCTCTGACGCGCCGGAAAACTCTAAGCTGCTCTTCTTCCGACCCCACAACCGCAGCAGGATCTTCAAAACTTTTATGAATCACTTCTCTTGCTCTGGGATATTCTGCAGAAATCTCAAAATTTGTACTGCAGATAGGACAGGAAACTTTAGCACGATCACATACTGTGACTGCCATATCAAAAATGATATCTTGGAACTCTTTGGGGGTTTTGGAGTATTGACTGGAGATATCAATGCCTATTTCCTTCATTACCTGAACAGCATGAGGATTAACAGTTGTGGTACTGACACCTGCGCTGTAAGCCTCGTATCGATCTCCATAAATAGCCCTCAAAATACCTTCCGCCATCTGGGACCTGGCAGAGTTGTGGGTGCATAGAAAGAGAACCTTTTTCTTTTCCTGTGAGCTTGTATTTGGTGTCATCTAATTGTTATTGCATATAATGATTGATTAGCATTGCTATGTTTCCTTTAACCTCTTGGAACAAAATTAAAAAATCCGGATGAAAAAATAAAGATTTTTTGTGAACCGGTAAGGGAAAACCGGAAATAAGTAAAAGTAGTCGTTCAGGAATTCTGATGTTTAATCATACCTTTTTCCATATATTGATCCTATCTTTTTTATACCCAAGCTTTTAATTTCAGGCTCTCGACTGGCAAATCTCCGTATTGCCTTTTACTAATATCCAAATCTTCATTTAGGATTTCTACCGAAAACCCTGCTTTTTCTAGAAGCCTCAAATATTCCTCTTTTAAAACTGCACCAGCAATACAACCTGCAAGCAAGCTACTGTCATTTTTAAGCTCTTCAGGTAAGTCCTCCAGGAGAACCATATCCGAAATATACATCTTGCCTTCTTGTTTCAGGACACGAAAAGCTTCTCTGAAAACCTTTTCCTTATCAGGTGCCAGGTTAATCACACAATTGCTGATAATAACATCCACAGAACTATCTTCAACCGGAAGAGCCTCAATATCCCCATGACGGAATTCAATGTTTGAATATCCGTATTTTCTAGCATTAGACTGCGCTTTTTCAACCATTTCAGGAGTCATATCTACTCCGATAACCTTCCCTGAGCTTCCTATTTTCTGTGCAGCAAGAAAACAATCAAACCCTGCACCGGAACCCAGATCCAGAACTACATCTCCTAGTTTCAGTTCTGCAAAAGCGGTAGGGTTACCACAGCCAAGTCCCATGTTTGCATCCGGAACAGCCTGAACATCAGATTCAGAATAACCAAGAGACTTGGAAAGGTCTGCCGGGCTGGAATCACCACAGCATCCCCCGCCAGGACAGCAAGAGCCACCTAAAACTGCAATTTCCTGATACTTCTTTTTGATAACTTCCTTTTTTTCATTCGCATCCATTGTTCTACCCATTCCTTATAGCTGATATTTTTTATTCTATCTTAGCTTACTGTTAGTTCTCTTTAGCTTTGTTTTCAACTCGGTTATTAGTACCCTCGTTAGTGGTATTTTTAATTCTGTTTTTCAGTTTTATATATAGGACAGACTCCGGAAGACTGCTGTCCGTTACAACAGGGTTTTATATCCTTGATTCCAAGAAATTGAAGCAAATAACTGGTCTCCTCGTTTTTAATGCTGTAGATGATGTTTCTTCCCTGTTTTTCATACTTTAAAATTCCAGCTTCAACAAGAACTTTCAGGTGCTTTGAGACCGTAGTTTGGTCCTTTTTTGTAAGGGAAGAAAAATCACAGGCACAGTAACTATGTTCCAGCAGGTAAGAGAGGATAGTAAGCCGTGTCTCATCTCCGAGAGCTTTAAAGAACTTCACTTTACTATCAAGCATAATTATATGGATATATGGGCACATGTGCATATATATTTAATGGCTGTATATTCGAATCTTCTTGTTGCCGAAACCTGCTTTTTACAAATGACAATTAATTTATTGGGTACTATTTTATTACTTTCACTATCCAAAAAATAAGTGTTTAGAAGAGTATAAAAGACTCAGAAACTACTGAAATGGTTCTTATAAACCATATAAAAGCCGACTCCTAAAATTATAAAGCCTGCAACTTTTTTTAATGGAAAACCGAATTTTGAAACTTTCTGAAGCCTCGTGGAAGAAAAACTTGCAGAATAAGCAACAAGAAGCATTGGAACTGAAAAACCAAGAGAATATATGAAAAGCATTAATCCTCCATAAACAACTTCGCCTGAAACAGCAACCATTGTAAGGATTGAACCCAGTACTGGGCCAACACACGGAAGCCAGACAATCCCAAGAGAAATCCCAAGTAAAAACCCTCCTAAAAGGCCTTCTCGTTTAGAGTTTGCAAGGGATGAAAAATTTCCGAAAATGTTGAATGTGTTTAAATCAAATAGTAGCGAAATGCCCATTGTGATCAGAAGAACTTCTGCAAAAATGTTAAGGTAATCGAGATAAGCTGTGAGCGTTGCCCCGAAAATAGAAGTAACAATTCCCATGCAAGTAAAGGAAAGAGACAAACCTAATATGATTGCAATTGGTCTGAACTTTCCTTCTCCAGTTGAGTACGCAAAAACTGCCGGAATCACGGGCAGGATACATGGAGAGAGCACACTAACGACTCCCGCAAAAAAAGCTGCAACTGGTAAAAAATTGGAAAACATCCTTTAACCCTCTGTTTTCTTGGATTCAACAGCTTTGTCAAGAGTTTCTGAAAGGGTTTCTTTGTCGGTAACACCCAAGAATCTTGCGCTTTCTCTTTCTTGGCTTTTGCTGCCATCCTGTCGCATATAAACGTATTTTCCATTTTCTATATCCGTAATAATACAGGTATCCGGAATAACTCTTACTCCAAATTCTGTTGCGAACTCGGGATACTGTTTGATATCAATAAGCATGAAAGAGGCAGAATCCTGATACATTGGGAGTAATTCTGAGAATATTTCTTCTTGTTGCCCACAGGGAATACAACCCTTTGAACCAAGTTTCAGTACAACAGGACCTTTTTTGAGGGCTTCATCAATCTGACTCAGATTTGTAACTTCGATTAATTTCATTCCGCTACCAGAATCGCTAATGTTCTTTGTAACTTCAGCAGGCTTTGCTTCGTTGCCGGAATTATCAAGACCCGTGCAACCTGAGCTGAAGAGAAAGAAACAAAAAATCGCTAAAATCGAGAGCGATTTTATCAAAGGAAATGATAAAAAAGAAGTTCGTTCTTTACTTGGTATTCTATGCAATCGCTTCATTACAGTCCTCCAAAATTTTCATATTCTATTTTTTAGCTAAGAAGCAAGAATGGATTGTAGGATATCAAGATATGTTGATATATTCAAATGTGTTAAATATTATAAGTATTTTGCTCAAATTATCTGTACTTGTCAAAAGTATACGAAAGATTCTTGCATTGATGAACTTTATTAACAAAATAAAATATTTTTAATTGATTTGTTAAGTGAGAAATCAATCTATTTGCCCTCGTTTCCAGAGGTACAATTGCAGCTATTTTCTTTTTCTTTAGAGTTTTCACCTTCAAAGATGAGCTCATAAACGTTTTTTCCATAAGCGTTTTCCCAGCAAAGTTGAGAACTCCCTTCAATAAACACTGTTAACATAATTGCTTCAGATACCTCTTCTCTGCTTGTTTTCGGATTCGTTGCTTGCCAAAAATACTCATCTACACAGAACTGGTGCATTGTAAAGACAGAAGGTACAACAGCAACCAATCCCTCGATTTTAAGATCAAGCGCCTCCTTCGTAATGATAATGCGGCACATATTTATAAAAATTTTCAGCAATTTTTGGTGTAATACTTTATTCAAAAAGGACAGCTTAATCCCTCAAATTAATTTAAAAATCCTAAGTATAAAAAACGTGAGGCATATATCAAGAAATGTTGATATATTGTAAGTTACGATTTCAAAAGTCCCAAAAAAAGATTCAGTATAAATAATAGCATGTTAGATATCAAAAATAATTGATATGAAAACTTTTAATTAGAAAGCTTAATCTCTTTTATTTATGAGCTATTGTTGTCCTACCGACCCTGAGAAAAAGAAAGAATGGGAAGAGAAAATGCTCCAGGAAATCGATTTCCTGGACAAAGATATAAAGAAAGCCAGTGAGATATTCAGCGCTCTCGGGCATCCTATAAGGCTGAAGATTGCTTATTTTCTCTCGCAGAGAGATCACTGCGTATGCGAACTGATATTCAAGTTAGATGAGAAACAGAATCTTATTTCCCATCACCTGACTATTATGAAAAAATGTGGAATTATCGAAGCTTACAGCAATTCAAAGTGGCGGTTTTATAGGCTAAACCCCGAATTTGGAGATATTTTAAACGTTATCTCAAAGATAAAGCCCCTCGAAACTAAGTAAACATCAAAATTCATTTCTTTACATAGTCTCAAAGACTGTATGAACAGTTACCATAATTTTGGCTCTGTAGAAATCCTCAATATTCAGGCGAAAATCAAAGTTAACAAAAATCCAAAAAGTATTATCACTTATTGGATAGATTTGCCGGTTTCAACCTAATGATAGTGGATTTGAGAGGTTTTCTACAAAACCATAATTTTATTTGCTTGTATTTCAAATAATACTGTAATAACTTTACTCGTGTTTAGTTATTATCGATATAATTCAATACTATTCTGGAACTGGGGGGATATTAGTGACTCTTAACAATACTTACCAAATAATTCTAATTGCAACAGATGGGTCTAAGTGTAGTCAACACGCAATTCTTCAAGGAATGGAACTCGCAAAATTAATGGGTGCAAAGGTCTATGCCCTTTATGTTCTGGACAAAAATGCATATGTTCCGCCTACATTAGAAACACCAATTTATCTAGGTTCTAAATGGGATGTCATGGAGGAAACTCTACATCAAGAGGGAGACGATGCTATTCGATATGCAAATGATGTTGCACAGAGTAAGGGAATAGACTTTGAAGGTGTGGTTATTGAAGGTAACCCAGCTAATGCAATCTTAGAATTCGCGGAGCAGAAAAAAGTAAATATGATAATAATGGGAACTCTTGGTAAAGGTGGGTTAGAAAAATTTTTGCTTGGAAGCGTAACAGATAAGGTAATAAGGCATTCAAAAAGTTCTGTCCTTGTAGTAAAGGAACAAAATTAGAATAAAATCAGGTAAGAAGTTAAGAAAAACTTAAATGGTAATAAAGTGAGGGTTTTCAGTCACCACAGCAACAATTACAGTCCTCTTCTTCTTTAGTATCTTTTTCAAAGATTTTATCGTATACGTTTTCTTCGTATATATTAGTCCATCCTATCTGTGAACCAGCAGCAATAAACATTGCAACTGAGATAGCGTCTGCAATCTCTTCCTTTGTAGCTCCTGCAGTAATTGCTCTTTGTGAGTGAGTGTAAACACAAAATTGGCAGCGCATAAGTACTGAAGAGGCAACGGCTATAAGTTCTTTTGTTTTAAGATCAAGA
>Ga0183100_1001013_pt1 | contig 15958 bp, 13 predicted proteins | sample Biomet2_FD_127789 | JGI IMG/M metagenome (GOLD analysis project Ga0183100, IMG submission 127789) | Microbial communities from bioreactor (seeded with anoxic lake sediment) at LBNL, California, USA - Biofuel metagenome 2 | ecosystem: Engineered > Bioreactor > Anaerobic > Unclassified ...
AAATACAAATTATTTGAAATAATTAATACGGTATCTATTTTTTATCTGAGGGTTTATACACTTAATGAAACTTAAAATGACTATCCGGTAATCCTTTCTGTATAAGGAAACAAAATTTCGAATAGGAAGGTTGATTCGAACACGAGATTGCGTCAGCGAACCAGCATTTTTGTTGAGAAACCATCCGTTTCAGAACGAAGCCGGATCAGGTATAACTGATTTTTCAAAGGTTTGAAACTGATGGTTGCGGAAGGTGGCGATATGGTGGTGTGCTTGATCGGCCGGCCATAAAGATCAAAGATGTCAAGCTGAGTCGAAAGAGTCCAGCTTTTCGGGAACCAGACACACAACATGGACGATTGTTTGGTAAAGATAACGATCGGTCTCTCAGACAGAACTGTATCGTTGTTGTCGCTGGTTGTATCTGTAGGTGGAAGTTTCATGACGACCGGTTCAATCCACAGGGACGTGTTGACTGGCTTGTAAAATCGTGCAGGGAAGGGATACCATAAGGCATTGTATTGGAAATAGGCCGTATTGAAAGATTGATTTCGCAGTGCGGCATAGACATAGAACGAGTCAGCCGTCGCCGCCAGCGGATAAGTCAGTTGATAACCGACGTAAAAATCAGTCCCTGCAGAAACAGGTGTTTCAAAGCGCAGGTAATTTTCGCAATTACTAAAGTTTGTTTTGGTGATCGTTGTGAAACGTCCGCTGGTATAACCGGTATAATTAGGATTCAATATCGCTTCAGCCAGTACGGTGCCAGGAAGGCTACCACCTTTGTATACGTTCACGGTTATAGGTGTCTGAGTGCTGTATATTCCTTTTGCTGCCATCAAATAAATGCCTTTGATGATGATGGAATCTGACGTTGTAAAATGTTCGGCGTATTGAAACAGGCCTTTATCGCTTGACGTTAAAGGGGAACCATAGCTAGCTGAGTCCATCAGCACAATGCCCAGGGAGTCGGAAGGAAGGATATTGGTCAGGCGCCTTGCCGGATTTTTGGCATAAGGATCCATTCCGTTCACTTGAACGACCTTGGCAGAGGAGCCGGACAAGCCGGGTGCCAGCCAATGCTTTAGTTGTTTGGTCGAATCGGGAAACTGATCCCAGGCTCTGTAGAAACGGGAAAAGAAATCTCCGGTGTATACGGTATCGCAACCATTTTCTCCGCCTGAATCGCCGCCGGTTAAACTAGCCCTGAGCCGGTGGTTCCGGTCAAATAAAGGAGAACCTGAAGATCCTCCCCAGGTATGCCCGATTGACCATTTTCGAACTAGCCAGTGATTGCCACCGGCTATACCGTCTGATTGACCAACCCAGTCGATGTTTTTAACCGTGTCTTCATCGATACAGTATTTCATGACTTCTCCATAAGGATGATGGATACAGGTAAAAGGCGTATCGGACCGTGTGGTGTCGGTGGACCATCCGGCCAGATACGGCCGGTAATCGGCAGGAGGCAATTCGTTCAATTCCAGCAGGGCGAAGTCGACTTCGTTGGAAATGGCCTTGGTCACACTACCTGATACTGAAAATTCTTCAGATCCCCGGATGCGTTTGTCGCATCTGGGTGATTTATAGTTTAGGAAAGCAACGACCCGACTGCCATAGGAGGCATTGTTCTGGAGACAATGCGAGGCTGTCAACAAATAGGGCTTTCCATCTCCGGCGGTGTTGTTGAGTAAGGTTCCTGTACAGTAGGTGTTGCCGTTGATGATGAGCAGGCAGACACTTCTGGACAAGGTGTCGAGGTCCGTGTTGCAGGTGACTTCAGGTAGGCAGGGAAGGTTGATTTGATTGAAGCGGGTGCCGGTTCTGAACAACCCCAGATAATCATGATTGACTTCACTGATGCACAATTGGCCATTGAAGGTGGCATCCGGTGGCTCATGGTACTCGATGGTCAGTTCGTCTCCTGGAACAGGGGCGATGCTGAATTCTCCGCCGTCAGGCCTGTTTTTGTTGGTAAAAGCACCAAGCACACAGGAACGGTCTGAGTTGTACAGGAAGACCTCGGCTTTGTCTGGAATCAGGAACCGGCTAAACAGGACATTCAACGAATAGGCGCCGGATGAACGGATACCGACTTTCCAGATGCGGGTACCATTTTCCGTGTAAAAGGTTTCACCTGAATTTTCAGGAGTCAGGTTGGTAAAAAACGTATGGGCAAATCTCAAACCTCCGACACGGTTGCCCGGTAGTGCGTCGATTTCGAGCAGGGAATCAATATTGACGGAGGGCATTTCAATAAAATAATCCACAGCGGTCCTCAGCCCTGAATGAATCTCAGCATCGGCGTCCAGTGGTTTTCCGCCGTAAGAAACCTGCCCGTGGGCAACCGTAACCAAACAACCAAACAGACAGACAAGCAGCAGCCGCACCAGAAAGATGCTGTTGTTGCATGCCTTGTGCACAAAAGTGAAGACCTGTGTGTCAGATGGCTGTCTGCTCTTCGTACTCATGTTCCCAATTGCGCTTTGACTTGAAATACATGTGGACAGGCCACCAGGTTGCCGGCAGGCTGATAACGAGCGTTGTCACCAGAATGACCAGGATATCTTTCAGCTGGACATTGACAGGATAGGCATCAACGATGTAATTACCACCGCCGCCTAGTTTAAGGAGACCGTAATGTTGTTGAAGCAAGCACAGGAGAGCGCCGAGCAGGATGCCGACAATGGCTCCGGTAAAGGCAATTAGCCAGCCTTCAATCAGAAAAACTTGCCGGATCATCTGTTTGCTGGCACCAAGTTCGCTTAGCGTAACGGCATCTTTTTTCTTTTCAATGATCAGCATAGACAAAGAGCCGATCACGTTGAACAGGGCAATCAGGAGGATAAACGACAGAATCAGGTACGTCATCCATTTTTCGATGCGGTTGATCCGGTAGAAATCGGCTTTTTGTTCCATAATGCCCTGAACCGTGTAGGCTTTGCCCAGTAATTTTTGGAAAGAGTTGATGACAGCGGTTGCATTGGCTCCCGGTGTAAGCTTCAGTTCGACGGCTGTTACCTGGTCGGGGTATTCAAATAACTCTCTGGCAAAGGCCATGGGAACAATAACATAGTTGTTGTCGTATTCCGGCTGATTGATGCCGAATGAACCGCAGACAAGTATTTGGGCTGATTTGAAGGAAGAAGCCGGATCGACCAGATTGATCGTGCCTGTCCGGTTAGGAACATCAATGGTAATAGGATCGATGAAGGAACTGCCGGTTCCAAGGACAGATGCCAGTCCGATGCCGATTGTGGCATACTGAAAGTCGGATTCATGCAATTTGAAATTTCCGGCATACATTAGACTGTCAATATGGGTCAGTTTATCGAAATTGTCTTGTACGCCCTTGATAATTGCACTGGTCTGAGCTTCTTTATAAACCAGCAAGGCGTTTTCTTCCAGCGTTTCACAGTAAACGGACACATTCTTGTCATGCCGTATCGATTCGAAGGCTTTGGAATTGGTTCTGAAGGTTTTACCTTCTACCACCTTGATTTTTACCTGCGGGTCAAAATTGCTGTACATGCCTCCAAGTAATTTCTGGAAGCCGTTATAAACGGACATGGTGCAGACGAGGGCAGCCACGGCAGCTGCCACACCGAAGACAGACACCATGGACACAATGTTGATGGCATTGTGTTTCTTTTTCGAGAAAAGATATCTTTTTGCAATGATAAAAGGCAGTTTCACTTCTGATTGATTTTATCCAACAGTGCGTCGATGTTTTCGGCGTATTCCGTCGTTTCATCCAAATAAAAGGTTAGTTCCGGCATTCGCCTGAGTTGAAATCTCAACTTTTCAGCCAGTTCATGGCGGATGGTTTTGGCGCTTTTCTGAATGTTCTTGAGCACATCTTCTTTATTATCTTTAGGGAAAATGCTCAGATAGACGCGGGCTGTGCTCAGATCGGAGCTGACAATGACTTCACTTACCGTAACCAGCATGCCATGGGTGGCACGGGTCTGAGCTTGGAAGATCTCGCTGAGCTCTTTTTGCATCAGGCGATTGACTTTATTTTGTCTGGTAGTATCCATAATGACTTATTTTTTACGAATGATGGTCAGCCCGTCACGAATTGGCAGTATGACTTTTTCTAACCTGGAATCTGTTGCAATGTAATCGTTAAAATCAATAATTGCAAGGCTTTGTGCATCGTTTGAGGGAACAGGACCGAGAATTTTACCATACCAGAGGGTGTTATCGACCAGGATGATGCCTCCCTGGATAACTTTCGGCAAGACGGCATCAAAACAGGTTTTGTAGTCTCGTTTGTCTACATCTAGAAAAACCAGATCAAACGGGCCTTCCAGTTTATTGATCCATTCAGTGGCATCACCGATGTGCAACCGGATTTTTCCGGCATAGCCTGACTTCTCAAACCATTCCTTGATAATGTCTTCAAGCTCGTCGTTGTGCTCAACAGTATGGATTTCAGCCTCCTCGTCGGTGCCTTCAGCCAAACAGATAGCGGAATAACCGGTGAAGGTTCCCAGTTCCAGCACTTTTTTCGGATGGAGCATCCGGCAAAGCATGACCAGTAAACGTCCTTGATAATGGCCTGACACCATTCTCCCATTCAGCAGTTTGGCATTTGTTTCCCTGTTCAGCTGGCGGAGGAGTTCAGGCTCCTTATCTGAATGGTCAGCCAGATAGCGTTCCAGTACCTCCTCATCCATCATAACAGCTTTTAAACTTCAGTAGGGAAATTAGGAAGGAGGAAGTGGTCAGCATTGTTGATGATCGTGTCAACATGGTTGATTTCCAGAAATGTGGTACCACCGGCTACGCCGAAGCTGCTGCTTAGATAGATAACCATATCGTTACAGTCAAGCCAGCCTCGTTCTTTCAGCATGCGGAGGGCTGCGACCAAGTATATGCGAGTGCTTTTCCTGATTTCCTGATAAATCGGGAAAACGCCGTAGGATAAGGCTAGTTGGCGAACGGTACGTTCACGGTAACAGATGGCATAAACAGGATTACTACCTCTGAATGCCGCTATATATCTGGCTGTTGTGCCTGTGTATGAGTCCGTTACGATGGCCTTTGATTTTAGCCTGGCAGATGCATTGACCGATTGCTGAGCCAGAAACGATGTGGCATCCATGGTTTCTTCATTAAACGGAATGTTGATGTCGTTTTCGGCATTTTTTGTCTTTTCGGCTTCTTCTGCAATCTTGGCCATGGTTTGTACGGCTTCGACAGGGTACTTGCCATAGGCGGTTTCTCCGCTGAGCATCAGGGCATCAGTCCGGTAATAAATGGCATTGGCCACGTCGGTTACTTCGGCACGTGTCGGCCGGGGATGCTCAATCATCGTATGTAACATTTGGGTCGCAACGATGACCGGTTTCTTTGCCTGTACACATTTTCTAATGAGCATGCGCTGAATACCGGGGATTTTTTCCTGTGGCACTTCGATGCCCAGATCGCCACGGGCGACCATCACGCCATAGGCTACTTCCAGAATTTCGTCGATGTTGTCGACACCTTCCTGGTTTTCGATCTTGGCGATGATCTTGATCGGACTGACGTTGTCGTCCAGTATTTCCTGAATAGCCAGCACATCCTGTTTGCTTCTGACAAATGAATGGGCAATGAAGTCTACCTGATAGTCGATGGCCAGCAGGATGTTCTTTTTATCTTTTTCCGTCAGAGAAGGCAGATTGATGCGGACACCAGGGATGTTGATGCTTTTGCGGCTGCCAATCAACCCGTCGTTTTGCGCTTCACAGATTAAATAGTCGGCCGTTTTGTCGATGACTTTCAGGTCAATTTCGCCATCATCAATCAACAAGTCTATCCCTGGGTTAATATCTTTTACCAGATTTGAATAAGTGCAGTTGATGCATTCAGCGGTGGTCGTTTTAGACGGGTCTCCTGCAAAATGGATCAGTTCGCCGGTCTTGACCATAATTTCCTTGTCGTCCTGATTGATTGTTGTCCTGATTTCAGGGCCTTTCGTATCCATTAGAATGGCAATTTCTGAGGAAACAGTACGGACGTTTGTTATGATTTTCCGGAAGCCTTCCTCATTCAGATGGGCCGAATTCATGCGGACGACGTTCATTCCCGCATCAAACAATGCCTGAAGAAATTCAACGTCACAACGTTTATCTGAAATGGTAGCGACTATTTTGGTATGTTTTGACATAGTGTGAGAATATATGAGCGATGAATAAATGCTTGGTGAAGCTGTATTGTCCTGACGTCACAACAACGATGGTCTGCGTTCAGGCAGTCTGTAAAGCCAGAATGGCTTCGATCCCTTTCCGGTATGATTCCATGCCGAATCCCGCAAACGTAGCTTTGCAAGCAGACTCAATCATGGAGACGTGCCTGAAATCTTCACGTTTCCGGATATCCGAGATATGAACCTCGATGACCGGTGTCGTAACGGCGCGGATACAATCGGCCAATGCGATGGAGGTATGCGTATAGCCGCCGGCATTCAGGACGATGCCATCAAAATCGAATCCGATTTCCTGGATCTTGTCTATCAGAGATCCTTCATGATTTGACTGAAAATAGTCGAATTTCACCTGAGGGTAATCCGCTTTGATCGTTTCGAAATAGGCTTCGAAGGATTGATAGCCATAGATGGTTGGCTCCCGTTTCCCGAGCAGGTTGAGATTAGGCCCGTTGATGATGGCGATTTTGATCATAGTGAGCTCTTTTTTTGTATTTTTGCAGAAATAGGCAACGTTCCCTTTATGCCTGGTCTTTCGTTTTTATTCACGAAAAGACAATAGCGCAAATGATGACAAAGGTAACGCTTTTTTTCAAAAATTCAGTGAAGAACAATGATGCCAATCGGTTGGTTCAAAAAATATACAGCCTTTCTAAAGTTGGAGAAATCATTATCCGACAACACAGTTTCTTCTTATCTGAGTGATTTGCAAAAGCTGATGGATTATACCGGACAGGATCTTTCAGAATTGAAGGCTTCGGATCTGGAACATTTTTTTGCCCAGCTTCGTGATCTGGGCATTCAGGCCAGATCTCAAGCCAGAATACTTTCAGGTATTAAATCGTTTTACAGATTTCTGCTGCTTGAACATACCATCGAGATTGATCCGACCGAACGCATCGATGCCCCGAGATTGGGAAGGCATTTGCCCGAAGTGCTGAGCCTTCAGGAAATCGATGCCATCATCGAAGGCATCGACCTGTCAAAAAAAGAAGGCCAACGTAACAAAGCCATGCTTGAAACGTTATATAGTTGTGGCCTTCGGGTTTCAGAACTGGTGAGTCTCAAATTGTCCCATTGCTATTTTAATGAAGAATATGTGATGGTGGAAGGCAAAGGAAACAAACAGCGCCTGATTCCGATTTCTCAACGGGCCATTCATGAAATCAATCTGTGGCTTGAAGATCGCAGGGTGCTTGATATCAAGAAGGGTAACGAGGATTATGTATTTCTGAACCGGAACGGAGCGGCGCTGACCCGGTCCATGATCTTCAGGATTGTACAGTTTCAGGCAGGTATGGCTGGTATCAACCGGACCATCAGCCCGCATACGTTCAGACATTCGTTTGCCACGCATATGCTTGAAGGTGGTGCCAATCTGAGGGCTATTCAGCAAATGTTGGGCCATGAAAGCATCCAGACAACAGAAATTTATACCCATATGGATAAGACATTTCTCCGGGAGCAAATTCTTTCGTTTCATCCTAGAAATCAACGGCTGGAATCAACTACGTAAGTATTAACCATAAATAGACTACCATGAATCGACCCAGTAGTGTCAGACAGCGGTTGTATCAACATCGATTCAACCATAGGTTTACAAACGCGATGACCTGTTTCCGGTCTTTGGCCGGGTTCGAACGGCAATGGCTTGCCATGATACTATTGCTGGCCTGTCTGCCTTTATCAGCTCAGCAATTGACAGGAAAATGGAAGGGCAAGTTAGCTGTCAATCAGGCGCTATCCCTGAGGGTCGGTTTGAGTGTCAGCCAAGTCGATTCAGGTTATGCCGCTACTATGGACAGCCCTGATCAGGGAGCCTATGGCATTCCGGTTGATGCCGTCCGCTTTGATGGCAATGTGCTGAAAGTTACCATAAACAAGTTGTCTGTCATTTATGAAGGCACTTTCACTAAAAACGGGGAGTTGACCGGCCTTTTTAAACAAGGAAGCACTCAAATACCGTTGGTACTGACACGTGATACCTCAGGTGAAGTGAATGTATCCAGGCCTCAAGAGCCCAAAGAACCTTTGCCATACAAAGTGGAAGACGTTACTTTTCCTAACCGCGAAGCTGGTATCACATTGGCCGGTACGTTGACACTCCCAAGTGAAAAAGGGCCCTATCCGGTCGTGGTTTTGATTTCCGGCAGCGGCCCGCAAAACAGGAATGAGGAACTGTTTGGACACAAACCGTTTTTAGTCATATCCGATTTTCTAGCACGCAACGGTATTGCTGCTCTGAGAGTGGACGACAGAGGAACGGGCAGTTCGACCGGGGATTTTTCAATGGCAACGACACAAGATTTCGCCGGTGATGTCAATGCTGCTGTCAATTATCTGAAGGGCCGGAAAGAGATAAGCCGGAAACATATCGGACTGGCCGGACATAGTGAAGGCGGCTTGATTGCTCCGATGGTTGCTTCAACACGAAAAGATATAGACTTCATCGTATTACTGGCCGGGCCAGGTCTTCCAGGGCATAACATACTGCTGATTCAACAACAGCTTATAGGAAAGGCCATGAATATGACAGATGAGCAGTTGGAAAAGACATTGGCTACAAATACGACACTTTTTGACATCCTTCTTTCCGGGAAAGAGGAAACTTCTATAAAAGCCCAGGCAAAAACGTTTCTGATGGAAGAACTGGCCAAAACGCCTGCCAGTCAGAAGCCGGCTGGAAAGTCGGATGAAGTCACGGCTGAAGAAGTACTTAAGGCATATACTACGCCATGGATGCTCAATTTTCTGAAGTATGATCCGGCTCCTGCCTTAAAAAAAGTACATTGTCCTGTGCTGGTGCTGAACGGATCCAAAGACCTTCAGGTGTCGGCAGTAGAAAACCTGACTGCTATCAAACGGGCCTTGCAGGATGGTGGAAATGAACGGGTAACCATCAGGGAATATCCGAATCTGAATCATTTGTTTCAAACGTGTAAAACCGGATTACCCGCTGAATACGGGACCATTCAGGAAACAATTTCTCCTCAGGTGCTGAACGACATTTCAAATTGGATCCGGATGACTGTAAAATGAGCGGAACTGATCTTGCCAGATATAGTATCGGGCAGCAGAGAAACACCTATGTGAAACGCTGTTGCTCGATAATGTAAGTTGGAATCATCACTCAAGTATTGTCGTGGCTTCCGTGGCAGTCCCACTTGATCCCCCCGTACTGTCGGCACTCACCTGTGTGGAATCTCTGACCACCTTCGGGTATGGTGTCTGACATTTATACGGTCTTAATATTTCGGTTTTCGGTCCGGGGAACTTCGCCCGGTATTTCGATAAGCTTTTATCCTTTAAAACTCTTTCCATAAAGTATCCGAATACAGGTAAGGCTGTACGGCTACCTTCGCCCAAACTACCGGTCCGGAAGTGAATGCACCGGTATTCACCGCCAACCCAGGAACCACCGACCAGGTTCGGCGTCACACCTACGAACCAGGCATCTGAGTGGTTGGAAGACGTTCCAGTCTTTCCCCCGAAATCGGTATTGTATCTGAACAAGTCGTACGACCATAGATTTTGAGTCGTTGCCCCTGGTTCCGTCATGCCTCCAAGCAACATCTGAGTCATCAGGTAGGCTGTTTCATAAGGAATAGCCTTTTTCATCCGGGGTTCATGTTCATAAATGACCTTTCCGTTGCTGTCAACAATCTTGGTTACCAGGACTGGCTCTTGTCTGTAACCCTCATTGATGACGGTACAGTAACTATTAACCAGTTCCAGCAAGGAAACGTCAGATGATCCGAGACTGATCGAAGGCGTTTCGGACAGATAGGATCTGATACCCATGGCATGAGCAGTCCGGATGATGTTGCCAATGCCGATCTCTCTGGCTACCTGGACGGCAATACTGTTTACGGAGCGGGCAAACGCATATTTCAAGGTCATATTCGTTCCGCTGAAATAGCCACTGGCGTTTCCTGGCTTCCAGATGGTTGTATCTCCATATCCGTGCAAGTCCCATTCGATCGGCTGGTCGACCCGGTAATCACAGGGACTGAGCCCCTGGTTGAAGGCTTCCGAATAAACAAACAGCTTGAATGTCGAACCCGGTTGCCTTTTTGAAAGGACTTTGTCGTATTGCCAGAAACTGTAATCAATGTCACCTACCCAGGCTTTTACCTGGCCGTTCTGAGGTTCCATGGCTAGGAAGCCGCAGTGCATGAACTTCACCATGTACCGGATAGAGTCCATCGTGCTCATTAAAACTTCTTTGGATCCATTCTTGAAATCAAATACCCTCAGTTTGTGGGGCTTGTTCATAAAGTACTTCACCGAGTCCGGATCATGAGGATATTTAGCAGCCAGCATACGCCAGTACGTCGTTTTTCTGGCAATGCTTTCAATGAAACCAGGAATCTCAACGTGTTTTTCATCCTGCCATGGATTGGTATTGCCCCAATGACTGTTGAAATTTTCCTGTACGCGCTTCATCTGCATGGCAACCGCTTCTTCCGCGTATTTTTGCATCCGTGTGTCGATGGTCGTGTAAATTTTTAGCCCATCGGAATATAGGTCCAGATTGTTTTCTTTGCAGAAGGCTTCCAGATATTGCATCACGGCATCCCTGAAGTATCTGGCCTGGCCGTCTGAGATGGTTTCGACCGTATAGTTGAGTTTTAGCGGAAGCCGTTTCAGCGAGTCACATTCAGCCGGAGTGATGACATGGTGGGTCATCAGGTTATCCAGTACCAGGTTTCTGCGTTTCAGGCATTTGGCAGGATTGATGCGAGGATTGTAGGTGGTTGTGGCTTTCAGCAAACCGACCAGCATGGCGGCTTGTTCAATCTTTAGGTTGCCAGGTGTGGTGTTGAAATAGGTTTTACTGGCTGTTTTGATACCATAAGCATTGCATCCGAAATCGACGGTATTCAAATACATGGTCAGGATTTCATGCTTGGTGTAGAACAGTTCGATTTTGAAGGCGGTGACCCATTCCTTGGTCTTCATGATAATAATCCTGACACCCGGAATTTTGCCTAATATACCAGTTGAATAATACGACCTGGTTTTGAATAGGTTTTTAACCAACTGCTGTGTGATGGTGCTGGCACCTCTGGCGTTTCCTTTGGTCATATCCCTGGCTGCAGCCAGCAATCCTTGAAAGTCAATGCCGAAATGTTTGTAAAACCGTTCATCTTCGGTATCGATCAGTGCATCAACGACGATTGGAGCAATTTCATTGAATTTAACAGGCGTCCTGTTTTCCCTGAAATATTTGCCGATCAGTTGACCGTCAGCACTGTAGACTTCCGTTGCAAAGTTTTGTTTGGGATGGTTGATGGTCATCAGCCCCGGCGATTTTCCAAACATCCAGAACAGATTGATGTCTACGATAAACAGGTAGAGTAAAAAACAAGCAATCAGATCAACGAAAACGATCAACGTTTTTTTATACCACGGCGATCGTCTGTACATGGCGACATGTTTGTCTTTCTGAATTTTCAGAAAAGCCAGACATCTTTGGAAAAATGGCAGAAGTGCCTCCCACAAGATCAGAAGATAACGCCAAGGTTTTTTTTGCATGTGGTGTTGAAGATAAGATCCTATTTCTTGGATCAATCGTTTTTTTTCAGGTTGAATCATCCTCAGTTTTTTTATAAGGAAATTGAAATAGAGTGGGGCTTACAGGTCTATCCGCATGATGTAATCGGTCATCAGATAGCCGGAACCGATATCGAAATCGCCTTCCTGATGTATTTGCAACCCCATTTTCTTGTAAAATGAAACAGCTTTGTTGTACCGGTTGACATTTAGTTCGACAGAACACGGTGCTCCTGCAGCTAATTTTCTGGCGTAATCAAAGATGGCGTTCAGTAAAAACTTGCCGGTGCCATCGCCTTGATGTTCAGGAAGGATATATAGTTTGTGTAGATGAAATACTTCTTTATCTTCTTTACTAACAGACACATATCCGATTGGTGCATTTCCATCAAAGGCAATGAAAAACAGGTGCCCTTTGACCGTCATCTGTTCGTTGAGTGATGCTTCAGAATACATCCAATCGTACATATAATCAGCCTGATCCGGGCTAAGTATGTTTTCATACGTGTTAAACCAGGTTCTCCCGGCCAGGTCATGAATCAATCCGATATCCTGGGTGGTTGCCTGTCTGATAGTCTTCATGTTTAATGAAATAGTTGCGCAAAAGTACTGAATTTATCCAACCGCCATCTCAATTTGTTGTGAAATGTTGTGAATGCGTATGTTTAAAGAGAAATCAGGTAGATCGGCTAATAGACAAGATCTTGGTATTCAGGATGACGTTTCAGGTAAGCGCCGACATACGGACAGGTTGCGATGACCTTCAGACTGTTCAGCCTGGCATATTCCAGGCCTTCGTGTACCAGTGATGCGGCGATGTCTCTGCCTTCCAACGGTTTTGGGACCCAGGTATGCGTAAAATTAAGTACGTTATCCTTCTGCAGATAGGTCAGGAAGCAAGTCATGCCTTCCAACTCCACGAAAAACCGGTGTTCTTTCGGTACATGCATGATGCTGTATTCCATGGATAGTCTGTGTTTATTTGATTAAACTGGTGAATGACACTGATACTTGAAAACAAATCAGGTTAGTTTTTGTTTAATTTCTCTGACGGACCTTTAATAAAGTAGAAAACGCAACATCCAAATAAAAGCAAGGAGATAAGGGTGGCCCATAGGGTATCGTCTACGCCAAATTGGTCAGGGCTGGAGGTAAACCATCCGTTGTTTTGGCCGAATGTAAAAAAAGTGGACAGCGCATTGTTCGTAAAATGCGCGGCGATCGGTACCCAGATGGAACCGGTCCACCACAGCAAATAGCCGAACCAGGCTCCAAGCAGAAGTCGTGGAAAGAATCCGAAAAATTGTAGATGGATGGCACTGAAAATGAAGGCTGTGACCCAGATGGAGGTATGCATGACCCATTTTGGATAATTGCCTGAATCCAGTCGGTTATTCAAGGCATCCGATAATAGCCGTTGCACAAGTCCACGAAAAAACAACTCCTCGCCAAAACCGGCAACCATGGCTACGATAAACAGATTGACCATCAAGTCTGTCCAGGATGAACCACTCAGCATCTTATTGGTGACATCGGTTGCAGCTGATTCTGAGGTGCGCATCCATTGCTCTACATGGTTCAGACAATCGGGGAACCGTAATCCTTCATTCCAGGTTACCAGCAGATTGATGAATGGCATGGCTACTAACAGACTGAATATAGCCATCAGAACGTATCTTGCATCCGGTGTCTTGAACCGGAGGAACGTGCCAGGCCGCTCCTTATATAAATGGGTCAGCACAAAAGGAGGCAAGACGAACAGGCATAACGATTGAATCAGCTGTGTTATCCTGAGCATACCTGTGTCTTCCATCAACTTGGCGGACAGTTGTGCTACCAAATGGATATCAAATGATGACTGTATCAGCAAGATGATCATCAGCAGTCCCCAGGCTGCCAATGTTCCGGCCAGTAAAACAGCCAATAGTAGTATTAACCGGTTTAAAAAAGTCTTTCCGTTCATTCATTTGAAGGTTTATTGGGCAAAGATACACAGAAACCTGATGGGTTGGATTTGATTCTACTATCAGATAGTCAGAGAAAACTATTTTCAAAACAATGACCAATCAGTTCTTTATTCTTTTTGTCAATTCAAAGAATAAGTTTAATTTTGCGGCTCAAATTTCAAACAACCATGAATGTAGATAAACAAGTTATTGATCAGGTCAATGCCGTTTTGAAAGTCAGCATCGTAAAGGCTGATTATGAAGATAAAGTGGAAAAGGCGCTGAGAAATTATCGTAAAAAGGCAAATATCCCAGGCTTCCGTCCAGGTAATGTGCCCGTTGGGCTCATTAAAAAGATGTACGGAAAAGCCGTGTTGGCAGAAGAAGTTCAGAACACGATCTCTGAGACCTTGTACAACTACATCAAGGATAACAAGATCAGCATTCTTGGTGAACCGATCCCCAGTGAAAATCAGGTTCCGATTGATTTCAATTCACAGGAAGATTTCGAATTTAGTTTCGATATTGCCCTGTCTCCTGAACTTACCTTCACGCTCAACAAGAAAGATGCTGTTCCCTATTATGCCATCGAAGTAACGGAAGAGATGGTGAGCAATCAGGTGAAAAGTCTGGCCAGCCGGAATGGTTCATACATCAAGGCTGAAACGGTTGAAGCAGCCGACGTCGTTAAAGGGACACTGGTTGAACAAGCTGAAAAAGACGGAATCACAGTGGACGATGCCGTCCTGATGCCTTCATATTTCAAGAATGAAGAGGAGAAAGCGAAATTTGTAGGCTTGGCAGTCGGTGATAAGGTGGTGTTCAATCCTTCTGTTGCTTATGACAAAGCTGAAGGAGAAATGGCTTCTTTGCTGAAACTTCCCAAGGAGGTAGCCAAGGACATTGTCAGCGAATTCAGTTTTGAAATAAAAGAGATTACCCGGTATAAAGAAGGTGAACTTAATCAGGAACTGTTCGATGCTATTTACGGTAAAGATGTGGTGACGACTGAAGAAGCCTTCAAAGCTAAAGTGAAGGAATCTGTCGAAAGTCAGTTCGTTTCCGAAAGTGATTACCGGTTTATGGTTGATGCCAAAGACGTACTGCTTAAAAAGCTCAAGGATGTTCAGTTCCCTGTTGAGATCCTGAAACGTTGGTTGGTAACGACCAAGGAAGGTAAGACTATTGAATCGGTTGACGAAGAAATGCCAAAGATGGTCGAAGATCTGAAGTGGCACCTGATGAAAGAACAGATTGTGAAAGAAAACAATCTGACCATTACCGATGATGACTTGATGGAAACAGCCAAGAAAGTAACGCGGGTGCAGTTCGCACAATATGGTATGATGAATGTACCGGATGACCTGCTTGCCAACTATGCTTCGGATATGCTGAAAAAAGACGAATCCAGACAAAATGTTATGGATCAGGCTATGAGTTCAGTGGTCGCCACTTATTTGAAAGGTGTCGTCAAGCTGAATGAAAAAGCCATCAGTCTTGAAGATTTCAATAAATTATATGCCTGATTTGTTAAAAAAACGATGTTTTAAGCCTCTCAGGAATGACTCTTTAAAAAAAAGGCTGTGAAATCTATTTCACGGCCTTTTTTTTTGTACAAGTCACATTTTTATTTATAAATTTGTTTTCCAGCTCAATTAGACGGCTTTATTTTGAGAACTGTTTTATGTCAGTCAACAACTGTTTGTTGGCAGCCGGATTGGAGCTAAAAGGTATTTATTAGTTTTTAAGATTCAAGGTTTTTATTAACACAACGATTTGTATGAATGATTTTCGAAACTATGCCACCGGCCATTTGAATATGAGTGGAGCAGCTTTGGATGATTATATGAAAATCACCAGTAGCTATATCTCACCGACCATCATTGAGGAAAGGCAATTGAACGTCGCGCAGATGGATGTTTTTTCCCGTCTTATGATGGACCGTATTATTTTTCTCGGTACTCAGGTGGATGACTATACAGCCAATGTCGTGCAAGCACAACTCCTTTACCTGGATTCATCCGATCCGGGTAAAGACATTTCCCTTTATTTGAATTCACCTGGTGGAACGGTCTATGATGGTTTGGGGATCTATGATACCATGCAGTTCATTTCCAGTGATGTTTCGACTATTTGTACCGGGATGGCAGCGTCAATGGCTGCCGTGTTGCTGGTTTCCGGAGCGAAAGGCAAGCGGTTTGCCTTGAAGCACTCGAGAGTAATGATTCATCAGCCGATGGGCGGAGCCCAGGGACAGGCCTCA
>Ga0183100_1001014_pt1 | contig 15957 bp, 9 predicted proteins | sample Biomet2_FD_127789 | JGI IMG/M metagenome (GOLD analysis project Ga0183100, IMG submission 127789) | Microbial communities from bioreactor (seeded with anoxic lake sediment) at LBNL, California, USA - Biofuel metagenome 2 | ecosystem: Engineered > Bioreactor > Anaerobic > Unclassified ...
TTATCGAATATTAAAAATATAGAAAAAACGCTATAATCAAAGCCTCTCAAAATTTAAGCAGTCAAAATAGCATGAAAAGAATATTTTTATGTACTTTTGCCGCAATGATTAAGAGATATTATTTATACTAAATATAAGAGTTTATGCAATCAATTGACAAATTTAACTTTGCAGGCAAAAAAGCATTTGTAAGAGTTGATTTCAATGTTCCATTGGACGAGAATTTCAACATCACGGATGACACGCGTATTCGCGCTGCACTCCCAACATTAAAGAAAATATTGAGCGACGGCGGTAGTGTAATCATTGGTTCCCACTTAGGACGTCCGAAAGGCGTAGATGCTAAATTTTCATTGAAGCACATCATCAAACATGTGTCTGAATTATTAAATGTTGATGTACAGTTCGCAAATGATTGTATAGGTGAAGATGCCGGCGTTAAAGCTGCTGCACTGCAACCTGGCGAAGCATTATTATTAGAGAATCTTCGTTTCTATGCTGAAGAAGAAGGCAAACCAAGAGGATTGGCTGATGATGCTTCCGACGACGTAAAGAAAGCTGCAAAGAAAGCAGTTAAAGAGAGTCAGAAAGAGTTCACAAAACATCTTGCATCTTATGCTGATGCATATGTTAATGATGCCTTCGGTACAGCTCACCGCGCTCATGCCTCTACGGCACTTATCGCTGATTATTTTGATGCAGATCATAAGATGTTCGGTTATCTGATGGAGAAAGAAATCAAAGCGCTCAAAAAAGTGCTGGATGCTCCTGAACATCCGTTTACCGCAATATTGGGTGGCTCTAAAGTCTCTTCAAAAATAACAATCATCGAGAACCTTCTTGACAAGGTTGATAATCTGATCATCGGCGGTGGTATGGGCTTCACATTCTTCAAAGCTCAAGGTGGAAAAATCGGCGATTCACTTCACGAAGACGAATATATGCCTCTCGCTCTCGAAATTCTTGAGAAAGCAAAACAAAAAGGTGTAACTATTTCGCTTTCTGTTGCTACGATTGCCGGTAATTCTTTCAGCAACGATGCAGAACAAAAGCTATGTGACACACATAATATTCCTGATGGCTGGGAAGGAATGGATGCTTCTCCCGCTTCTCTTGAGAACTGGAAAGAAATCATTATGAAGTCAAAAACTATTCTTTGGAATGGTCCTGTAGGCGTATTCGAATTCCCGAATTTTGCTCACGGCACGGAAACAATAGCTCAATATGTTGCTGAAGCCACAGAAAAAGGTGCATATACACTTGTAGGTGGTGGAGATTCCGTAGCTGCAATCAACAAATTCGGTTTGGCTGACAAAGTATCTTATGTATCAACAGGTGGCGGCGCAATGCTTGAAGCTATTGAAGGAAAAGTACTTCCGGGTATCGCAGCTATTGAAGGTAAGCCTTACAAATAATATAGCATACCTAATTTATTTATAAATAAGAAAGAGGGTGTGTCAAAAGTGGTATGCCCTTTTTTCATGTTTATTCCCAAGCCTGTAAAAACTTAATCGAATAGACGTTCTACACTAACCTATTTAACAAATGTAATCGCAAATATATTTCAATATAGCCATATCCCATTTTATAGAAAACCAAGAGACCCGCTAAGAAGAAAAAATAACAATGCTATCCCGAAAAGTCTATTTCAAAATAAAGATATTTTTGTATCTTTGTAATTCGTATTCAAATTATAAAGGAAACAATTAAGAATTATAAAAATGGCAAAAGAGCTGAAAGAGCTGACACCGAGAAGTGTTAATTATGCGCAGTGGTATCAGGATTTGGTAATCAAGGCGGATTTGGCAGAAAATTCTGCCGTACGCGGTTGTATGGTCATTAAACCTTACGGATATGCGATTTGGGAGAAAATGCAGAGAATACTTGACGATATGTTCAAGGCAACGGGTCACGTTAATGCCTATTTCCCCCTTTTAATTCCGAAATCATTTCTCAGTAAAGAAGCTGAACATGTAAAAGGGTTTGCTAAAGAATGTGCAGTTGTCACCCATTATCGTTTGAAAACAAATGAAGACGGTACAGCTGTGGTTGTTGATCCTGAAGCCAAACTGGAAGAGGAACTAATTATCCGACCGACCTCGGAAACAATTATATGGAACTCTTATCGTAACTGGATCCACTCCTATCGTGATCTTCCCATATTGTGTAATCAGTGGGCAAATGTTATGCGTTGGGAAATGCGTACACGCCTATTCCTTCGTACAGCAGAATTCTTATGGCAGGAAGGCCACACCGCTCATGCAACAAGAGAAGAAGCTGAAGCCGAAGCAAAGAGAATGCAAGGTATATATGCCGACTTTGCCGAAAACTATATGGCCATGCCGGTTATCAAAGGGTGTAAAACTGAAAGCGAACGTTTTGCCGGAGCTTTAGATACGTATACGATTGAAGCGATGATGCAGGACGGTAAAGCGCTTCAAGCAGGAACATCACATTTTTTGGGGCAGAACTTCGGTAAAGCTTTTGATGTTACATTTCTGGATAAAGAAGGTAAAATTGACTATGCATGGGCAACCTCATGGGGGGTTTCAACCCGTTTGATCGGTGCATTAATTATGGCTCATTCAGACGATAATGGTCTTGTTTTACCTCCGCGTTTAGCTCCTATACAAGTTGTTATCGTTCCGATATATCGCAATGAAGAACAACTCGTAGTAATCAGTGAAAAAGTGGCAGGTATCGTTGAGAGCTTGAAAAAATTAGGGATATCCGTCAAGTATGACGATTCTGACAATCGCAAGCCGGGCTGGAAGTTTGCCAATTATGAATTACGCGGCGTCCCGGTACGTCTGGCTATCGGAGGTCGTGATTTGGAAAACAATACCATTGAGGTTATGCGTCGTGATACCCTTGAAAAGGAAACCATCACGTGTGACGGTATTGAAACCTACGTTCAGAATCTTTTGGAAGAGATTCAGAAAAATATCTATAAGAAAGCTTACGATCTTCGTACGTCGAAAATAATCAATGTTGATACTTACGATGACTTTAAGCAAAAAATTGAAGAAGGCTACTTTATCATGGCCCATTGGGACGGAACCGGGGAAACGGAAGCGCGCGTTCAGGAAGAAACAAAGGCAACCATCCGCTGTATACCGTTAGAAGGAGACAAGACTCCGGGCAAATGCATGGTTACCGGCAAGCCTTCAGCACAACGAGTGCTTTTTGCACGTGCATATTAATTGAATTACTATGGAACTTATTCTCCCGGCAAAACAGGATACGACCGAATCGATCACGATCAATACTAAAGTGTTGGTTGTAATCGGTGCCAACGGAGCAGGTAAAAGCTCCTTTGGACGTGCTTTGCAAAAACAATATAAAGAAAAAAGCCTATTTGTTTCCGGAATGCATGCCCTTTTTATCGATAGCGATGAAAAAGAGATCTCGACTGAAGGTTATGAATTGTCGCATCTGCAGTCGATCGTTGCCAAACGTATCTTTATGCCGAAAATTTCGGAATATGAGAAACTGATTTTGCGTTTGCAGGAAGAAGAATTCGAAACGGCCGTTAAGTTTAAAGAAGACAGCAAGCAGACAAAAGATCTCACACCTCCCATCACTAAAATCGATGTTATTCAAGGGATCTGGGAGAGAATGTTTACACATAACCGTCTCGTTCATAAATCCGGATTTATAGAGATTATATCAACTAATCGCAACAGCGATTCATACAAAGCCGGGCGTATGAGTGATGGTGAAAAAATTGTTTTTTATCTCATCGGTGCGGCTCTGTATGCTCCCAAAGATGCACTACTGATCATTGAAGAGCCTGAGATTCTGCTCCACGATTCAATCAAGAATCAACTATGGAACGAGATTGAAGCCTTACGGCCGGATTGTACATTTGTATATCTTACCCATGATATCAACTTCGCGTCATACAGACGCAACAGTAAACGGATATGGATACGCTCTTACAATGCCGATGCAGTAATCTGGGATTATGAGCAGATCGAAAGTAACGAGAACTTTCCGGAAGAGCTGTATATGGAGATATTGGGAAGCCGCAAACCGATTCTGTTTATTGAAGGCACAGATACAAACAGTATTGACAGCCAGCTTTATCCGTTGATTTTCCCGGATTATACAGTCAAATCAATGGGGGGGTGCCAGAAAGTGATCGAAACGACAAAAGCTTCCGTACAGCTGAAAGATTTTCTGACACTCGATACCAGAGGGATCGTTGATCGCGACCGCCGTACACAAGGTGAAATCGATTATTTACGCGAACAGCATATATATGTGCCAAATGTGGCTGAAGTAGAGAATTTGTTATTACTAGAACCGGTCATCAAGACGGTAGCGCGCCGAATGCTGAAAGACCCCGGGGTCGTATTCAAGCAGGTGAAAGAAAATGTGATTCGGATGTTTGTCAAGGAAATGGATAGTCAGGTGATCCTGCATGCCAAACATCTTGTCAAAAAGAAACTGGAGATCACGGTAGATAAAAAGATAAACACGGTGGATGAGCTGGCAGAACATATTGAAAATATTCAAAACAATGTGCACGTCAATGAGATATACGATAAGATAAAAAGGGATTTTACACAATATGCAGAAGAAGGTGATTACAATAATATCTTGCGCGTATACAACCAGAAAGGTGTACTCCCGCAATGCCGTCTATGCAGCTTATGTGGCTTGAATAATAAAGAAAGCTATCTGAATCTGGTTCTTTCAATATTGAAGGAAAACGAAGAGGATGCTGAAATTATCAGAGATACAATAAAAGAATCATTAGGAGCTTAATTAAGAAAAAATGCGTACACCAACTTTACAATATCTTTACTTGCAGAAACCGGTGACGATGGTTATCATTATCTGCATTATTTCGGTCTTCCCATGGATTGGACTAGGAGATTTCTCGACCAAAGGCGAACCTCGCGAAGCTGCTGTAGCTGTATCAATGCTGAACACCGGAAACTGGGTTCTTCCACAAACTTACGCGGATGAATTTGCCTACAAACCACCAATGGCACATTGGCTGATGGCAATGTTCTCGTATCCACAAGGATACGTATCTGAATTTACGTCGCGTTTGCCTTCGGCATTGGCGTTTATAACGCTTATCGGATTCGTGTTGATGTTCTTCGGAAAACGATTCCGATTCCAACAGGCGTTTATTGCGACTCTGTTGCTGATTACCTGCATTGAAATCCATCGAGCGGCAATGACGACTCGGGTGGATATGTTGCTGACCACGTTTATGGTGCTCGGACTTTTCCAAATGTATCGATGGGAAGACTTGCTCGAACTGAAAGGTTTGCCGGTGATGATTCCGATATTACTCGGATGTGCAGTCCTGACAAAAGGTCCTGTAGGAATCATTCTGCCGCTATTTGTTTTTGGAGTTTATCTGCTGATGCTTAGAAAATATTCACTGCTTACCATATTTAAAGCGCTGCTCTATTCGTGCGTAGCGTCATTATTTTTACCCGCACTCTGGTATATTGCAGCTTACAAAGAAGGAGGCGATAATTTCCTAAATGTCGTTTTAGCAGAAAACTTCGGTCGGTTCTTTCATCTGAACACGCCAGGAATCAATTATGAGTTGGGACACGAAAATGGCGTATGGTATAATTTCGTTACGCTTGCTGCCGGATTTGCGCCGTGGACTTTGTTTTTTGTATTTTCTCTATTTGGAATTAAATATTGCAAACCTCAAAAAAGCCTGAGAGAAATATTGAAAGATATTTGGCATAAAATCATCTCTATGGAAAAGGTACAACTATTCAGCCTTGTTGCTCTGGTTTGCATTCTTTTCTTTTATTCTATTCCTTCCAGTAAACGCAGTGTATACCTGATACCTGCTTATCCGTTTATTGCTATTTTTCTCGCTCAATATGCGATATATATTACAGAATATAGAATGAAGGTAACTCGTGTTTTTGCTGCATTTATGCTTTCAATAGTAACGGTAGTAATTGTTGCTATCGGTCTGACCATGTCGGGCGTTATTCATCCCGAACTTATAGTACAGCAATATACTCATCATGAATCGACTGTACAAACAGTTGCACTCGTTTCAAGCATGTTTTCATCGCCTAACGGATTGACCATTAGCATTCTTCTGTTTATGCTTGCTATTCTTTTTACTGTAGGATATCAGATGTTTAAAAAAATAAATCTCAAAATCCTCTATTCAACAATTGCACTTATGTTTGCCATAAACCTATTGATTGATGGAGTCGTCATGCGGGGAATACGCGAAGGAGTTTCTTCTCGGCCATTCGCACAGCAAGTTATGAAAAATTATCCTTTGGATGATAGTAACATGTTTGTCATGAACAATTTAAAACAATATACAAATCTTTATGGATTGAATTTTTATATGGGTAATAAGTTTCACAATTTTGAAACGCAAAAACCTTCCAAGGGGTATATGTTTATTGCAGAGGATGACATGGAGAAAATACAAAATAATTATGGAGATAAGTATGTTTTCAATAAGCTTACCTCCACAAATCAAGCCATTGCAGACGTTCGTCAAAAGATTTTATTGTGCAGTTTTACCTTAAAAACTGCACAATAAACAATATATTCAATATTTGAAAGCTTTTCCGCCAACCATGACCTCTTGCGTTGATTCATCAAATGAGGCTTTTTCGCCCGTATGAAGAGATGCGTTACACATAATATTCGCAATAGAATGATTATAACCGGCTTCTACAGATGCATTCGGTTGCTTGCGGCTCTTGACACATTCCATCCAGTTGCGGACGTGAAGGTTCGTCATCGGATCTGATCCCGTATTCGAACCTGTTTCAACCTTGATTGACGGCAAATCATATGGAGTCAACAAGTTAGCATGCATATTCATCTCGGCGGCTTCTGTTTGAGTAAGACCTCCATCAGGTGTAATCTTGTTTGTATCGAGATTCAGCGTTCCTCCATTTGAAAAATAAAGTTCCTTTGTTCCGCCTGCCGAATTATGCATTCGTGACGAATAAACCACTTGAAAACTCTGCGAACCATCTTCTGTTCCATAATCAAAAACAGCTGTCATCGTATCATTGTTGCGCCGACCGTCTTTCCACTGATAAATTCCTCCATTTGCAGCCACGCTCTTTGGGTGCGAACAACCAGTGAACCAATGAACGGTATCAATCTGATGTGACATCCACTGCCCGGGAATTCCTGATGAGAACGGCCAGAACAAGCGATATTCCAGATATTTGCGAGGATCCCATTCCTCGTACGGACGATTGATAAGAAAACGTTTCCAGTCGGTATCTTTCTCAAAACACTGTGCAACAAGCTTCGGACGACGCCAACGACCAGGCTGATTTACATTCCAGCACATTTCAACCATTGTAATGTTTCCGAACTTACCGGAGCGGATAAACTCGTTTGCTGCCTGATAGTTCGGTGCGGAACGACGCTGCGAACCGATCTGTACAATCTTTCTGCTTTCCAGAACAGCTTTGCGTGCTGCGCGGGCATCTTCCATCGTTTCAGCGAATGGCTTTTCAACATAAGCATCACAATCGGCTTTAATAGCCTGTATGCAATGTGTTGCATGTTGGAAATCGGCTGTTGCAACAATCACGGCATCGCAAATTCTTGAATCGTAAAGCTCTTCGTTGTTACGAAATGGCTTTACAGTCTGACCGTATTTCTGCTGAAAAAAAGCTACGCCTTCTTCACGACGACGTTTCCAAATATCAGACACACCGACAATATCAAATCCCAATTCAGCTGCATAAGCTTCAAACGAAGGGATCAAAGAATTACGGGCACGATCGGAAAAACCAACTATTCCAACATGAATCTTTTCATTTGCACCCACAATATTTGCATAGCTTTTTGCGCTAAAGCCCATACCACCAATAGTCAGGCCTGCAGCGCCAAATGCACTTTGTTTAAGAAAATTTCTACGTGTAGTCATGATCTAATTTATTTAAGAATTACTTCAATACTCTAATCTTTATATTGCGATAAGCGACTTCATCGCCATGATCCTGCAACAAAATATAACCTTTCTTTGCCAGACCGAAACCGCCAAATTCTCTATATTGTTCGCCGGCAAATTTACTACCTTTTACTAAATCAAGAAATTCTTTTGTACTCCAATCATATTCCAATACTTTAGTACCGTTCAACCAATGCTCGACATGCATTTTGGGAGAGACTTTGATTAATCCCCTATTCCATACTCCTACACCATTAAAATGCTTGTTTTTTGCAGCAATGATATCATACAAGCTCGAAAGCGTACGACTACCCGGATAGGTAGTATATAGTTTTGCATCCGGATGAACGGCATCATCCAGTACCTGATATTCCGGGCCAATAACAAATCCTTTATTTTTCCGGCTTTCCAAAATCAAATACTTAACGCCACTGTTTGCCCCTGTCGTCAACTTGAATTCAAAAGTCAATTCAAATGCGGAATACTCATCGTTGGTAACTATATCGCCACCACGTTTATTATTCGTCCCATTTGTTTTCATCACAATCAGTTCGCCATTTTCGACCTTCCAGCCGTGATCAGGGAAAGCGGTCATTCCTGCTCCTCTCCAACCATTAGTTGTCTTTCCATCAAACAAAAGCTTCCATCCGGCTGATTTTTCCGCCTTGGTAAGTTGGTTCAAAGTATACGCAGATCCTATTCCGGATTTTTTTACGGCAAGATGGTCTGTTGTTTGTGCTTCCATTGTGAATGCACCAAATAAGAGTAAAGGCATTATTGCCCATTTCAAATAAGTTTTCATTTGTCTTTCAGATATTTATTTATTAAACACTTATATCGCAAAAGGATATGTGTACGCCAACAAATGTAATAATTATTCTGAACCTAGCAACTCATGATGTAAAATTATTCATAAAAAATAATCTTTGTTGGGTTTATGATTGTTGTTAGTCAGATATATAACTTAATCCTAAAAGATAATAGGTTCATGAAAGCCTCTGAATGCATAATATTTATTATATTTGCTTCAAAAAGCGTATATAGGTTGCATCTCGGCATAACTTCCAGATAAGCTTGAAGATTCTGCCCTCAATATGCACTATTCGAATAAAATATTTTTCAATTCAATGAAATTATTAGCTTGTATAATGATAATAGCTACATGTTCTACGAATAAGATACTGGCTGAAAACTCAAACGTTTTGAAGGTCAATGAATATAAATTAGAGAATGGCTTAACCGTATGGTTGAATGAAGATCATAGTCAGCCCAAAATTTTTGGAGCTGTAATCGTTAAAGCTGGTTCAAAAGACTGTCCGGATACCGGAATAGCCCATTATTTTGAACATATGATGTTCAAAGGAACCGACAAGATCGGAACGACAAACTATGCTGCTGAAAAAGAAATTCTTGATGTTATATCTCAAAAATATGATGAACTGGCATCGACAACCGATCTTAAACAACGTGCACAATTATTGAAATCGATCAATGAATTGACTGTTAGTTCATCAAAATATGTAATTCCCAATGAGTTCAATCGCCTGATCACACGCTATGGAGGCTCCGGACTTAACGCGGCCACTTCATATGATGCGACCATCTATTTCAACACCTTCTCGCCCCAGTATATCGAACAATGGGCCGAACTGAATAGCGAACGCTTGATCGATCCGGTTTTCCGTCTTTTTCAAAATGAGTTGGAAACTGTATATGAAGAAAAAAACATGCACGGCGACATGATAGGCGGACAGGTGATGGATACATTACTGTCGCGTTATTTCAAACCGCATCCTTACGCTTTTCCTATTATCGGAAGCACAAAGAACCTGAAGAATCCTCGTCTTTCCGAAATGCACAAGTTCTTTAACGATTACTATGTTGCTTCAAATATGGCGCTTATCTTAAGTGGTGACTTCGATACGGAAGCCATAATGCCAATAATCAAAAATACATTTTCTCGCATTCGTAGTGGAGTAGCACCTGTAAGAAAATCAGTAAGTTTACCTCCATTCAAGGGGAAAGAGAAGATGAAAGTAAAGTTTCCTATTCCTTTTCTGAAAGCCATCGGATTGGGATTCAGAGGTGTTCCTGCCAATCATGAGGATCTGGTGACACTGAAGATTGCTATTAGTTTATTAAACAATACAAACGGAACAGGCTTTCTGGACAAACTGATGATCGATCATAAACTGTTAGGCGCGGTTGCTATGAACGAAAACCTGAATGAGGCCGGTATATTGGCTGTAGCAGCAATCACAAAACCGATTATACAGACATATGGAAATGCCGAAAAAATGATTTGGAAGCAAATCAATCGAATCAAACAAGGAGATTTCAGTGATGAAATATTCAATAGCATGAAGCTGGAACAGAAACGTCAGTTTGCATCGGCATTGGAAAATATCGACTCGAGAACTACAATTATGATGAATCTGTTTTCGCAGGGAAAAAGCTGGAATGATTACCTGCGGGAAGTGTCAAAAATCGACGCAATAACGAAAGAGGACGTGATCAGGGTCACTAATAAATACTTTACCAAAAATTATCTTTACATTACAAAAAGTACCGGAAAGTATCCCAAAGATGATCTACCTAAACCTGATTTTGCACCTGTTATACCGAAAAATATAGAAGCATCTTCCGAGTATGCCAAATATCTAGCTACTATACCGGTACAACCAAGCAAACCACGACTGATTGATTTCGATAAAGATGTAAAGACGTTCCAGTTGACACCATTAGTAAGGTTGTATATCACGCCCAATAAAATGAACGACATCTTCACTATAGATATTATCTATAATGTAGGATTTAATAAAATGCCAATACTTACACAGCTGGCAATGTACCTGCAGTTCCTAGGAACCGATACGCTGGTATACGAACAGTTCAGAAGCAAACTACAAACGATAGGAAGCACTTTGATGTTTGACGTTTCAAACAATTTTTTTGTTGTGAAAATCTCAGGCTTTGACAATCATATAAAGGAAACAATGACTCTTGTAAATGACTTTATGCGCCATGTTAAAGCTGATGATAAGAAAGTGCACCAATTGTCTGATGAAGATAAAGTCACACGCAAGGCTTTTTATAAATCGAGCGATAATGTAGCCAGCGCCCTTTTGGAAAAGGTCAGATACGGGAATAATTCCAAATATCTGACAAAATTGACACATTCGCAGGTAAAGAATCTGAAAGGTAAACAATTATTGGAAGCTTTTCATACAGTTCAAAAGGTTCAATGCAGCATACACTATTGCGGTACACTTCCTGATGATGAGATTACAACCATCATCAAAAATAATGTTGCAATTGATGACGTAAAGAATGAATCACAGCTGTTTTCGCCTAAAGTATTAAAATATGACAGGCCTTCGGTGTTCTTCGTCAACATGCCTGAAGTATCGCAAAGCATCATATACAGTTATGTGATCAGTAAACCCCAAACCGATATCAGAGAGCGCAATGCTTCGCAGATGTTCTCTGTCTATTTCGGTGGTGGCATGTCGTCGCTGATGTTTCAAGAGATTCGTGAATTCCGGTCGTTTGCTTATCGCGCTAATGGTAGTTTCCTATTATCGCCTTACCTATTCAGAAATCAACCCGGTCATTTTGTTACAATGCTTTCAACTCAGTCTGACAAGACTATAGATGCTATGACTCTGTTGGATTCGCTTATAAAGAAAATGCCGATTAAACCGGAGAAAGTAGCATCAGTCAAACAAAATATCATCAATCAGGTAAACAATGAATATCCACCGTATAGAACCTTATCTTCAAAAATCGATGAGTTCAGAAGAGAAGGATTTACAAGTGATCCCCGGCAATTTCTACTTGAGAACATCCGTGAGATGGATATGAACGACATCAATTGTTTTTATGAAGAAAATGTCAGTGGACGTCCGGTCATCTATATCATTGCCGGCAATAAAAAGAAAATAGATATGGAGAAACTGGCTTCATTCGGGACAATCATTAACGTAAAAAAGAAGGACATCTATAATTAACAAGCCTTGAACATGCATTTATATTATAAGAATTTTCTAGCAGTAGTAATCCTGTTCTTAACGGCATCTGGCAACTGTAACTTTACTAAAGCGGCGTTACTTGATACAGGAGTCAGTCAGGAACTTGCTCAATACAGAAAAGAAAACTTCGGACAAATACGCTATCATCTATTTTTCTCTGTCCCGGAAAAAAGACAGGATTCCGTCACCGGTACGGCCGAACTAATTCTCCCTATGAAGAAAGCGCGTGATATCATCATTGATTTTCGTGGAAATAAAGAGCAAATATCGTCCGTAACTTTAAATTCGAAAGTTGTCTCATATGTTTTAAAAAATGAACATATACTGATAAATGCTCAGGAAGTATCCAAAGGCGAAAATCATGTAAAGATTTCATTCACAGCCAACGACCAGTCGCTCAATCGCCGCGACGATTTGTTTTATACGCTATTGGTTCCCGATCGCGCGCGGACACTGTTTCCTTGTTTTGATCAACCTGATATGAAAGCACTGTTCACGCTTACTTTAGAGGTTCCGGCAACATGGAAAGTCGTAGCCAACGGAGCCGTTGAACGAATTGATTCGATATCTTCCCCCGGCCGCAGATGTTTCTATTTTCACGAAACCGAGCCGCTCAGCACCTATCTTTTCTCTTTCGTTGGCGGCAATCTACAACAGCAGACATTCAGCCGTAATGGCAGACAAATCTCTATGTTTCATCGTGAAACAGATCCCAAAAAGATTGCTCAATGTCCGGATATTGCCAACGAAGTGTTCGATGCTTTGGAATGGATGGAGCACTATACAGACGCTCCATATCCGTTTGCCAAATATGATTTTATTGTTTTGCCCGGATTCCAATTTGGCGGAATGGAACATACCGGTGCTACCTTATATAATGACAACAGTATCTTCCTCAATGAAAATCCGACGTTGGACGAACGTCTGCGACGCAGCACGCTGATTGCACATGAGACCGCCCACATGTGGTTCGGCGATGATGTAACAATGGCATGGTTTAATGACGTATGGACAAAAGAAGTGTTTGCCAACTATTTTGCGTTGCGTATTGTTGAACCGCAATATAAGGAAATAAATCATAGACTCAACTTCCTGCTCAATTATTATCCGTCGGCTTATGCGGAAGACCGGACAGCCGGCACTACTCCCGTGAAGCAACAGCTCGACAATCTGAACAATGCCGGTTTGGTGTATGGTAATATTATTTACGACAAATCACCAGTTATCATGAATATGTTAGTCCGGATAATGGGCGAAGAAAATTTCCGATCGGGACTGCAAGAATATATGAAAAAGTATGCCTATAATAATGCAACATGGGATGATCTGATTGACATTTTATCCAAGCACACCCATAAAGACTTAAAAACGTGGAGTCACGTATGGATCAACGAGAAGGGAATGCCGGAAATCATTTGTAAAATGGCTAACGATACTTTAATCCTTTCGCAAAAAGACAACTGGAACCGCAGATTGTCATGGCCGCAAACTTTCTTCATCCAGATAAAAAGTGCAGATCATTCGGAAGAAATACCTGTCTCATTCGAAAAAAATGTCAACTCCATTCGAAAGAAAATATCCTTCCAGCCGAATGAATATTCCTATATAATACCGAACAGTAACGGTCAAGGATACGGATTCTTTCGTATTGAGGAAAATAAAGCTGACAGTCTGTTTTCTACCCTCAAAAGCAGTACAGATGAAATTTTACGAGGCTCATTATTAATTACCTTATATGAAAACCTGTTGAATCACACTATCGAGGCAAATAAATACCTCAAGTATATGCTGTCTTACCTGCCGGAAGAAAAAAATCCTCTCCTCTTCTCGTCTGCCTTGAGCTATATCGGTAGCTGTCAACGACTGTTCCCAACAGATTCGAAGATTCTGGAAAAAGCGTTATGGAAAATTATAACCACCTCTCCAAATGAATCGTTTCGCCTGCAGGCTTTCCGGGTTTACCGTTCCATCGCAGATTCGCCGGAGGCCATCAACAGACTCCAAACAATCTGGCACCAGGAATTGTCAATGCCTAAATGCAATTTAAGCGAGAACGATTATATCAGCCTTTCATATATACTGGCTTTGCATCAACCGGAAAAGGCAAAAGAAATAACCGCTACACAACAGGCCCGTATCAGCAATCCCGACAGGAAACGCGAATATGCATTTATCGCACCATCTGTTTCTGCCGATAAAAGCATACGCGACAGCGTTTTCGTCTCACTCATGAAAGCCGAAAACCGCCGCATTGAACCCTGGGCTTCTGCCGCGTTGGCAAATCTCAACAGTCGTCTGCGTCAGAAAGAAGCTCTCGGCTATATACGTCCGGCATTGGAAGAATTACAGGAAATACAGCGTACAGGCGATATCTTTTTCCCGACAAACTGGGTAAGAGCATTGCTTGGCGAACATTTTTCCACCGAAGCTCAACACGAAGTAGAGGCATTCTTTGCCGCTCATCCGAATTATCCTGAAATGCTTGGCAACAAAATCAGACAGCAAGCTGATCATCTGTATAGAATAAACAAATAAAACGGTCAAGAAGCGGTAGAGATAAAACAAACAGACATCATCGACCACAAAGATTGTTTTTCTTGCAATTGCAGCTATTTTGATGCTTAAATGGAATTGAGTGTCTACTTTTATAAAGTTATCCGCATTAATTTTCACTTGTTTCACGAAGTATATACCCCTTTTTCTTAATTGAATCGATACTTATCGTCGCATCAGCACTCAAAATCCTTCTCAGATAAGTAATCTGCACATTCAACGCTAAAGAATTCGAATACGAATCGTTACCCCAGATTCTATTGAGTAACATATCACGATCGACAAGATTATTCAGATGAGATGCCAGCAGAACAAGTATTTCCGATTGTCTGGATGTGATAATATGAACCGTTCCACAAACATTTACCTCATTGATATCAGGCATAAAAAACGTTTTCCCTAATAAAAACGGAATCGATTTTTCCGCCTCTGTGAAGCGTTCCTTAATCTTTGCAATCAGTTCTTCCGGATAAAACGGTTTTGAAATATAATCATTCCCTTTCAGACTAAACCCTTTCAAACGATCTGTCTTTTCCGTTCGATCAGAAAGGAAAAATAACAACACTTTCTTGTTTTGTTCACGAATACGACGAGCAACTTCAAACCCGTCTATTTCAGGCATATTGATATCCAGCAAAATCAGATCGGGACAGAATACAACATATTTTTCCAAAGCGCTTTTTCCATTGGTTACGTGAACCACCTCATAACCTTCCTTTTCCAAAAATTTTTTCAGAAAAAGAGCGTACTTCAAATCATCATCAGCAAACAAAATCTTTAACATACGTTTTTCTCCTGTGGAATATTAATTGTAAACTTCGCTCCTTCATTGACATGGCTACTTACCGAAATATTCCCTTTATGGGCATCAACAAGCATTTTTACATAGCTTAGCCCCAGTCCAATGCCTGGAATATCCCGTTGCTGTACGGAACGACAACGATAAAACTTTTCGAAAACATGTACCTGATCGTCAGGAGATATCCCGAAACCATTGTCTTCCACTTCTATCAAAAAACGATTAGTGAAACAATGTATTCGTAGCGCAATACGTGCATTCCCCTCTGAATATTTCACGGCATTCTCCAACAAATTACTGATAATATTACCGATATGCATTTTGTCAGCCTTGACCAACATTGGTGTCTCGTCGGTTTCAAGTTTTATCTCCAATTTTCTTTCTGAAGGCAAACGTAATTGATGAATGGAATTTTGTGCAACCCTCTTCAGATCAAAACGTGTTATATTTAGTGGAATCTCTTCCAGTTCGTCGTAAGTCATATCGCGCAACTTGGAAAAATAAGCTGACAGATTATCTAACTCCGTCTGAGAATCATCAATAGCTTCATCGAACAATTGCTTGTCTGAACGCATTTCTTTATCTTTCAAAAAAGAGATCAACATCTTCAAAGCCTGTACGGGACGTTTCAGTTCATG
>Ga0183100_1001015_pt1 | contig 15945 bp, 16 predicted proteins | sample Biomet2_FD_127789 | JGI IMG/M metagenome (GOLD analysis project Ga0183100, IMG submission 127789) | Microbial communities from bioreactor (seeded with anoxic lake sediment) at LBNL, California, USA - Biofuel metagenome 2 | ecosystem: Engineered > Bioreactor > Anaerobic > Unclassified ...
CATTAAATATTTCATGTTTTGGCATCAGATTTAAACGATAAGACTTTACCACAAAACAGGTAAGAAGACTGGTGTCCGGAGAAAGGGAAAATGAAAAGTGAAAAGTGAAAAATCAAGACAGTTTGAGGTTGGATGATTTGATCGGACTAAGATGCACGCAAAAAAAATACACGTACATCCCGCGATATACGTGTATTTCAGAAACAACGGCTAACCAGTTTTGAAAGGGAAAGAGCCTTCGGAAATCGTTTATTCTGCTACAAGCTGATCAATTAATGCATTGAATTCAGTTTTAAATTCTTCAAAGAATTTTCCGGTAGCCGGACCACTGAATCCGGAGTGTATTTTTCGGATATTTCCCTTTTTATCGATGAAGATGGTGGTTGGAAACGAAGCGATTCCATTCAATTGCGGTAATGCTTTGGAAGCAGATTCGGTGCCCGACTGACCGGCAAACAAAATCTCGTATTCAATGCCAAGACGGGTTTTCAGGGCTGTCAACGATTTTTTGGCCGATTCGAAATCGTTTTTTCGTTCAAAGCCCAAGCCGATAATTTCAACTCCCCGATTGTGGTTTTCTTTATACCATCCCGATAAAAACTTGTTTTCGTCGAGGCAATTGGGACACCAGCTTCCCAGAATGGTGACAATAACCACTTTCCCCTTATAAACCGGATCGGACAACGACACCTGCTTCCCTTCCAGATTTGGAAATGTAAACGACACCGAGGAATATCCTTGTTTCAGGGAAGTAACGTTGTAAGCATCGGGCAAGGCGGCTTTGGCATTGCGTTTTCCTTCAAGTTTGATTGTATTTCGCGGAGTGACAAACTCGCCGGTAAAGGTGTTATCGTCGGCAAACTCGCCTTTGATCAGATAGGGCGTTGAACCACCAAAAGCCGACAATTCGAACTTTTTACCGTGAACCACGCCTTCCAGAAAGCGGTAATCGCCCGTGGTGGTCAGTATCGATCCGGTAAGCAACGATTTCTTTTGATCGAATATCCCGACTGTTTTTTCGGCTTGCTCTCCGGTTCCGATTACCATGTCCCAGGTTCCACCCAGTGAAACAACAGGAGCCTCAGCGCTTTCAGGAAATCTTGGTAATTTTCCATATTCCGCTTTGAAAGGTACTCCGGCATCAGGCTTTCCAGAAACCCCTTTAATTAATCTTCCTTCGAAAGTATTGACGGTCAACTTTCCTTTCAGCACCGCATCGTACAGGTCAATTGGAATGGAAACCGAGTCGTTGTGATATGCAATGTTTTTGAGTTGAAAACGGTCCTCGCCGTTCATCAAAAATACGGAAGCATTCCCTCCATTTGTTCCCTTAACCTCAAATACAAACGGGATTTCATTCCCGGGAACTGTAAAAACACCTCTCCACAAACCTTCTTTCAGGGTTTTGGATTCTTGCTGAAAAGAAGAAAGTCCCATCAGGAAGAAAATCGAAACGATTAAATTGAACCATCTAAAATTGCTCATGCTGAAATATTTAAATCGATTTAATTTTAATTCAAACAACCAGCGTTGAAATTTAGTTCGTGTAATTACCCGCCCGGTTGCTTTCCGAATTCGGACGCCGGAAAAATACATTTTTTAATTTACATCAAACCTAAGTTTTGTTAGCAGAAGATTCTTTGCAAGAAGACTCTCTGAATCCAAACCGACAGAGAACTAAGCATAAATACTGAACAGGGATTAAGTCAAAATACTCACACAATCTCTATCGGTTTAATGTACTTTTGTTTTCTGTCTTCATTTGTTGGCAATCAATAATTTAGGATTTTACTTATTTAAATTTCAAGCTATGCTTTTAAGTGAAACCAAACAGGAATATTCGTGGTTCCGGAGGATTTCATCGCAGTTTATATCTGAAAAAGATTTTGAAAAACTGGAAAAGACGTCCGTCAAACTCAACTTCAAAAAAGGAGAAACTATTCTGAAACAAGGCGGAATGCCCAGCCACATCGTATATCTGGAAAAAGGAATTGTCAAATTCAATTACGAAAACGAAACAAACAAAAACCTGATCCTTACCATTGTTTCAGCGCCAAAAATTTTAGGTGGCGCCAATCTTTTTTACAAAGACAACAACCTGTTTTCGATTATTGCAGTGGAAGATTGTGAGGTGGTTATGATCGATTCGAAAGTCGTTGAAGGAGTGCTGATGGACAATTCCAAATTTGCAATGATGATGTTCCAGGTCGCCTCCGAGATGTTTAAGAAGTCAGTCATAAACTTTATCAGTCTGGCCCACAAACAGAAAGAAGGCCGAATCGCCGATATTTTTTTGTATCTGACCGAAGAAGTTTATTGCAACTCATCGTTTACCTTATCGCTTACAAGAAGAGAGATCGCTGAATTTGCCGGTTGCTCGACCGAAAATGTTATTATGACATTATCGAAATGGCAAAATGAGAAAATTGTATCTTTAGAGGGCAAAGTCGTCGTGATTAACGACCTGGATAAGTTGAAACACATCAGCAAAATAGGATAAAATGCTCACTCAAAAAACAAGATACTCGATGTTGGCCATGGTTCGGCTGGCAAAAGAATATGGGAAAGGAACCCTGATGATTAATGAAATAGCCGAAAGCGAACGGATTCCGAAACGGTTTCTCGAATCCATCTTGCTTGAGCTTAAAAAGAACGGATATTTAAGTTCCAAGCTTGGCAAAAACGGTGGCTATTTCCTGATGAAAAATCCCAAAGACATCACTTTACTTGAAATTGTCCGACTTTTTGAAGGGAGCATTGCCCTGTTAAAATGCACTTCAGAAAAATATTATGAACCCTGCGAACACTGTAAGGATGAGTTGACCTGCCCAATCAGGGGCACGTTTAAAGATATCCGGGAATATACCTTTAAAAAACTGGCCAATACTTCATTAGACATGTTGGTTTAACGGTTCCAATTTAGATTTTTTGTATTTTCGCCGACCAAATATTTAAAATCAGGCCGGTAATCACCTGCTGTTCAAACTTTTTAATTGATGGCGAATTTAGAAAAAGGAATATTTCAACGTACCGAATTGCTGCTCGGGAAGGAGATAATGGAGAAGGTTGCATCAAAAAGAGTGATTATCTTCGGAATTGGTGGAGTTGGAAGCTGGTGTGCCGAAAGCCTTGTACGAAGCGGAATTCGTAACCTTACGATTGTTGATTCAGACCTTGTTTGCATTACCAATATTAACCGGCAATTACACGCAACCACACTAACGATTGGAGATGTAAAGACTGATGCCCTGAAAAAGCGGTTGCTCGAAATCAACCCTTCAGCCGAAATCAAAACCATTCAGAAAATATATGAACCTGAAAGCTCTGACTTTTTTGAACTTGATTCATACGATTACATCATTGATGCCATCGACAGTTTGAGCAATAAAATTGATTTGATCCGCAAAGCGACTCGTACCAACGCCGAATTTTTTTCATCAATGGGAGCTTCACTGAAACTCGATCCGACAAGAATTCGTGTGGCTGAATTTTGGAAGGTAAAAGGCTGTCCTCTTGGACACATCGTCCGGAAAAAAATTCGCAAAGGCGATTTGCCAGCCAAGGAATTTATGTGTGTTTACAGTGAGGAACTGCTTGAAAACAAAGGGGCTGGAGCTTCGTGTGGAACCGATAAATGTTTATGCCCCAAACTTAAGAATGCTCCCGGCGATCCGGATCTGGCCGACCACGAATGGTGTAGCCAGAAAGCGGTGATTAATGGAACACTCGCCCACATTACCGCCATCTTCGGGTTCACGCTGGCTGGACTGGTGATCCAGCACATTTATAAGCAAGCGTAGTCTCTGATAAAGGATCTAAACACATCAGAACTATACTAATTCAGAATTGAACTCATCCGCCCCAATTCTCCCGATCCAAACTCCGATACTGAATGGCTTCCGATAAATGATGGCTCTCGACTCGTTCATTGCCTTCCAAATCGGCAATGGTGCGCGAAACTTTCAGTATACGATCATAGGCGCGTGCTGACAACCCAAGTTTTTCCATCGCATTTTTCAGCAATGAGCTGCTGGATTCGTCCAGATCGACATATTGCCGAATCATTTTTGACGACATCTGCGCATTGCAAAAAACGCCCTCACTTTTATTGAAACGCCGCGATTGTATTTCGCGCGCCTGAATGACCCGCTCGCGAATAACAGCGCTAGGTTCAGTTATTGCCTGATCGGACAGCTTATTGAATGGAACCGGCACCACTTCCAGATGAATATCAATGCGATCGAGCAACGGACCCGATATTTTATTGAGGTATTTGGCAACCATGCCCGGTGCACAGACACATTCTTTGGTAGGGTGGTTATAGTAGCCGCACGGGCATGGATTCATGGAAGTAACCAGCATGAAACTCGCCGGATATTCTACCGAAAACTTAGCGCGCGAAATGGTAATTGTCCGGTCTTCCAACGGTTGGCGCATCACTTCAAGTACCTGCCGCTTCAATTCAGGAAGTTCATCGAGAAACAACACGCCATTGTGTGCCAGACTAATTTCTCCGGGCTGTGGGAAAGCCCCGCCACCAACTAAAGCGACGTCGGAAATCGTATGATGGGGACTACGGAAAGGCCGCTGTGTCATCAGTGAAGTGTCGCGGTCGATTTTACCGACTACCGAATGTATTTTAGTGGTTTCCAGCGCTTCGCGCAGGGTGAAAGGAGGAAGTATTGTTGGAATTCGTTTGGCCAACATTGTTTTTCCCGCTCCCGGAGGTCCAATCATGATGATATTGTGACCTCCTGCTGCAGCGATTTCCAGTGCTCGCTTCACATTTTCCTGCCCTTTCACATCTGAGAAATCAACATCGCACTCGTTAACCTTCGAGAAAAACTCTTCGCGCGTGTTGACGATGGTTTGCTCTAGTTCTATTTCGCCATCAAAAAAGTCAATCACCTCGCGCAAACTCTCCACACCATACACTTTCAATGTATCGACAACAGCGGCCTCGCGGGCATTTTCCCTTGGAAGGATGAACCCTTCAAAACCTTCTTCACGTGCTTTGATGGCGATGGGCAATGCACCTTTCACAGGTTGTAAATTACCGTCAAGCGACAATTCACCCACCATCAGGAAATTCGAAACCTTGTCAGGTTTAATTTGTTCGTTGGCCGCCAGAATGCCAATGGCTAGCGGCAGATCGTAAGCCGATCCTTCTTTGCGAATATCCGCCGGCGCCATGTTGATTACCACCTTTTTGTGTGGCCATTTGTAGTTATTGAGCCGCATGGCCGATTCGATGCGTTGCTGGCTTTCTTTAACTGCACTATCGGGCAATCCGACCATAAAAAATTTAATACCCTGTGAGATTTCAGTTTCGATAGTGATCGTAGTCGCATCGATACCATGAACAGCACTGGCGAAGGTTTTGATCAGCATGAGATATAAATTAGAGTATTGATTATCCCTAATTTACAAAGACAGAATCAGATCACCAAAATTATGATGAGTTTTTTAATTTGGAAACAATTTCTGAAAATCAGACTTCTTTTTCGCCTTCCATGAAGTCCAGTAGATGAAACATCCGGGTATTGACCTCATCGATAAATTGGACTTTGCTGAGGATCGTTTCAGCAGACTGAATATACCGGTCTGGCACCAATTCATTTCCACAAAAAGCAATCATTTGACGAAGTGATTTTTCAGTTACTTCAAAGTGAAATTGCAGTCCGATAACCTTGGGGTTATAAAGAAATGCCTGATTGACACAAGCCTCACTCGACGCAAGCAGAAGCACTCCCGATGGCAAATCAAAAGTATCGCCATGCCAATGAAAAACTGGAAATGGATCGAGACTTCCGCCCAACAAATTATCAACGAATCCGCATTCTGTTGGAAAAATTGGGAACCAACCGATTTCCTTTTCACCATTCGGATAAACCTCGGCGCCTAAGCTCGACGCAATTAATTGCGCACCCAAACAAATGCCAATTACTGTTTTTCCCGCCTGAATAGCATTCAGGATAAATTCTTTCTCACCGCACAACCAATCAAATTTGTCTTCGTCATATACCCCCATGGGGCCGCCCATAACAATCAACCAATCAAAATCAGAAAGTTCGGGCAACTGATTGTGCTCGTAAAACTTAGTTGCTGAAAGTGAATGCCCTTTCGTTGATACCCAATCTTCGATGCAACCCAAACCTTCAAAGGAAACGTGCTGTAGATAATGAATCCGGAGTGTTTTCATTTTTGCTTATTTGTTATACTTCAATAGCCTCTCAAATCCAGATTGGTGCTATCGATCATGGTTACCCATTTGCCCATTTTTTTCTGAATAATCCGGAAATGATGTTGGTCTTCCGGCGTAACAAAAGAGATGGCTTCGCCGGGATTTTCAGCGCGTCCGGTCCGACCAATACGGTGAATGTAATCTTTAGGCGAACGAGGTAATTCATAATTAATGACATGCGGCAAAAACTCAATGTCGATTCCACGCGCCAGCAAATCGGTGGTTACTAATACCCGAAGTGTTCCGGTTTTAAATTCACGTAAAGCTTCGGTACGCGCTCCCTGGCTCTTTTTGCTGTGGATGGAAACCGCATCAATACCGTTTTTGCAAAGTTTATCGGCAACATTATCGGCCTGATAAGTGGATGATGTAAAAACCAGCACCTGTTTCAACTCGTTCTTTTTGATGATGTATCGCAACAACGGACCTTTCTTTTCAAGCGGAACAAAATAGCCGGTTTGTTCGATCAGATCAATATTTTCTTTCTCCGGCTCAACCTTTATCACTACTGGATCGTGTAGCAAGATTTGGTTGATACCGACAAGATTTTCGCTCAAAGTAGCCGAGAACAGTAGATTTTGACGTTTCTTAGGCAACAGCGCAAAGATGCGAGTCATCTCTTCCTGAAATCCCAGATTAAGCATTTTATCGGCCTCGTCCAGCACCAAAGTATCGATTTCGGATAAGTGAACCGCATTCGATTCAACCAGTTCCAACAACCTTCCTGGCGTGGCAACCAAAACCTGGACACCCTGTAACCCGATCATTTGCGGATTAATGGATACACCGCCAAAAACGGCAATCGTTTTTATTCGCTCCGGGAGTTCGGCTCCAAATTGGATGAATACCTCCCGAACTTGAACCGCCAACTCGCGTGTGGGAACTAACACCAAAATCCGTGCGTGCCTGTTTTTAGCAATCTGCTGGCTTTGCAGGTTGGTTAAGATTGGCAACACATAACTTGCCGTTTTGCCCGAACCGGTTGGAGCAATGCCTAAAACATCCTTCCGTAGTAGAACAGCAGGAATTACTTCTTTCTGAATAGGATATGGTTGCGTGTAATTCTGAGTAGCCAGAGCTTTTAATAAAGCAGGCGGTAAACCGAAAGATGAAAAGGACATATGATTTCGAATATTTTTCCGGAAGTAAAGATAGATGAATTTTGTTTATTGATCAGATGAATTTCAAGTCGTCCGATCAGTAAGCTCGTTCTACATTATTTTTTCTGATAAACCCTGACGTAATCAATAACCATTGTGCGCGGGAAAATAGTATCGTCGATGCCTTGGGCACCGCCGTAAGTTCCGCCAACAGCAATATTCAGCAGCAGATGAAATTGCTTGTCAAACGGCCAGGTCTCGAAGCCTGTATTATCGTTTTTGAAAGTTAAGTAAAGTTGAGAATCAACGTAAATACGCATTTCACCAGCTTCCCATTCCAGAATGTATTTATGAAATTCCGTATAGCAATCAGAAATGTTGATTATTGCGGTCTTTTGTGTTCCCAAAGAAGCATTGTACGATTTGGTTTGAACTGTAGCTGCGATATAATAAGGAATGTATCCCAAATTTTCCATAATGTCGATTTCGCCGCTTGTAAAACCTCCGCCATATGCATAATCAGTAGACAACATCCAGATTGCCGGCCACATTCCTACTCCATCAGGCAGTTTGGCCTTTACCTCAATTCTTCCATACAGCCAGTCGCCTTTTGTTCGGGTAACCAAACGCGCCGAAGTGTATTTTTTACCCTCGAAATCTTCTTTAATAGCATTAATATAAAGGTAACCACCTTTTACTTCGGCGTTCTTCAAGCGTGAATTGGTATAATATTGTGCTTCATTATTTCCCCAGCCACTTCCACCGACATCGTAACTCCATTTTGACTCGTCGGGCAACCCAGTGTAATTGAATTCATCGCTCCACACCAATTGGTAACCAGTTGGTATTTCAGAGTCCGTATCTTCAGGGTTCTTATCTTTACAGCCACCGATGAAAAATACAACCAAAAGCGAGATATAGAAGAATTGCTTCATGGGGTCGAATAGGGTTACCTTCAAAACATTGGTGTGTGATTAAAAGTTTACAATCGATAAAATTAATAAACTAAAAGCATGAAATGGCCATGTGTGCAAAGCCCGCACCTATCGAAAATGTATAAATGGCTATTCCATGAGGTTGAAAGTTTAATTAAAAATCTGGAGTCGATACAAAAATTGCAGTACCCCAAAATTGAAAATTTATACGAATGAAAGAGGAGACTGGAAAACCGCCAGAAACTGGCATTTTTACAACATCGGACTAATAATTCGGGCAAACGATTCTTTGATTTTGTTCATCCGGGGCCGCTTCCGCCATTCTTCCAGAATAATTAATTCGCTTTTTTCCTGATCTTCCAAAAACTGCCGGGCCAAAATACCGGCAATTTCTTCGTCGTAAACCATAGCATTGACCTCAAAATTAGTTTCAATACTTCGGAAGTCAAGATTTGCAGTCCCGACAGAAGAGAAAACGCCATCGGAAATAATGACTTTGCTATGAGTAAATCCATCTCTGTAAAAATAAATTTTGACTCCCGCTTCAAGCAATTCCTCGACATATGAATTTGTCCCCCATTTTGGGGTAATAGCGTCGGACAAACCGGGGACGATAATCCGGACATCAACACCTCCCAATGCGGAGGTTTTCAGAGCGGTAACGATATCGGCCGTTGGCATCAGGTAAGGCGTTGAAATATATACATAATCGGTTGCAGATGAAATTGCAGCAAAATAAGCCTGACCGATGCTTTCCCAATCAGAATCAGGCCCACTGGCTGCCATCTGGACTAATTTCCCATGACCCGATTCAAACGGTTTAAAATACTCCTCTCCTTTCAAAATCTCTTTGCATACAAAATACCAGTCGGCCATAAAAATGATCTGAAGTGCAGTTGCACCGCCACCGATCACTTTAAGATGAGTATCGCGCCAAGGGCCGATTCCAGGAACACCATCCTGATAACGATCGGCAAAATTCAGACCTCCAACAAAAGCCGTTTCTCCATCGACAACCAAGATTTTACGGTGATTGCGGTAATTAACCCTGGAAGTCAGCATCGGGAAGCGAACCTTCATAAAGCAATCCACTTTCACCCCGGCATCCGACATCGACCGGATAAACTTCTTCTTGAGTTCCCAACTTCCAACGTCATCGAATATTAACCGCACTTCAACCCCTTCGGTAGCCTTCCGGATAAGCAGTTCCCTCAGGTAATTCCCAATCCGGTCATTTTCGATGATGTAATATTCCAGATGGATATGATGTTTTGCTTGCTCCATGATCCGGAATATTTCCGGAAAAGTTTCAGCCCCGTTGCGAAGAATCTGAACTTCATTGTTGTTGGTCAAAATGGCATTCGAATTGGAAAGCAACAGATTCATCAACCTCTTTTTTGAATAGAGTTTACTGTTAATTTGAAACTGGTTCTTTGGAAGATTATCCAGTTGTTCCAAAGTCAGGTTCCGGAGTTTTTCAAGGTCTTTCAACCCTTTGCGCGAATACATTTTTGTTTTGCGGTATTCCTGACCAAAAAAAAGGTAAATTACGATTCCAATAAATGGCAGCAAAACCAAAACCAGAATCCAACTGATGGTTTTCTCCGGATTGCGATTTTCTAAGATAATAAGAACGGCAATAAAAATAACAGTAACTAAATAAAGGATGACTATCAAACTAGGCATTGATTTCCAGATGCTGATTAAAATGTCCATGCGTTTATTTAATTGTTTTAGTGCGACTAAATTTCATTAAAAAACAACATAAAAGCAAGGGGAAAAGTGGGGAAACAAAGAAGATTTCAAATTCAGGAAATCAGAATGATCATGTTGGACCTGTATTCTTATAAATCGTGTTCCGATTTTCTCCTCAACACATGAAGTTTACATTCGTCCAGTTGCTCAAAAGCAATGATTTCTCCTGAAATTTTTGGGGCTGCAACACCTTTGCCAAAAAACTGATTCCCGGTATAAACAAAGGCTTCATCCCATAAATTCATTTCCAAAAAGCTATTCAGAAGTTCGCCACCACCCTCAACTACAATCGAAAGAATATCCCGCTGATAAAGGCTGGTGAGCATTTGCGGAAGAATATCCCTACTGAAATCAAGTGTAACGAATTGCAGATTTTCAGAATCCTGACGTTCAATTTCGGTAAAAACCCAAGTGGGCGCTTTGCGGTCAAAAATTTGCAAATTAGGATTCAGCCGGCCAGTCCGGTCAATAACCAGTCTGACGGGCTGATTGCCTGCCCATTCACGCACCGTCAGCGCGGGGTTGTCGAACTCAGCAGTATTGGTACCAATCAGGATGGCCGATTCTTCGGAGCGTTGTTTGTGTACCAACCGTTTCGACAAAGTGTTTGTAATCCATGTCGGATGTTGAGTTTCGGTACGGTCGGTATCAATAAAGCCGTCGAGCGTCTGAGCCCATTTCAGCAGAACATATGGTCGTTTCTGCTCATGAAAGGTGAAAAAGCGACGGTTCAGATCGCGGCAATCGGTTTCCAAAACGCCAACGTTCACTTCTATTCCGGCTTTTTTCATGCGTTCGATTCCTTTACCGGCAACTTTAGCAAACGGATCGATGGTTCCAATTACCACTTTGGGAATCCGACTTTCGATAATCAGATCGGAACATGGCGGTGTTTTTCCAAAATGAGCACAGGGTTCGAGCGAAACATACAAGGTCGACTGAGCCAGCAATTCCGGAGTTTTGACTGAACGAATAGCATTCACCTCGGCGTGTGGCTGCCCAAACTTCCGGTGATAGCCTTCGCCGATGATTTTCCCTTCATGAACAATTACACAACCCACCATCGGATTGGGAGCCACATCGCCCATTCCGAGAAGCGACAGTTCAAGGCATCGTTGCATAAAAATTGCGGAAGTACTCATCAGCGAAAAAGTTAACTTTGCCAAAAATAGCAATAAATGAAGGCAGGTATCGCATCTATCCGAAAAGAATTGACCGGAATTTACTCTAAAGGTGAAATTGAAAGCCTGATTTTCCTGATTCTTGAAAAGCTGAAGGGATACTCCCGCACCCAGGTTTTGCTTGCCAATGACGAGCAACTCAGCGAAAATGACCAGGTGGAAATTGGACAGATTCTGACCCGACTGAAAAATCATGAACCCATTCAGTATATACTGGGAATTACAGAATTTTACGGTCTCCCATTTCATTCTGTCCCTAGAGTGTTGATTCCGCGCCCCGAGACCGAAGAATTGGTGCAATGGATTATTCAGGAAAATAAACACACTAAACCTGTCATCCTGGACATTGGAACCGGGACCGGCTGCATTGCCATTTCACTTCAGAAAAACATACCGCAGTCTGTTGTCTGGGCTTGCGACATTTCGCCCGTTTGCATAGAGACTGCCCGGCAAAACGCGAAGCTAAACGACTCGAAAATTTCTGTTATTGAATACGACATACTAAATGCCACTCCTGAAATTGAGTTCCCTGAACTGGATATTATTGTCAGCAATCCGCCCTATGTTAGGGAGACTGAAAAGAACCTGATGGAGAAGAATGTGCTTGATTACGAGCCTGAACTGGCCCTGTTTGTTCCGGATGAGAAACCGTTGATTTTCTATGAACAGATTGCCGATTTTTCAAAAATTCACCTCCGAAATCAAGGTCGGTTGTATTTCGAGATTAATGAAGCTTTTGGAACAGAATGTTGTGAAATGCTTCAGGAGAAAGGATTCGCAGAAATTGAACTAAAAAAAGACATTCATGGAAAAGACCGGATGATTGGATGTCGGTTTATTGTTTGACTTCTGACTCCACTCTCCCACTTCTGACATTGAACGCCCGTATAACGAAGGCAATAATTCCTTATATTTGTAATAGGAGCAGGCGATCAAATGTGAAGTTGGAATCTAAACCACAACCCCGTTGAAACAATTTTTGGTATATACACTTTTGCTTTTAAATCTGATAGCCGTATCTGCACTTGCTTTTGCGACAGTTTCAGTTTTTCTAAGCCCCGAAAAGCTTTGGTTTGCTGCCTTGTTCGGCATGGCGTATCCCTACATCCTGGTTATCAATCTTATTTTCATGGCATTGTGGATATTTGTCAAGCCCATATTTATGCTTTTCTCACTAGTTGTTATTCTGGCCGGATATAACCAGATCGGCAACTATCTCCAATTTTCAGGACGAAAAACAGAAGAAAAGGGAATCAAAATTATCAGTTATAATGTAAAATATTTCATGGGAACCAGTGAATTCCCAACCAAGGAAAATGCTGATCACATTCTGGATTATCTGAGGCAGAATAACGCCGATATTATCTGTTTACAGGAAGTCAGGCTCAATAAGCGACAAATTTTTGATGTCACAAACAGTAAGCTTCCCCAGATCAGCCATATGCAGCTGGCGCACACAAGCCATGAAGGGGGACAGCTTACCCTAACCCGGTTTCCCATCCTAAACATGGGCGAAATCAGGTTCAACAATTCAGGAAACATGATTATTTATACTGATATTTTGATGAACTCAGATACCGTAAGAATTTATAATTGTCACCTGCAATCGTACCGGCTCCGACCAAAAGAAATCAATTCGATCGACTCAATGAATTTTAGGAATAACCAAGCGACGAAGGAAAGAAAAAAAGAGTTGAGCTTAAAATTAAAAGATGCCATCATCAAAAGAGCCGAACAAGCCGCTACTTTGCGCGAACATCTGAACCAATGCCACTATCCGGTTATTGTATGTGGCGATTTCAATGACACGCCGGTTTCGTTTACCTACCGCACTGTCAGGGGCGATTTACACGATTCGTTTATCGATTCAGGGAAAGGAACAGCAAATACCTATAACGGCAAATTGCCCTCATTCCGGATCGATTACATTTTATACAGTCCTAAATTTACCAGTTACAATTTCGAAGTTTCAACATTGAATCACTCCGATCATTACCCGATTAGCTGCGATTTATTTCCGGCTGAAAAATGAAACAAAGCTGAATGTTTTCAAAACACAAAATTTATAACTATAATTGCACCATAAAACGTTTTTCGTCTAATCGTATTAAAATGCAGAAAGAAGAAATTATACGCAACGAAATCATTGAAGCTGCCAGCTTGCTGTTCCAGCAATATGGCTTTCAAAAAACCACAATGGAAGACATTGCCAAAACCACCGGTAAAGGTAAAAGTACGCTTTATTATTATTTTGCCAATAAAGAGGAAGTTTTCGACGCCGTGGTGACCAAAGAAATCAACGAGGTTTTTCTGGCAGTTAATAGCAAGGTGACTGAAGTGCTGACCGCAAAAGAGAAGATCGCTGTTTTTGCTTCGAATTATTTGAAAGAAGTGAAAGAGAGAACAAACTTGTATAAAATCGTTTGCGGAGAGTTTATGGGAAACGGCTCCAAATTGATGTTTACTTTACGCGGGAGAAACGACATCAAAGAAACCGAAATCTTAAAGAAAATCCTTGAAACCGGGATCTGTTCAGGAGAATTTGGATCAATCCAGATCGAAGATATCGATATATTGTCGCATACTATCGTCAGTGCACTGCGGGGCATCGAGGTCGACTTGTTTATCGACAACAAGTTGCCTGGACTTGAAAGCCGGATTGATCTTATCATTGGAATTATAGTCAGGGGACTGCACTAATTTTTTTAATTTAATTTCGACCAAAATACGAAATTCGTTTTATAACGCAATAGCATATGAAAACCTTTTCCGGATATATTCTTACGAAAGTGCTCGGATGGAAAATCAAGGGTGAATTTCCCAACATCAAAAAAAGCATTATCATATTTGCCCCTCACACCTCGTACTATGATGCTGTTTATGGAAAACTTTGCTTTAACGAGTTTCGCATTAACCATCGGTTCCTGTCAAAGAAAGAACTTTTCTATTTTCCCATGAACCTTTTTTTACGATGGTACGGATCGATACCTGTTCGAGGGGTAAAAGGCGAAAATGCAATTTATCAGGTTGCCCGGATGTTGGATGAAGCGGAATCATTACATATTATTCTTTCGCCCGAAGGAGCTTTTGCAAAGACAACCAAATGGGACAAGGGCTTTTACTACATGGCATGGAAGGCGAAAGTCCCAATTTTGATTGGCTATCTGGATTACGGCATGAAAGAAATTGGCATAAAAGGGGTAATCGACAATCTGGATGATTTAAATGTGGTCATGCGACAAATAAATACCATGTACCAAAATGTTCAGGCCAAATATCCTGAAAATTTTTCAATCGATTTAAGCAGTAAAGTATGAAACCAACAGTATCATTGGTATTATCAAGCGGTGGGGCGCGAGGCGTTGCACATATTGGTGTAATTGAAGAACTTGAACGACAAGGTTATGAAATAAGTTCGATTTCAGGCTCATCTATGGGTGCGCTGGTTGGCGGAATTTACGCTTCGGGAAACTTACCGGTTTTCCGCGACTGGATGTGCAGTCTTGACAAAAAAGCGGTTTTTAATTTGGTCGACTTCACTTTAAGCACCAATGGATTAGTAAAAGGAAATAAAGTGATCAAAGAATTGAAAAAGATTGTGCCCGATGAAAACATCGAAAATTTACCAATGTCGTTCACCGCGGTTGCTACCGATATCAGGAATAAAAAAGAAGTAGTTTTTGATAGAGGCAGCCTGTTCGAAGCCATCCGGGCATCCATTTCGATACCAACTGTTTTTAAGCCCTGCAACCAGGATGGGATGCTGTTAATCGATGGCGGCGTTTTAAATCCATTACCGATAAACCGGGTAAAACGAAGAAAAAACGATTTGCTGATCGCGGTTGATGTTAGCGCCCCAATTACATCGAAAAAAGATGTACCATCAAAAATAGATGATAACGACCTAAACTACATCTCCTTTCTTCTAAAGAAAGGGTTTAGGTTTTTACCCAAATTTACCAGCGATCAACTAAATTATTACACACTGTTATCACAAACAAGCAGCCTGATGGTGCAACAAATTTCAGCAATGAGCATCGAAATGCACCAGCCCGATATTTTGATCAAAATCCCGATAAATTCATTTGGGCCTTTTCATTTTTACAAATCCGATGAAATTATTAAAACAGGTGAATTGGCCACGCGTAAGGCCATGGGAAAGGTTTAATGAGAACCTACGTTGCAAACAAAAAACATGTCATGTTAATTTTTCACACGTTCTTTGAAATTTTTTACGGAAATATTTTTAGTTTATAAAACTGCTCTTATTTTTGCATACCGATCGTTCAGTATCTTTCACTATGGATAACACAAAAGAATTTATAACAGATGAAGCTTTTAAGCTATTTCTGAATCATAGTTACGAAGCAGTTTCAATTAGCGACATAAGCAAAGCCATTGGTTTTACTAAAGGGGCACTATATCATCACTTTAAGAATAAGGAAGAACTATTCAAATCAGTTGTCGACAAATATGTTCATATCCATGAATTTGATGCCGATGTTGAAACTATACGCTTGGAAGAATACATTAAACTATCGGTATCTCAAACCGAGAAGATTATTCGGCACCTGTTTTGTTTCTCATTGGTTTTTACGCCCATTAATTATTTGTCTCTTATATCCGATGCGTTCAGGCATTATCCTGGATATGCTGAATCGAAAGGAGAATTCATTACCAATGAGATTAAGAAAACACAACGAGTTTTGGAAAATGCCATAGTGCGTGGA
>Ga0183100_1001016_pt1 | contig 15940 bp, 13 predicted proteins | sample Biomet2_FD_127789 | JGI IMG/M metagenome (GOLD analysis project Ga0183100, IMG submission 127789) | Microbial communities from bioreactor (seeded with anoxic lake sediment) at LBNL, California, USA - Biofuel metagenome 2 | ecosystem: Engineered > Bioreactor > Anaerobic > Unclassified ...
AGCCCTGCCGTAATCAGCCCAACGCCTGACAAAGCCGGCACCAGCCACCCAAGGCTCTTTACCGTATTGCCGCCCTCCGCAGAAAGCGCGGACCAGTTTCCGCCCAGGATATACATCAGGTTGGCGGTATTCAGCGTCGCATAATTATAGGAAGAGAGGGTCTTTTGGTATAAGGCGATCAGCCACCAAGGGTCGCTCTGTTTCAGGGAAAATGGCACGATAATCGCCGCGGCAACCACCGCCGCGATGCCCACACCCCAAGCAATGGATTTCCACGCGGCTTTCCGCTGGGCACGATCTGCTTTCCACAAACAAAGGATCAACCAAATGCCGCCTGCGGGTAAAAACAACAGCGCCTGTGGTTTAAGCAAAACGGCAGCCGTTATCAGCGGAAATGCCTTTTTCCAATCTTGTTGCATGGCAGCCATCGCCGTCAGCAGCAACAGCATACCCAGCGCCGAATCCACCTGTCCCCAAGCTGCCCCATTGATGAGCGCGGCCGGGTTCAGGGCAAATAGCAACGCGATATAAACAGCGGCGCGCTGAGGCACATGCTTTTTGGCATATTGAAAAAGTATCAGCGCGCCCGCCATGTCGCACACAATGGGAATTGCCTTTACCAGCAGCCGAATTTCCGGGGAATCCGCATAACCTATGGCGCGAATCAGCAATCCGATAGGCCAAAGCAGGAGCATATATCCCGGCGGGTAATCGCAGAAGTACCCTTCCGCATAAAACCCGATGGGGCCCTCGCTGGCCATCCGCAGGCTCCACGCGGAAAAACAGTTCATATCCACCTGATACCCGGGCACCAGCGCGCCAAGCGCAAGGCGCGCCGCGAACGCGGCAAGCATCGCAAGCACAAAGGAAAGCATGGTGACTCTGTTTTGTGTACGGGTCAGGTTCGAATTCCCCCGCAACGCGCGCCGGCAAGCCCAAACCAGTTGTAAAAACAATGCGCTCAGCACCACAAAAAGCACGGTGCTTTTCCCGGGCGCGGTTGTGGCGGCGGTATTGGCGGCGACAGCAGACGATCCATTATCCAGCGTGTACCACAGGGAAGCGATCACCCCGTCCGGAAGCGTTTGCACTTCCTGCACGGTAATATCGTCAAAATACGCCGTTCCCTGACTTTCCGCACCATAGCCGCCTATGCGTACGCCAAGCTGGACCTCGGTTTGATCTTCTCCGGTTTCGCCGTACCACTCGACATATTTCCATTGGCCCTGCGTATTAAAAAGGCATTGCGAAAACGCGTAAACGCCTTCCACCGCAAGGTTTGCGCCATTGCCCACATCCTCCATGTCCTCCACCAGCACGTACCCGGCGACCCGGTACATCCGCTCCGGCTGCACCGGAACGTCGAACACATAGCGCGCGTCATTCTGGTTGGCATTGGTGATTTTAGCGCTGTAGGTGCCGGAATGCGCTTTTTCGGAGGTGATTTCAAAACGCGTATACCCTTCCTGCGTACGGTAGGCAATGGTATACCAACCTTCCGGTTCGCCTGCGGCGTTCACCTGTTCAAACCCGCCGTTGTTCAGCACATTTGCCGAATCCGCATCCGCAAAAGCGCACAAAGGCATCAGCAATACCATCATCAGCAGCAAACCGGTAAGAAGTCTTTTCATCGTTCCTCACACCTTGCTTCCGAAATCCATTTACCAATAAAGGACCGCCTGTGCAGCGGGCAAGGCCCGTAGCGGCGTATTCCCTCAATGTGTTCCGCGGTACCGTAACCCATGTTGCGCTCCAGCCCATACTGCGGATAAGCCTCCGCAAGCGCAACCATCGCGCGGTCCCGCGTGACCTTGGCAACGATGCTTGCCGCCGCGATGGCATAGCTCAAAGCGTCGCCATGCAAAATGCCTTTGGTTGGAAATGGCAAAGCCAAACCGGCAATCGCATCCACCAGGCAAAGGGTGGCGGGCGCGTTTTGTGCCGCCCGTTGCATAGCCAGTTTGGTCGCGTTGAGGATATTATACTGGTCGATTTCTTCCACGCTGGCTTCGCCCACCCCGATATACAAAGCGCACGCGCGAATCTGCTCAAAAACCGCTTCCCGGCGTGCCGCAGACAGCTTTTTACTGTCCTCTACCCAAGGCAAAACAGGCTCGGCCGGCATGATTACGCATGCCGTAACCACCGGGCCTAACAACGGCCCGCGTCCAACCTCATCCATACCGGCAAGCGTTTGCCCAAACCCCGGGAAAGCGCGGTCATGCGCTATCAGTTCCGCCGCGCGAAGCAATCGCCGTTCTTCATTCTTTCCCATTGCTAAAACCGTCCTTGGGCCTGGTAACTTCCGGAGGCATCTCCAATGTCAGGCGACCAATTTTGCCATCGCGAAATTCATCCAGCACAACGGCGCAAGCCCTGTCGGTGTCCAGTTCCCCGCCTCGCAGCAAAAACCCGCGACCGCGGCAAACCTCTTCCAACAGAGCCATTCCGGTGGCGTCAGGATTTTTTATTTTAAAACGTTCACAGGTTGCTTCTCGGCGCAGGGCCAACAAATCCCGTAATAGCTGCAGGCACAGCGCCTGTTGATCGTACACAGCGTCGCGAATGGTGCCGATATAGGCCAGCCGGGCTGCCGCGCGCTGATCTTCGAGCTTGGGCCACAGCATACCCGGCGTGTCCAGCACTTCCAGATAGGGATTTACTTTTACCCATTGGTTGGAGCGCGTTACGCCGGGCCTGTCCCCCACCTGCGTGATGGAGCCGCCATACAGGCGGTTGATAAACGTGCTTTTACCAACGTTAGGCACGCCAACCACCATGGCACGGATGGTTTTCTGTATGCCTCGCCGCAGCCCGCGCTCCAGCATGTCCTTCGCGGCGGCTTCAATCATCGTTTTTGCCTGTTTGGTTTTGGCAGGCGTCATATCATACGCCATGACGCTTAGCCCAAGCGCGGTAAAATACCGTATCCACCGGCTGGTTTGTTCCGCTTCCGCCAAGTCAGCCTTGCATAAAAGCAACACGCGGCGTTTGCCCATCAGCAACCGATCCAAATCCGGATTTCGGCTGGATAATGGCAAGCGCGCGTCGCATAATTCCACAACCAGATTCACCTTGGTAAGCTGTAGGGCAAGCAACCGTTTTGCCTTGGCCATGTGACCGGGATACCACTGAATTTCCAAGCGAGGTTCCCCTTCCTCGGGCCTGTTTCAGCCTGCAACGCAAGCCGCCCGCAACCGTTTGTATGGTTCGGACATCGTTCCAGCCTCTTTCCCTTTCATCGCCGGCGCAGGCAGGAACGCGGCACGTTGACAGGATTGCGGTTTCATTAAAGCATTGTTTGCAGAAAATAGCAAGGGCATATTTCTGAGCCATCACGCTGTTGAAAAGGCGAAAAGCTTTGATTTTTCTACGTTTCTTTAGCGTCCTGGCCTCACATATCCGTGTTTTTACAATTGAAAATTCCTTAAGAAAAATCGCATATACGCTTCATGATTGTAACGGAGTTCGCCTTATTCTCCCGCCGCGGTTCCATTTTCAGCCGCTGCGGTTTCGGCATCGTCACTCGCATCGTCCAGCAACGCATCGGGCGCGTCCAGCAGGCTTTTCGCCTCCGCGTCGTCCAGCGCTTCCACGCGGCGGAGCTTTCTTTCGATGCTGCGGGTGCGCACAAAGGCCGTATCAATGGTATCAGTTGCCTGCCGCAGTTTCTCCTGCGTTTTTTGCAGCACTTGCGCAAAACTGCCAAAATCTGTTTTTACCGCGCCAAGCAGCCGCCATAACTCCGCGGAGCGCTTTTCAATCGCCAGTGTGCGGAAACCCATTTGCAGGCTGTTGAGCATCGCCAGCAGCGTGCTGGGGCCCGCTACCACCACGCGCTGCTCCCGCTGCAACTGCTCCACCAGATCGGAGTTGCGCACCACCTCGGCGTACAGGCTTTCCAGCGGTAAAAACATGATCGCAAAATCCGTGGTATACGGGGGCTCGATATATTTACCCGCAATCCGCCTGGCTTCTACGCGCACAGCGGTAATCAGAGCCTTGCGGGCTGCTTCGGTCTGCACTACGTCGCCTCGGTCACTGGCTTCTGCAAGGCGCACATAATCCTCCTGAGGAAACTTGCTGTCGATCGGTAAATATACCGTGCGCTCTCCCTCTTTCCCCGGCAGGCATATCGCGAATTCCACGCGCTCATCCACCTGCGGGCGCACACGCACGTTGGATGCGTACTGCGTGCTGCTCATCGCCTCCGCTAAAAGGCTTCCCAGCTGAATTTCGCCCCAAACGCCCCGCTTTTTAACATTGCCCAGCACACGTTTGAGATCGCCCACGCCTTCTGCCAGCCGATGCACTTCCCCCAGCGATTGATACACCTGCTCCAGCCGCTCACTAACCTGCGTAAAGCTCTGTGTCAGCCGACGGTCAAGCGTATCCTGCAATTTTTCATCCACGGTATGGCGCATTTCTTCCAGCTTTTGCGCGTTTTCCGCACGCAGTTCCCCAAAGGATTTTTCCACCGTTTCGCGCAGGCGTTCCATTCGCGCCTCGTTTTGCGCCAGCTTTGCGTCCAGCGTAGCGTCAATGCCCCGCATCCGTTGCTCAAACCGGGCAAGGCTTTCTTCAGTCAACTGATACATGCGCGCCATCCGCCCGTCCTGTGCGCGATCCTGCTCCAAGGTGTTGCGTTGCCACGCGGCCAGCTGGCTGTTCTGCTGTTCGGTTCCACGGTTCAGCAGCCCCGCAAGGCTATCGCCAATGGTCTGTAAGGTGCGCAGCTGTTCCTCCCGCTGGCTGAGGCTTTGTTGGCTTAATGCGCTTTCCAGCGCGCGAAACCCTTCCTCCAGTTCATCTTCCACATCACGCAGGTGGCGGCGATCATCCCGGCTTCGACGAGCGGCCAGCACAAGTAAAATCAACAGCAATAAAACCGTAAGCCCGATTCCGGCGAGCAGAATCATCTGCCACGGCTGCCAATCATTCAGGTTCATTTGTCCTCCTTCATGGAAAAAAGCCGCCGCTACATTTGACGGCGGCCTTCCATGGCCTTTGCCAGTGTGATTTCATCCGCATACTCCAGATCGCTGCCAACCGGCACCCCATGAGCGATACGTGTTACCAGGATCTGCATGGGTTTTACCATTCGCGCGATGTAACTTGCGGTCGCCTCCCCTTCAATGTCGGGGTTCGTCGCAAGTATAACTTCCTGTATGTTTCCGTCGGCCAACCGGGCGAGCAGTTCGCGAATGCGAATATCATCCGGCCCCACGCCTTCCATCGGGGATAACGTACCGTGAAGCACATGATAGGCGCCGGCATAATCGTGCATCCGCTCAATCGCCGCCACATCCCTGGGGTCGCGCACAACGCAAATCTGCCCGTTTTGCCGATCCGGATCGGCGCATATATCGCAAAGTGCCTCCGTAGCGTAATTACCGCATACATCGCAGTATCGGATTGCCTTTCTGCCCTGATAGATGGCACTGGCCAGCTCGCGAACATCTTCCAGCGGCATCCCGATGATGTGATAGGCCAGCCGCTGCGCACTTTTAGGGCCGATGCTGGGCAAGCGGGACAACTGCGCCACCATCCGCGCGATAGGTTCCAACTGCCGTGACATAGGTTAGAACATGCCCCCCATACCCGGCGCAACTTTTCCCAGCTCTGCCTCGCGAGCCTGTTCGCCCGCGCGGAGCGCCTCATTGACCGCCGCGAGAATCATATCCTGCAAAAGCTCTACGTCTTCCGGATCAACACACTCAGGCTTGATTTCGATGGATTTCAGTTCCCGTTTGCCGGTAACCGCCACCGTAACCATTCCGCCGCCCGCCTGCGCGGTATATTCACGCGCGTCAAGGTCTTCCTGCGTTTTTGCCATCTGCTCCTGCAGTTTCTGGGCCTGCCGCATCAGTTGCTGCATGTTTGCGCCGCCCCCGAAGCCGCCGAACTGGTTCTTTCCCATGGTAAACCCCTCCTGTGTTACGCCTTGGCGTAAATTAAACGTAAATCAGCGGATACGGCTGTAACGCGCACGCTGGGAACATTCCGTTCCTCGGTCAGTTCCACGCCGTCGGTCGCCACACGGCCGCTCACGGAGCGCAACGATGCGTTGACGCGATTTTCGCCCGTCAGCAAGGTAACATCGCCCGAAACCGAACGCACTTCGACGGTTTCAAACGCTGTGCGCAACTTCATCCGTACGTCGCCGCTGACGGTGGTTCCCCGGCACGTGCGCATGGCAACGTCGTCCAGACCTACCGTGCCGCTGACGGTGCGTATGCTGACGCTATCCGCGTTAAGCGTATCGGCACGCAGCTCGCCCGTGACGGTTTTCAGGGACAGTTCCTTGGCCGTAAGCTTGGTTGCGCGCACATCGCCGGAAACCGTGTCCAGTACAATGCGGCTTCCGTTAAGCCCGCGAGCGTTGAGCAATCCGCTGATGGTGCTCACATGCAGCTTCCGCTCCCAAGTGCGGGGTACGCGTACGCAAACCTGCATCCAATGGCTGTCCATAATATTCAGGGATAATCCGTATTGCGGCTGTTCCACCACTAGCGTATCTTCCTTGATTTCAATACGCAAATCCCGCACGGAATTTTCATCCCCGGCCGCCAACACCTGCACACGCTCAATATCATCCGCAAAAATCTCAACCTGCGCCCAGGCAAGCCGGATTGCGACGTCGTTCAAATTCGCAGTTACAAAACTTTCGTTCCGTTCCATACCGAAACACCGCCCTTCCCCATGCAATTTTCAAGCTCATGATACCTTTTTTTGTGCGAAAATGCAATCCTCTTTCCGCGGGTTGAGCAACAGGAGCAAAGCAAAGCAGGGCGGATTTTGGCATAGCCGCCCCGCGAAACATCCTGCCGTCGCAGGCCTATGCGCACCCTTACCCCTTGTCAGGCAAAGCGTTTCCAACTGTCAAGCACAGCCAACCGCGCCCCTGCAGGCTGATCTCCGTGTTCCGGGTCGGTGCAGGAATAAGCGTGCAGCTTTTCGCAGGGCGTATCGGGACATTCGCCGCAGTGCAGGTACCCTTTGCGCTGGCAGCAGGCGGCTACCGGACACGCCCCATAAAAAGGTTGACCATTGCTCGCCACGCACCCTTTACAGCCGTGTGATTCCCGCCATGCGCAACCATCGCACAAAAGTCCGCAACGCGATTGTACCTTGAGCAGATCCCGAATCGAAAACTTCGCGCTTTCATTGTCTATCCACAGGGATACCCTTTTGGTTCGAAACGCGATCACAACATAGTCCGGATCATCCATTCCCAGGGGAAAGTGATTGATAAACCAGTCTTGCCACAATGCGTGCCGGGTTTCTTGCTCCGTTACAAGGCTTGCTCCCCCTACCAGCGTAACATTGTCGCCGCCTTCTCGGTAGCAAACGCTCGCCTTGGGGTTTTTGCGTATGCGCTGCGCCTTCGCGCCTGTCAGCCCCGTCGCAAACCAGGCCTGGAAAATCCCATCCGTGCGAATGCTGGAAATCATGGAAACGGTAGGCGCTCCCTCTTCATCAACCAACCCAAAGGCTGCCTCCCCGGTTTCCTTCACAATCCTGTTCGCCTTTTCGAAAATGTTTGCGTTCATCGTGTATTTCCCCCTGTTGCTGTTTTTCTGGCAAAGCGCATCCAGTGAAATGAACCCGGCGGGGGTTTCTCATCACGCCTGCCGAATATAGGGTAACAGAAGGAACACGACATCATCCTGTCATGTTTGATAAAGCGCCGCCATTTTTTTCGCCATTTCTGCGACTTCCGCACGCATCTCCGCAGGTTCGAGCACTTCAGCACTGTCGCCAAAACCTAGAATCCACCAGAGGGCATATTCCCGATTGGTATAGGCAAGGGTAAAATACAGCCCCTCTTCCGATTCCCGGTAGCATTCCGGCCCATATTCTTCCACAAGCCGATAGCGCGCCGTTTTCGCAACACGCAGCAGCGTTGTTTCGGTTTTCGCAAAGGGGTCCGCATCCCGGTCTTCATCCTTTACCTGCCGTGGCAAAAAGGTTTCCTCCGTGACGGCAAGCGCCCAGAGGCGATTGAGCTTATATCGCCGAAACGCGCGCCTGTCGCCGCACCAGCCAAACACATACCACGCGTTCCAGCGGAATTCAATCAGGTATGGCTCAATGGTGCGGTGGCACTCGCCCTTGGGATAGTAGTAGTCAAACTCCACCACGCGCCGCATTGCGATCGCGTTACGCAAGCTAGCAATTTTTTCGGAAAGGCTATCCTTGTAGTAGGAAGATAAGTCAATTGTTACGCTGCTTGCGAGCGATTCCATTCCACCCTGCCCGGGCGCCAATTTCAACATCAGATTTTCGCTTGAGGAGGTTTTCGAGATACTGTCGATGCCCTGTAACGCGCTGATCAGATTTTGCAACTCCTCGGTGTTCAGGATGCTGTTACGGATTTTGTAACCTTCCATTACCCGTATGCCTCCATCGCCGCCCCGCCGGGTTACTACCGGCACTCCCGCAGCGCAAAGCGCATCCACATCCCGCAGTATAGTTCGGCGGGACACTTCAAAACGCTCCGCCAGCATGGGAGCCGTCAGCTTGTCATTTTGCAACAGCAGGGTTACAATCCCTATCAGGCGATCCATTTTCAAAACCGTCACCTCCCGGCGCGCCACCATTATACCTAATGCGCGCGAACAGGACAAGCCAATGTCTTGTTCGCAATCCCCTCGCGGCAGAAGGATCCGCCGTGTAACGGCTTTTCAGAACCTGCAAAATCCTATATAATGTTTTCGCAGGGGATCACAGGAGGTTGAGCATGAATATACAGCATTTGCGTTACGCCGTTGAGGTGGAAAAAACCCGTTCCATCACCGAAGCCGCGGAAAACCTCTATATGAGCCAACCCAACCTATCCCGCGCGATACGCGAGCTGGAGGGCGTATTGGGGATTTCCATTTTTGACCGAACCCCCAAGGGAATCCTTCCCACAGCGCAGGGGGAGGAATTTTTGCATTATGCCCGCAGTATCCTTTCCCAGTTTGACGAGATGACGGAGCGATATACCCGCAGGGAAGGCGCCAGCCGCGTGCTCAGGCTTTCGGTACCCCGCTCCAGTTACATCGCGCAGGCGTTTACGCGCTTTGCCCGGCTGGCCGACCCGGGGCTTACCCTGGACTATAAGGAAACAAACGCGCTTCGCTCTATTCGAAACGTGACCGAAGATGGGTATGATCTGGGCATTGTCCGTTTTCAGGCAGATTACGAAAAGTATTTTGTGGATACCTTTCGCGAAAAAGGGCTGCAATACCGCGAGCTTTGGTCCTTCCGGTATTTGGCGCTCATGCGGGCAGATCACCCCGCGGCGCGAAAACCGGCGGTTTCGATGGCTGATTTTGCGGAATCGCTCGCCATTACGCAGGGTGATGTGTACGTGCCCAGTCAGCCCATGGAAAACCTTGAACGCGAAGGCGCTGCCGGCCGAGTGGTGCGCGTGTACGACCGTACCAGTCAATTGGAGTTGGTATCCGCCATGCCCAACGCGTTTGCATGGGTCGCTCCGGTGCCGCGGGAGGTGTTGGAGCGCTATCGCCTCACGCTTCGGCCAAGCGTCGCTCAGGCGGCCCAACACCGCGATGTGCTGATTTACCGCAGGAAATATATCCTTTCCCCGATGGACGAGCTTTTTTTGGAACAGCTTTCCGCCGTGCAGGGCGAGCTCGCCAATTGGGTTTTGTAATCGCTGGTTCGTCCATTTTTCCCCCGCTTTTTCCATTCTCCTGAATCGATTTTCTTGGACAAATCTTGTTATCACATCAAAAAGTGGCTTCGGACAAGCGTTTATATCAATGCTCCATTATCGTTATAATTTTCACATATCAAAGATGATATACCCTCATGCAAACGATGAAATGTACAGAAACGCATTATTGTGTTAATCTTTTAACGAACCAAGGAAAGGGGATGCAAGTTATGAGTGATACCCGCATTACCGTTGATAGTGTGGAACGCCTTGAGGAAGCCATTGTAAAAGTCCGCGCGGCACAAAAGGCCTACGCTACGTTTACGCAGGAACAGGTGGACAAAATTTTCTTTGCCGCAGCCATGGCTGCCAACCGCGAGCGTATTTCGCTGGCAAAGCTGGCCGTTGCAGAAACCGGCATGGGCGTTGTGGAAGACAAGGTAATTAAGAACCACTTCGCTTCCGAGTACATCTACAACGCGTACCGCGATACCAAAACCTGCGGGGTGATTGAGCGCGACGCCGCGTACGGCATCACCAAAATTGCCGAACCTTTGGGTGTAATCGCCGCCGTCATTCCTACCACCAACCCGACCTCCACCGCGATTTTCAAAACGCTGATCGCGTTGAAAACCCGTAACGGCATTATCATCTCCCCCCACCCCCGCGCAAAAAACTGCACCATCGCGGCCGCGAAAGTCGTGCTGGACGCTGCGGTTGCCGCCGGCGCGCCGCAGGAGATTATCAGCTGGGTGGATGTGCCCAGTCTGGATATGACCAACCTTGTAATGAAGGAGTGCGATTGCACGCTGGCCACCGGCGGCCCCGGCATGGTACGCTCCGCCTATTCCAGCGGCAAACCCGCTTTGGGCGTAGGCGCCGGCAACGTGCCCGCCATCATTGACGACAGCGCGGACATCCTCTTGGCCGTCAGCTCCATCATCCATTCCAAAACGTTTGATAACGGCATGATTTGCGCCTCCGAGCAATCGGTCATCGTGCTGGAACCCATCTATAAAAAGGTGCGCGATGAGTTTGCCCGCCGCGGGTGCTACTTCCTCAAAGGGGAAGAGCTGGACAAGGTTCGCAAAACCATTCTGATTAACGGCGCGCTCAACGCGAAAATCGTCGGTCAAAAGGCTGCGACCATTGCCACTTTGGCGGGCATTACCGTGCCCGAGGATACGAAAATCCTCATCGGCGAAGTGGACAGCGTGGATATGAGCGAAGAATTCGCGCATGAAAAGCTCTCCCCCGTGCTGGCCCTTTACAAAGCCAAGGATTTTGACGACGCCATGGCCAAAGCCGAACGCCTGATTGAAGACGGCGGTCACGGCCATACCGCAAGCGTATACCTGAACCCCAACACCCAAAAAGAGAAGCTTGCGCAGTTTGCCCAGAAGATGGAAACCTGCCGTATCATCGTCAACACGCCCTCCTCGCACGGCGGCATTGGCGACCTGTATAACTTTAAGCTGATGCCCTCGCTTACCCTTGGTTGCGGCTCGTGGGGCGGCAACTCGGTTGGCGAAAACGTAGGCGTAAAGCACCTGCTCAATATCAAGGTTGTCGCCGAGAGGAGAGAGAACATGCTCTGGTTCCGCGCACCGCAGAAGATTTACCTTAAAAAGGGTTGCCTGCCCGTGGCCCTGCGGGAACTGAAGGATGTTATGAACAAGAAGAAGGTCTTTATCGTCACCGACAGCTTCCTGTTCAAAAACGGCTACACCAAGGCCGTAACCGACCATTTGGATGAGATGGGCATCCAGCACGCCTGCTTCTTTGATGTCGCTCCCGACCCGACCCTCGCCTGCGCCCGCGAAGGCGTGAAGGCTATGAACGCCTTCCAGCCGGACTGCATTATCGCGCTTGGCGGCGGCAGCGCCATGGACGCCGGCAAAATCATGTGGGTACTCTACGAGCATCCCGAAGCGGATTTTATGGATATGGCCATGCGCTTCTCCGACATTCGCAAACGGATTTATACCTTCCCCAAAATGGGCGAGAAAGCCATGTTTGTCGCCATCCCGACGACGGCCGGCACCGGTAGCGAAGTAACGCCCTTCACCATCATCACGGATGAAACCACCAGCGTGAAATATGCCCTTGCGGACTATGAATTGCTGCCCAACATGGCGATCGTGGATGCCGATATGATGATGGACGCGCCCAAAGGCCTGACCGCCGCCAGCGGCATCGACGCGGTTACCCACTGCCTGGAAGCGCTTGCCAGTATGCTTGCGACCGATTATACCGATGGCCTTGCCCTGCAGGCGCTCAAGATGATCTTCGAATACCTGCCCCGCGCCTATGAGGATGGCCCCAACGACGCGCTCGCTCGTGAAAAGATGGCGAACGCCGCCACCATCGCCGGTATGGCTTTCGCCAATGCCTTCCTGGGCGTATGCCACAGCATGGCGCACAAACTGGGCGCTTTCCATCACCTGCCGCACGGCATCGCCAACGCTCTGCTGATTGATGAAGTGCTCCGCTATAACGCCGCGGAGGTTCCCGTGAAGATGGGCACCTTCTCGCAGTACGATCATCCACACACGCTGGCGCGTTACGCCATGGTTGCGGACGCCCTGAAGCTCGGCGGAAAAACCGACGAGGAGAAACTGGAAAAACTGATTGCCGCGCTGGATGAGCTGAAGGCTAAAATCGGCATTAAGAAGACCATTCGCGAATACGGCGTAGATGAGGCGGACTTCCTTGCCCGGCTGGACACCATGTCCGAATATGCCTTTGACGACCAGTGCACCGGCGCCAACCCCCGTTATCCGCTGATTTCGGAAATCAAACAGATGTACCTGAACGCCTACTACGGCGAGAAGAAGTAAGGAGGCGACAGCGATGAAGCTGGACAAAGTGATCGCGGTACGCACCAACAAAACGGTTTACCGGGATGGGGATCTGGCCATCAAAGTATTCAGCGGCGACTACAGCAAAGCGGATATTCTCAACGAGGCGCTCAATCAGGCCCGCGCCGAGGAAACCGCCCTGCACGTGCCCACCCTGCAGGAAGTTACCAAGGTGGATGGCAAGTGGGCCATCGTCAGCGACTTCGTCGAGGGGAAAACCCTCGACCAGCTGATGCAGGAGAACCCCGAACGCAAAGCGGACTATCTGGCGTTGTTTGTGGATCTGCAATTGCAGATGCATGCGCAGGCTTGCCCGATGCTCACCCTGCTTAGGGATAAGATGAATCGCAAAATTAACCAGAGCGGGCTGGACGCTACCGCGCGCTACGAGCTGCATACGCGTCTGGAAGGGATGCCCAAGCACCGCAAGCTGCTCCACGGCGACTTTAACCCCAAGAATATCATCCTGAAAACGGATGGCAGCGCATGGGTACTGGACTGGTCCCATGCCACCCAGGGTAACGCCTCCGCCGACGCGGCCCGCACCTACCTGCTCTTTTGGCTGGACGGAGACATCTCCGGCGCGGAAGCCTATTTGAACCTGTTTTGTAAAAAGAGCGATACTGCCCGCCAGTATGTAGAAAAATGGATCCCGATCGTGGCGGCCAGTCAGATTGTGAAGGGAAAGCCCGAGGAGCGCGAGTTCCTGCTTCGTTGGGCCAATGTGGTGGATTACGAATAAAATCCGACCCTGGGGCGTAACCGCTCTGTAAACCCCGGATACAGGAATCCCCCCCCGAAGACAACGGGCATGACTAGCACCCTTTCCCCGGAATGGCGCAGGAATCCGCGCCCTTCCGGGGAAAATCATGCCAGATCATGCATCCGGGTGAGGCCCTGCCGGGGATTCCCGTATCCTTCCCCTATGGGGTTCGGGGAGCGTTCCGTTCTTTGGGCGATCAATAAGGAGCATCACACCATGGTGAAAGTTACCGTATGTATCGGCAGCAGTTGCCATCTCAAGGGTTCCCGGCAGATTGTTGAGGAGTTGCAACGGCTGGTTGCCGCCGCGAACCTCGGCGATCAGGTAGAACTTGCCGGGCAGTTCTGTATGGGTAACTGCCAGAATGGGGTATGCGTCACCGTCAATGGGGACAGCTATTCCCTCAAGCCCGATGAAACCAAGGACTTCTTTGATCGGCAGGTTGTCAGCCGAATCGCCTGATCGATCCGTGGATCGAAAAGGGCGTTTTGTGTTTGTGGAACCGGTATCTCGTCCAATCAGCGAGAACCGCTTCCCTTACAGCGCGCCGGAAGCGGATTCCCTTCCGACGCGCGCGAAACTAGTATCCATAGGAAGCAAACGCGATGTGTCACCGTGCGCTGCCACGGCTGTCGATGCGGCGCATCGCACTCCCTATACTGGCCGTTACACAAGCGACAAATATCTCCTGCCCCAACCATCGATGTTCCCGCCCTATGGCGTAATGATAACCCAACGTGGAAGAAGGTACCGCACATGCTGGAAATCCTCAGCCTCAAGGAAAACAACTGCAAGGACTGCTATAAATGCATCCGTACCTGCCCTGTGAAAGCGATCAGTTTTGCACACAATCAAGCGCAGATTTTACCGGATGAGTGTGTACTGTGCGGCAGCTGTTTTGTGGTATGCCCGCAAAAAGCCAAGCAGATTCGCAATGATGTGGTTGCCGTGCGCAATGCGATCGCGTCCGGGCGGCGAGTGGTTTGCAGCCTGGCGCCATCCTTTATTGCCGATTTTCATGTGCATCGCGTGGAGGAAATGGCGCAGGCGCTTTGCCAATTGGGTTTTAGCGCCGTTGAGGAAACCGCGGTGGGCGCGCAGCTGGTTAGCGACGCTTACGCAACCGCCATGCGGGAGCATCAGCAAAGCGTACTGATCTCCAGTTGTTGTCCTACCATCAATCTGCTGGTGCAAAAGTATCATCCTTCCATGCTGCCCTACATGGCAAAAGTGCTTACGCCCGCGCAGGCGCATTGTACGCTGCTCAAACAACGGGATCCGGATTGCTACACCGTGTTTATCGGCCCCTGCATTGCCAAAAAGCAGGAAGCGGACTCCAGCCCGATGATCGACACCGTGCTCACGTATGATGAGCTGCGGGATTGGATGGCAGATTGCCGTGTGCAATTGCCCGAACCGGCTGCTTCGGAGGCGCCCGGCATGCGCTCCCGTTTTTATCCCGCTACCGGCGGCATTCTCAAAGCCACAGAAGCCGTGGAAGGTTACCGGAGGGTTGCGATCGACGGCGTAGAAAACTGTCGCATGGTTTTTGAGGAACTGGAACGGGGCAACATTCGCGATGTTTTTATTGAAATGAGCGCCTGCGAGGGAAGCTGCATTAACGGCCCCTGCATTCGTGAGCACCGGGAGCGCCGCCTGAAAGGCGCCTTGCGGGTAGACGCCTATGCGGGCAATGAGCGTTACGCCATTGAACAGCCCCCGGCCGATATAAGCCGCGCCTTTGGTTTTTTGGGCGGTAAGGCCATCACTGTCGGCGCCGACGCCATTAACGCGATGCTGCTCAAAATGGGCAAAACCAGCCCGGAAAAGGAGCTGAACTGCGGCTCCTGCGGCTATCCCACCTGCCGGGACAAAGCCGTCGCCATTTTGGAAGGCAAGGCAGAAATTGAAATGTGCCTTCCCTTTTTAAAGGAGAAGGCGGAAAGCTTCAGCGATACCATCATCAACAACACCCCCAACGCCATTATCGTAATGGATGAGGATTTGGTAGTTCAGCAAATAAACCGCGCAGCCGTATATCTTTTTCACCTGAAGTCGGAAACGGATGTTTTGCATGAGCACGTAATCCGGGTATTAAACCCCGAGCCCTATCAGACAGTGGTTGTTTCGGCCCGCAATGTGATTGGCTCCTGCCGCTTTTTACCCGAATACCAGCGCTATGTGGAAGAAACCATCCTCTATGACCGGCAGTATCATGTGGTCATCACCATCCTGCGGGATGTGACCGATCGCGAAAACATTCGCAATCAGGATTCTACCCTCCGCCGCCAAACGGTGGAAACCGCGGACCGGGTTATTGAAAAGCAGATGCGCGTTGTGCAGGAGATCGCCTCGCTGCTGGGCGAGACGACGGCCGAAACCAAACTGGCGCTTTCCAAGCTGAAGGATGCGATGAACCGTGAATGATTTGTGGACCGAAGTTGGCTATGTTAGCCTGAACAAGCAGGGCGAAACCCTTTGCGGCGATCGCGTGGAAACCTCCGGCGGCGGCGAGGAGGACGTAACCCTTGTGTTGGCCGATGGGCTTGGCAGCGGTGTAAAAGCCAACATATTGGCTACGCTTACCAGTAAAATTGTATGCACGCTCGCAAGCGGAGGCCTGCCCATTGAGGAGTGCGTATCCGCCAT
>Ga0183100_1001017_pt1 | contig 15907 bp, 11 predicted proteins | sample Biomet2_FD_127789 | JGI IMG/M metagenome (GOLD analysis project Ga0183100, IMG submission 127789) | Microbial communities from bioreactor (seeded with anoxic lake sediment) at LBNL, California, USA - Biofuel metagenome 2 | ecosystem: Engineered > Bioreactor > Anaerobic > Unclassified ...
CATGTGAGCCCCGATGCGCCTGCGCCGATGATCGAGATGTTTTTACCGTTTTTAGGGAAGATAATGTCCTGTTCATACTGCTTCTGATTTTTATAGGCGTAATCGGCCACAAACCGTTTGAGACTGCAAATGGCGACGGGTTCGTCCACCGTGCCGCGTCGGCACTTGCTTTCGCAGGGGTGCGTGCATATGCGCCCGCAAACGGAGGGCATGGGATTCTCCTGAAGGATTAAATCGTAAGCATCTAGGAAACGGCCCGCGGCGATGAGCGCCACATACCCCGGTATGTTAATGTTGGCCGGACAGGTGTTTTCGCAGGGAGAGATGAACAGATCGCTGCATACGCTCGCCCTGCAGTATTTTTGATGGATATGCTCCTCGTATTCTTCCCGGAAATACTTGATGGTCGAAAGCACAGGGTTAGGCGCTGTTTTACCAAGCTCACACATCGCAGTCTGCTTGATAACCGCCCCAAGCTCTTCCAACAGCTCAATATCCCCCTCGCGACCTTCTCCGCGCGTGATACGTTCCAAAATAGCCAACATGCGCTTGGTACCGATGCGGCACGCGACGCATTTCCCGCAGGACTCCTCCTGAATGAAGTCCATAAAGTAGCGCGCCGTATCCACCATGCAGGTATCCTCGTCCATCGCGATCAGGCCGCCTGATCCCATAATGGCTCCAAGGCGCGAGATCGATTCATAATCGGTGGGCGTATTGAGGTTTTCCTTGGTAATGCAGCCTCCCGACGGCCCTCCGATCTGGGCGGCTTTAAACTCCTTCTGGTTAAGGATGCCGCCGCCAACGCGGAAAAGCAGCTCGCCCAGCGGCGTGCCAATAGGCACTTCCACGATGCCCGAGTTGACAATATCCCCGGCCAGCGCGAATACCTTGGTGCCTTTGGATGTCTCTGTGCCGTACTGCGCATACCATTGGGCGCCGTTAAGCAGAATCTGGGGGATGGCAGCAAGCGTTTCTACATTGTTAATGATGGTGGGTTTCCCGTACAGGCCTTTCTGGAAGGGGTAGGGCGGCTTTTGGACGGGTTCCCCGCGCCTGCCTTCGATGGAGGCCATAAGCGCCGTTTCTTCACCGCAGACAAAGGCGCCGGCTCCGATCCGGATTTCGATATCGAAGGAAAAGTCCGTGCCCAAAATGTGATCGCCCAGGATTCCGTAGGCATACGCCTGCGTAATTGCGGCCGTAAGGCGCTCAACTGCGAGCGGGTATTCGGCGCGGATATAGACATATCCGAGCTTGGCGCCGATTGCGTAACCGCCCAGCATCATACCCTCCAAAACCGCGTGAGGGTCGCCTTCAATAATGCTTCGATCCATAAAGGCGCCGGGATCACCCTCATCGGCGTTACATACCATAAACTTTTCGACGCCATCCGCTTGATACCCAGCCTCCCACTTGATACCCGTCGGAAAACCCGCGCCTCCTCTGCCCCGGATGCCCGATTCCTTGACGACACGAATCACGTCCTCAGGCTTGCTTTGCGTGATTGCCTTGGCGATCGCCAGATACCCATCCCGAGCTATATAGGCCTCGATACTGCCATACGCGATCACGCCGCAGTTGCGGAGCGTGATCTTCACCTGCTCCTTGAAAAAATCGATGTCGTCCATACAGGCGATGTGCTTTTTAAATGTCTGGTGGTAGAAGGTGTGCTCCTCCAGCACCTTATGGTCGATCAGGTGCGCTTTCAGGATAGCGCGCACGTTTTGCGGGTCGAGCTTCACGTAGAAGGTACGCTCAGGAAGGATGAGCATCACAGGCCCGACGGCGCAGATGCCCATGCAGCCTGTTTCTATCACGCAAACTTCCTCGGCCAGTCGCTGCTCCTTAAGCATGGCGACCGCTGCGTCCCGAACCTTGCCGCAGGCGGCGGATACGCAGCCCGCGCCTCCGCAGATCAAAACCTGATGATGATACCGGGCTTGCGCTTCCAGATAGTTATTCTTGATAATCGATAAATCATCGATTGAATGCAGTATGCTGCTCATCTATCTCACCCCTTACTTAAAGGTAGTCAGAACCGAGTCCACTTTGCTTGGCGACATCTGCCTATATACCACATCGTCGATCATCAGCGCCGGGGAAAGACCGCACGCCCCTATGCAACGCGCTATCTCAAAAGTGAATTTGCGGTCGGGCGTTGTACCGCCCACCTCGATGCCCAGCTTCTTGATCAGATGGTCAATGATTTTTTTGCCTCCGCGCACATAGCACGCCGTACCCAGGCAAACACGGATGGTGTGCTCGCCTCGCGGATAAACTGAAAAGAAAGAGTAAAAAGTTACGACGCCTGACACTTCGGACAGCGGTATATCCAACTTGTCCGCGATATACTGCTGCAACTCCAGCGGCAGATAGCCGTACAGTTCCTGAGCGGTATGTAGCACCTGGATCAGGCAACCACGTTTCCCCTTGAAGTAGAGGTCGATCAGGTCTCCGATTTCATGAAAATCAGTTAATTTATGTTCAGGTACTGTAGAAGTAAGGTTTGACATGATCCATTCTCTCCTTTGCCATCATGGTCGTTCGGTCAGGGTAATGCGGTATTTGGTAACTTGAAAAGAGCATACAAAGGTTTCTCCGGTATGGCGTGAATGTTCGCAGGAATCAGGGGCGGAGCGCACATTGCCAACGGGTGATTGCCAAGGGCGTCACGCGGCCAGACTGACGGTTGCGCGCGCAGAAAAGAGCGCCGGAGACTCGCGTTTCCGCAGCGTTTGATGATGAAATTAACATTCACAGGGAGCTGTCTGTCTGCGTGCATCCTCATTGGGAAAGGATACACGCAAAAGATGCTCCCCAAGAATGGTAACCATCGCAGTGTCAAACTTTATACACAGTCGTACAGCTCTTGTGAAAGGAAGGTCGAACAGGCAAGTCGGGAATAGGATTGGCAGTACAACGCATTTTGTATTGTGTATTTGAAGCAAACCATTAATGATATTGTATGGTTATGTTAAACGATTGTCAATAGAAAGTTGGACGGCGCCCCCCGTTCGGGACATTGCCCGGAGTATGGATGTATTCCGACACCCGCGGAAAACAAAAAGCCCCGGGCAAAGCAAATCGCTGCGACCGGGGCTTTTTCCATTGGTTGGTTTCATACCGGACGGCTATGCTGTCGCTTGGCGGAAGAACGATCTGCGGCCTGCGTATCAGCCGTCGTACTTTCCCTTTCGAAAAAGGCGAAGACAATCAGCAGCCTTTGTGTATACAGGCGAAATAACAACCGTTCCACGAACTTGAGGGTATCGTTTGAAGGTCATGCGGCTTATCTGCCTTTGCACCTTAACCTCCTTCATTTTCGCGGAGTGCCGATGTTTCTCCACTCCTTTTATACAAGCAATCGGCATGATACTTGCCTTCCCCTGTTTTGGGGATGTTTCTCCGTACGCGGTTATCAAGCATGGGCAGCGCTTTATGGGTGTGTAAAGCGCACAAGCGAGCCCTATTTGCCCTGGGGGCGGGAACAACAGGTTTGGCTAGAGAGGAGGTTTCCCCTTCGGTTGGCCCTGCTTGTGGCGGGTCGGCGAGTACGCCTACGAACCATATGTCGATGATCCCGTAATTGGTTCCTATGCGAGCAACGCACTGCTGATTAGCTGTATGTAGAATACGAACCGGTCCGCATGGAACAGATACCTTTCGTGAACCGGCGCGCCCCAGGTATCATCGCCGCCTACACCGCACTGTCCTTTCAAAATACGGATGCAGGTATTCCTTGGCGTTGGCAGTTCGTAGACGCTTTGCGCCTGTTCCAGCTGATGGGCGTCATACGGTTGTATGGTTGCTTCAAAGGGCTCATCGGCAAAAAAGCGCAGGCCGCAACCGTCCGGCCGGAAAACCTCCAACCATCTCAGTTCGGTCAAACAACCGTTTTCCTGAGGGTTCACATAGGGTACGAATTGCTCTTCCACGGACCCCTCCCGCAATCCCAACCGAGGAAGCGCACGGTCCGCATACGATTCCTTCTGCAAATTTCCGTACAGGCGAAATTGATGATAAAGGCTTGGTAGCGCCAAAGACATTCCCATGGCAGGGAGATCCTTGGCCGGTTGGTTCAGCTGCAGTTCCACCCGCAGCGTGTTAGAATCCTGCATACGATAATGAATGGTACAGCCTGTGGCAGGGCAGGTTGGAAAAGATACGTTGGCCGACCATTGATGAGCGGTTGCCTGCCAATGGTCGCAAACAGAATAGAGACTAGCCAGCTTCCACTGAGCCCAGCGATGCGTATTCCCGTTTGCAAGGTCATTATCGGTAGGCGCGCGCCAAAAATCAGGGCGGAGGCAGCGCGTGAGAAGCTCTTCCCGTCCAATGGTCAGGGACGATAGCAAACCGCTCGCGTGAGAAATCAATCCATGCCCATTTGTAAAGGGTAGTCCAACATTAAAATTCGCGTTTATGAGGGGAACCGGCTCTTTTTTGATTGGCTTGCGCGCATGGTGATAGACCTTCTGCCCACAGGCAACTTCCGTGCCTTTGGGGATGTATGGCATATCCTTTGCCGTAGAAACGGAAACATCAAGCACCCATTCTCGATCGTCCAGAGCAACCTCCGGCAGGGGATACCTTTCTGTTTCGCCCGGCAGTATGTGTAAGGGGAATCCCCCACGCCTGATTACCAGACCGTCGCCCAGCAGCTTCCACGTTGCTTCATACTGCGAAGCATCCTGAAACAGGAAGCGGTTTTCAATCATTACTCGCTCTTCTGTGAAAGTCACGCGGAAGGGAGAGTAAAGGGCGCTTGCTTCAGCAAATTTCGGCGTGGGCGTCCCGTCGCCAAAAAGCAGGCCATTGGCGCAAAAGTAACCATCGGTGGGTTTTCGAAAGGATAACCCCGTCAGCAGTTCACGCTGCCCGCCGCTCCCTTTTACGCGCAACACCTGATCCTTAAAGTCCCAAATAAAACCGCCCTGATACATAGGGAAACGGTCTTCCAATTCCACGTATTCCTGCAGTCCACCCAGAGAGTTGCCCATAGCGTGGGCATACTCGCAGGAAAGGTAGGGCTTGCCCGGATTGTTGGAAAGATACTCGATAATTTCGTGAGGTTTCGCGTACATTCGGCTTTCAACATCACTGGTTTCCGGAAAACGTCGATCCCAGAAAATCCCCTCATAATGTATCAACCGTGTTTGATCCAAAGAACGCAAAAGATTGGCCATTTCAAACAGGGTTGAGCCGCCGCAGCTTTCGTTTCCCAAGGACCACAGCAGGATGGACGGATGATTGCGATCCCGATAAAACATAGCTTCTGTGCGCCGCTTTACTGCCGGCTTCCACGCCTGATGATCATTTGGCAATACTTGCTCGGATGGCACATACGTACCCATGACCATCCACGTGCCATGCGTCTCCAAATTTACTTCATCAATTACATACAAACCGATTTGGTCGCACAGACGGTAGAAGGCGGAATGATTCGGATAGTGGCTTGTGCGAACGGCGTTAAAATGATGCGCCTTGAGAAGCGTCAGGTCGCGCAAAATCTCATCTTCGCCAATAGCCCGGCCCTTGTCACAATCAAACTCATGCCGGTTTACCCCGCGGAAAACGATTCGCTTACCGTTGATTTTCATTAACCCGCCATCCATTGCAAAGCTTCGAAAGCCAAAAAGTGTTTCCGCCGCGACGATTCCGTCCAGGGAAATGGACAGCTGATAACAGTTGGGCGTCTCCGCGCTCCATAGCAAAGGCGCGCGAACGGATAACGTAAGGTTTTCCTGCGCACTGCCCCTGTTTTCCGCCGCAAGGTTCCCCAAGGCATCCGTGATCCGCACAGCCATTTGGCAGCCGCTAAAACATCCCGCAAGGCGAAGGGACACGCTACCTTGGGTAAAGCCATCGGAAAGCGTTGGCGTTACCGTGACATCATCTATATAATGCGTGGGAAACAGAAGCAGCCAAACATCCCGGAAAAGGCCGGAAAATTGCCAGAAGTCCTGATCTTCCAGCCAGGAACCGCTGCAATAATGCACAACAACGGCTACCAATTCATTTTCGCCTTCGCGAAGTTTGCCGCTTACGTCAAATTCCGATGGTGTAAAGCTGTCTTCGGCATAGCCCAGCAGTTCTCCGTTCAGGTAAACATACAGCGCGCTCTCCGCGCCCTCAAACACAAGCCGCGCGCTATGCCCGATTTCTTCATTTGATAACGAAAACGAGCGGCGATAAATCCCCGTTGGGTTATCGTACTTAGGAACCTGCGGCGGAGTCAGCGCCTCCATCCCATCCCAAGGATATTGCACATTTACATACTGAGGCGTTCCATACCCCTGTAGTTCCATATGTCCAGGCACAGCGATGGCGTTACCGTTCTCCCAGAAAGCCGGGGTTAGAAAGTCAAGCGGTATCTGTCGCGGCGTTTCAAACCATCGAAAATCCCATGTGCCATTCAAGCACTGCTTACCCACATTCGGCATGGCATGGTCTGAACGGGGAGGAAGCTGGCCCACCGAAAACACGGATGGATCCGAAAGCCAATTCAGCGGCAGGCCTGTCTGTAATTGCGTGCTCATGGTTTACCCCCTCAACCAGATGGGATTGGTATACGCTTTACGGCCCAGCTCATCAACCACCTCTGCCCGAACATACTGCGCATCCGGTCGAACTTCGCAGGTAAACGCGCAGATTCTGCCACTGTCGCGGTATCCCAAACGGTAATTCCGCCAATCGTCAGTGATATACACGCGTTGCGCGCCAGAGCAGGTTAGATAGGCGTATCCGTCCTGCACATAAAAGTCAAAAATCTCCGGCCCCATGGACGCGTAAAAACTGCCGTCTGCAATGGCTTCCAGCAGGCTTTCTTCCTGCAATGCTTTGGCTTTTACCACGATAAAACCGCCGAAGCTGTCATTGGCAGGCGAATCAAAGGGAACATGGTTATGATTATCATCCGCCCCAAAACACCAAAGCTTGTGCCCCTTACGCAGGCGAAGGTCGTACATCAGTTCGCCGTTGCCGCAATTTTCGCAAATGTGTGTTCCGTAATTGAAAATCTCCATGCCAATCAGGCCTTCCAGGCAAGCAATATCTTCCTCGTCATTAAACGACCAGTGAGGATGGTTAAATATCGCCATGTAGCCGCGAGCCTGCTGCTCCTTAACGTATTTTTGCAGACTCTCGCGGGTGCCGTCATACGTCGTCTGTGGCACATGCTGAAGATGGGCATAGGGCTTAAAGGTTTTACCTTGCAAATCACGATTGGGCGTTTTCATAAAAAGCAGATGAAATTCTTTATGGGGCGGCGTGGTCATCGGGACCATGAGATTTCCCTCAAACCCCTGCAGCGAGATGAAATGTTCATCGTTGAGGCTATGGAAATCCGTATTGACGTTGTGATCGGAAAACAGTAAAAACTGATACCCTTGACGCTGATAGGCTTTCTTGAGAGCTTCGGGTTTCAGGCTTCCGTCGGAATGAATGGAATGGCAATGGGTATTCCCCTTATAAAAGGTACCCTCCCGGTATAAGGTGGAACGAATTATGCTCATCTTTACCTCTCCAAAAAAACACAGTCCTCACGGCGGAAGGCGGCATAAAGCTCCTCGCCGATACGAAACTGAAGACTAGCGCTATAGAGGACGCTGACATTCAGCGATACGCCGCTGCAGTTGAGCAAATAGCGAATGGTCGTGCCGTTGATAATAACATCCTCCACCACAGCCTTCGCTACGCAATCTTCCTGGATGTCCCCGCGTTCCTTATACAGATGGATGATTTCCGGCCGGAGCACCGCGTATTTTTCAAGGATGTTTCCACCTGATACAGCTGCAAACGACGCCGCGTCCAGCACATTGTTATCGCCGATAAAAGTTGCGGCAAAAAAGGAGACGGGGTGGGTATACACATGGTCGGGAGAACCTTCCTGCTCTATGATGCCCCTGTCCATCAAGAAAATTTTGTCGCTCATAACCATAGCTTCATGCTGGTCGTGTGTAACAAATATGGTTGTGATATTAAACTTACGCTGTATGCGCCGAATTTCCTCCTGTAACATTTTGCGAACCTTGGCATCAATGGCGGAAAGGGGCTCGTCCAACAGAAGAACGGTGGGTTCGGTAATAATGGCGCGTGCCAACGCAACGCGCTGCTGCTGACCGCCGGACAACTGGCTGGGATAACTGTCCCCCTTGTCGCCCAGCTGAACGATGTCCAGCATCTCCCTCGTTTTTTCCCGAATGATGTTTTTATCCACATGCTGCATCCTGAGGCCGAAAGCAACATTTTGCGCGGCCGTCATATTGGGAAACAGGCTGTACTGCTGAAAAACCATGCCAACATTGCGCTCTCCGGCGGTTAACGTGGTGCAATCTTTTGCGTCGATATAGATTTTGCCGCTGCTGATGTCATTTAATCCTGCAATGCAACGCAGCAACGTTGTTTTTCCGCAGCCGGAGGAACCTACCAGCGTAACAAATTCGCCTTTATCAATGGTAAGGCTGATATTATCCAGAATCTTCGGACCATTTACCGAATATTGCTTTGTAACATTTTCAGCCGCAATGAAGCTCATACCATATCCTCCTTGAATGCTTTACAGTTGGGCGCGATGTTTGGAGCCCTTTTCCTGAAGATTAAACGCCAGAAACGCTATGGACAACGTAATCAGGAAAGCCACAAACACCACCGCGCCGCCACGTGTACCGGATTTTAGCATGGCGTTGAACAGATAATACTGCAGCGTGAAGAACGACGTGCCCGCAATGGTTTTTACCAGCACAAAATCGCCAAAAACAATGGCAATCGCCAACAATGCGGAAATGGTAATACCGGAAAAGATATTAGGTACGATAATCGTAAAAAACGCGCGCAGTTTTTTGCAGTGTAAAATCTCCGCCACTTCCAGCAATTGATGTACATTGACGGCATACAGGGAGTTGCGGATTCCCTGATAAACATATGGTAATATAACGATGCAGTACGCAAATGTCAACATAACCAAACGGTTGGAAAGCGGCCATGGGCCGCCTGCATACAAAGACAGTAGACTGGTAGCCAGTATAACGCCGGAAATTGCGTAAGGGATGGTAACGGTTATACTCAGCATTTTTTCCCAGCCAGGTTTATATACCAACACAACATATAAGGCCAGCAGCAATATCCCAATGCAAAGGCCAACCGACAGCAAGGATATGCCGATGGAACGAACAATGGCTAAGAAGAAATCCGGCATGGAGAAAAGCTCGCCGTAATAATCAAAAGTAAACTCTTCCGGCAGTATTTGAGTGGTCCAGCTCTTGGAAATGGAGTAAAGACTGATGGCGATGATCGGCATCAGGAGGAAAACCAATAAGAGCGTGACAAAAAGATAAGCAAACCAGTTTCTTTTCCGATTTTTCATTTTCTCAGCTCACCCGCCTTCCCCATGTATTTCATGTTGATAACCACGGATACGCACATCAGGAGGGCTAAAACCGTAGACATAGCCGAGCCCAGTTCCACCTGCTGAACAACATCCCCTGTGAACATGCCGGCAATGCGAATGGTCATCAGCGAAAAGTTGTTGCCCATCAAGGCATACGCTGTGCCATAGGCGGACAGCGAGTTTGCAAACAATATGGACAGTGTGCCCAAAATACTGGGCATTAAAACCGGGATGCCGATATAGAGCCAAAACTGAAAGCTGTTTGCTTTCAGCACCTGAGAGGATTCTTTCCACTCCTGCTTAATGCTGTCAAAAGCCGGGATAAGGAGCAGCGTGCCCAAGGGAATTTGGAAATAGATGTAGGTAATCATCAGGCCGGATACGGAATAAAAGTCGAAGTCCGCCAAAGATTTCATATTCATTTGCTTTGCCAGGGTTACCAGCGTTCCCGTTTTCCCCAAAAGGAGCATAAAGGAAAATGCCAGCGTAACACCCGCAAAATTGGAGGTCATATTTAACGCGGAAGTATATACTTTCCGGTATTTTTTACCAAGTTTTTGAAAACAAAAGGCGGCAATAAACGCAATCACGATTCCCGCGGCAGTGGAAATCAAGGATACCTGCAAGCTGTTTGTGATGGACATCAGGTAATAGCGCTTCGTAAAAATCGTCACATAGTTGTTCAGGGTAAAGGCGCCCGTTTCGGGAGATCGGAAACTTTTGAAAAGCATAGAAATCATGGGAACAAATAGAAACAGGATAACGAGCAGAAAAAAAGGCAGGATCGCCAGCAGATAGGTATGGCTCTGCTTTCTCGTCCTCACAAAGGTGTTCCTCCTTGCCATAACAGGGAGGGGGAGACGCCGAAAACGTCTCCCCTCCTTCTGGTTTGCATGAAACATAACAAAGCTTATTACTTGAGATAGGCAAGTACTTCTTCCTGCCACAGCTGGCCCATTTGCGCGACCGTCTTCGACCAGGCATCGTTATCTTTAATCGTAAAGGTGCCTGTATACATATCACTCGGAAGCAAACTGGCGGCAACATCTTCAGGCAATTTGATGTTATCTACGCGAATGGGGCGGGCATAACCGCGTGCCAGGTTAATCTGTCCGGCGTCGCTAAAGATGTATTCGCGAGCAAGCGCCGCCGCATAAGGATGAGGAGCATACTTATTGATGACAGACGCGTACGCGCTTACGGCCGCGCCATCGGTCGGTACGCTTATTTGAAGATTCAGGTTGGGCATGTTATTCTTGTGCTCCAAGGCCAGGAAGTCAAACGTAATATACAGCTCGATCTCGCCCTTTTCGATGCGGGCGCGGCTGTCGTCGCCGGTATCCAGACGGCCTTGTTCAGCCAATTTGCGGAACACTTCGATACCGGGCGCAATGTTGCTTTCATCGCCGCCAAACGCGACCGCCGCGGATAGCAGGGCAAGCTGGGGACGGCTGGAGCGAGCTACATCGCCTACGGAAACTTTGTAATCGCCTTCCAACAGTTCCGCCCAAGTCGTAGGCATTTTGTCCACATACTCCATGTTGCCGGCAAAGCAAATGGTTACATAATAAGGGCACATCCAATAGCCTTTATCATCCTTTGCCCAGTCGGGAACCTGATCCCAATAGCTGGTTTTGTACGCCTGTACCACATCTTTTTCGATTGCTACGGGGCCGAAGGATACGCCCACGTCGCCGATGTCCTTCGTGGGCGCGTTCTTTTCCACGTCGAACATGGCTATTTCTTCGGCAGAGCTCATGTCTACATCGCCGTGAGTGATTCCATATTCGCTTTTCAGGTCGTTCCAGGTAGCTTTCCAGTTAGCCCACTCGTCAGGCATACCAACGGATTGTACGTCGCCTTCCTCTTTTGCCTTGGCGATGATCTCGTCCAGCGTAAGCGTGTTCAGATCTACCGTTTCGGCAGATGCCGCACACAGTGTGCCAACCAACATGGTAACCAGTAGCAGGATTCCCATCAGCCGCTTGCCATTCATGTGGAGTTCCTCCTTGATGTTTGTTGGATAGTTCCTATTTGACCTTCAATCGCGTTATCGGCGTTTGGAGGCGCAAATCGCGTTTGGTATGGGTACGATCACTTGATGATTGTGATTATATCCGCTTGGTAAAATCTTGTCAAGATAATTCTGATTTTTTACTGCTTATTTTACTAATTATTACTACTTTTGCACTACCGAAAACCGTAAAGTTGTTGTATAATTCATAGGGAGCACAAACCCAGTGCTAAAGGAGATTGCAAATGGCAACCATAAAGGATATTGCGGCAGCCGCAGGCGTGTCCATTGCCACCGTTTCCAGAGTGTTAAACCATGACCCCACATTAAACGCGGGCGCAGAGACCAAACTGCGCGTTTTGGATATCGCTGAATCGCTGGATTACGTACCCCTGAAACAGCGAAAAACGTCTGCCGATCAAGCCAGTGTTCGCCTGAATATTGGGCTGGTAAACTGGTATTCGGAAAGTGAACTGACGGAAGATCCGTTCTACCTCTACCTGCAAAAATATGTGGAGAAGAAATGCGCGCAGGAAGGTTTCAATAGTTGTTCGATTATCCATTTGGACAATGCCTATGTGCCGGCGGTCAATATCCGCGTCGACGGGCTGATCGCCATCGGCCGCTTTTCGGTGGAAGAAACAGAGCAGCTTGCCATGCTTACGCCTTATATCGTTTTTTTGGACTCGTCTCCGGATGATCTCCGTTTTGATGCCGTTATGGTCAACGTGCGCTCGGGTATCAAGGATGCGCTTGGCTATTTATATAGCCTTGGCCACCGGAGAATTGCCTATGTTGGCGGAAATACCGTAGATGACAACCGGATGAAGAGCCTTATTGATGAGCGGGAAGAGCAGTATTGTAGCTTTATGAAAGAGAAAGGCCTATTTGACGCTTCCTTATTGTTTATTGGGGAACGATTATGCTATGAGGAGGGTGTGCGTCAATGCCATGTGATGGTAAACCGGGAGGATCCTTTGCCGTCTGCCATCCTCACAGGCAACGACACCGTTGCCACTGGTGTGCTATCCACGCTGCAGCATTGCGGCATAGCCGTACCCCGTCAGATAAGCCTGATCGGGTTTAATAACCTGCCAACCATGAAGCACCTTTCACCGCCGGTTACAACCGTCAACATTCCTCTGGATATGATTGCAGATTGCGCACTGCAACTGTTGCAGGAGAGGATCAGCGGCCGCTATTCCATGCCTCGAAAAGTTTATATTCCCACCAGCCTGAAAATGCGGGACAGCGTTCTTCCTTATTCGGAGGAATGAACCGGAAAACCGATAGATGTTTAGAAAATCGGTTGCCATTATTATAGAAACAGCAGCAATGCTGTAGATCTGCGTTTGGGTTTTACTGGCGAACTATGTTCGCAGGTAAGCGCTGATTGGTTTTATAAACGTTTTACGCTTTCTTTGCGTAATCCAGCCGGATTCCCTTCAGACAAGCTCCGGCTGCTGGAATACGCAATATCTGGGTCACATTACGAGTTTTGCTTACCCGTGCTGGAACATGAATGCTTCTTGGTTTCGAAGGATGATATTTGTCGCTTTTGTGGATCAAACAGTTGCCTACCCATGCTTTCTTTCTCTTCATTCCTTTGGTAAACATCATGGCGATGGTAATAGAGGCAAAATCAAAAAGCAAGAAACAAAGCCACTTTCGACTCGTTTCTCGTTGTATAATCAATCGCAAGCAAAGCCTTTGATTATGGATGATCACCGTGCGTTGGGATATACCTCCCGTACCTGCCAAGAAACGTTCCATAATGATATGGTATGGTTCAAGATATAAAGGCTGCTTCCCTTTGGTCACCCGCCATTGCGCTGGATGCGCGGGTTACCTTTACTGAAACAACCCTTTGCCGGCTTTAATCTCCGGTATATTGCCTTGCGGTTTTTCCTGAGAACGGCTCCCGGCGAATGTATAGTCACCACTGAAAAGTGGTCAAACCTTTCAAAAGGCCCTTCGTATTGAGGGGCGTCTTGAAAGGTTTGGAAAACCGTATTCCGTGTGGTTTTTCATCTTGAAATCATCAATAACATCAACGCAAGAGTCAAACAAAAACCTCTCCGGTAAACCGGAGAGGCTGTGCCATCACCACTTGCGCTTGCGAGCAGCTTCTGCTTTCTTCTTGCGTTTCACGCTGGGCTTTTCATAATGCTCGCGCTTGCGAGCCTCTGCCAAAACACCTGTGCGAGCACATTGACGTTTAAACCGCTTCAGAGCGCTTTCCAGGGATTCATTTTCGCGGATGCGTACCTCGGACACTGTTATCCCTCCCCTCGCTCGTTACGCCGCTGTCCTCACTCCCAGGGGAGTAGAATAGAGGGCATACAACGACCATACGCATATTATATCGCTAACCCTCGTATGCGTCAACTAGGAAATTGCAAATTCCGCCAGCAGGGTTACCTTTGCGCTTCTCAGTCACGCCATTCTTTCGGCAAGCTTCTCGCCGCCGATTACATGAAAGTGAATATGGCCCACGGTTTGACAGGCATCCGGCCCGCAGTTGTTAACCACGCGGTAGCCGCTTTCCCGAATGCCCAGCTTTTGTGCTACACGCGCGCAAGCCCGCAAGCAAGCGGCCAATTCCTGATCGGTAAGCTGATCGTTTTCCGCCAGGTCGCGCACATGGTGTTTGCTTACTACCAGCGCATGTACCTTCGCTTGTGGGTGAATATCGGCAAACGCATAGGTAAACTCATCTTCATCAATCTTCTGCGATGGGATGTCCCCACGGATGATTTTGCAAAACAGGCAGTCGTCCATCATGGTACCTCCTTGTGTCATCAACCAACTTCATCAGCCATAGATTCCACGATGTCCCCCGACATTCCTTCCCGTGTGAGCCCGGTCAGGCGAACATTCACAATAGCGCCGGTTTTCCCGCCCGACACGCTGACATGCACGTACTGCGGCGTATATCCACACAGCGTCCCCTCGTCCGTGCGGTCCTCCAGCAGCACCGGTTGCACAGTGCCCAGAAAGCGTTCTCGGCAGGTCTGGGCCAATTCTTCCCCAACAGCGATCAATTGGCGGACACGCTCATCCTTTACGCGTTCGGGAATCTGGTTCTCCATATCCGCGGCTGGGGTTCCCTCTCTGCGGCTAAAGGGAAACACATGCAATTTCATAAAGCCGATTTCCCGGCAAAAACGCACCGTCTGCGCAAACTCCGCTTCTGTTTCGCCGGGAAAACCCACGATTACGTCCGTCGTAAACACAGCCTCCGGCAGGGCGTCTCGCAAACGTTGTGCCGCCGTGGCAAATTGGGCGGTGTTATAGCGGCGCTTCATGCGGGCAAGCACCGTATCGCTGCCGCTTTGCAACGCCAGGTGAAACTGTGGGCACAGCGCAGGCAGCCCGCTTAGCGCCTCCACAAAACGGTCGTTGATGGCCAGCGGTTCCAACGAGCCTAACCTGATACGCACCACACCCTGCGCCGCCTGCGCGGCGGCAATCGCGTCCACAAGGGTTGGCTTGCCCGGTAAATCGCGGCCGTAGCTGGTTAAATGAATGCCCGTCAGCACCAGTTCAGTAACCCCCGCCTGCGCAAGCGCGTTCGCCTCCGCCGCAATCTCCTCCACCGCGCGGGAACGAATCCCGCCTCGCACCGAAGGAATGATGCAATACGTACAACGGTTGTCGCACCCTTCCTGTATTTTCATCACCGCTCGGGTGTGCCCTTCGTGCGCGCGAATGGTCAGCGGTTCAAACGCCGCGCTTTGCAGGCTATCCACCGCAACCAACTGCGTTTGGGTTTCCACCGCCTTCTCCAGCAACTCCGCTACCTGCGCCCGATACTGCGTGCCCAGGATCAGCCTTGCCCCGGTGCTCCGGAGCGCATCCCCCATCCGCTGCGCCAGGCAGCCCGCCAGCACCAGCTCCCCCTGCGGATTTTGCCGCTGAAAGCGTCTGGCAACCTGCATGCTTTTCTGATCGCCAGTGCCTGTAACCGTGCAGGTGTTCACCACATACACGTCAGCCGGCACTCCGGCTGGCGCGGGTTCGTACCCCTTGGCTAAAAAAGCTTCCAGCATCGCTTCGCTGTCATATTGGTTTACCTTGCAGCCCAAGGTATAAAAACGTACGGTCTTTGGCATGTTACAACTCCCCAAGCGCGCACATGGTTACGGCCAGCGCGCATAGCCCCGCAGTTTCGGTGCGTAAAATCCGTCTGCCAAGCGTAACGCAGCGAGCGCCGATGGCTTGCCAACGTTCCACCTCTCCGACACCCATGCCGCCCTCTGGACCGATCACCAGTGCCAGCGAGCGCATTTGATCCTGTTGCTTACGATGCTGGGCAACCGCTTCACTCAGGCGCAGCGAACCTTCTTCCTCCCAAGCGACAAGAATCAAATCGTATGCCTGTTTTTGCAGCGTTTGCAGCGCTTGCGTAAGGCCGCACGGGGTACGAACTTCCGGAATGTGCGCGCGTCCGCTTTGTTTGGCGGCTTCCAACGCAATCCGTTCCAGCCGCTCTCGTTTTC
>Ga0183100_1000928_pt2 | contig 15904 bp, 15 predicted proteins | sample Biomet2_FD_127789 | JGI IMG/M metagenome (GOLD analysis project Ga0183100, IMG submission 127789) | Microbial communities from bioreactor (seeded with anoxic lake sediment) at LBNL, California, USA - Biofuel metagenome 2 | ecosystem: Engineered > Bioreactor > Anaerobic > Unclassified ...
GCGACCGCCACCGCCGTCGGAATCCTGGTCGTCGCCATCTCCCTCGCCATCGTTTACGCCTTGCCAAAATTCCGCATCGTCCAAAAACAGATTGACGATGTCAATTTGATCGCCCGCGAGGATATTAACGGCCTCCGCGTCATCAAGGCCTTTAACGCTGAACCCAAACGTTCGAAAGAATTCGAAGGAGTCAACGACAAATTGACCAGAACCACCACCGCAACCGGCCTCGTTATGGCCATCATCAGCCCGCTTATGAGTGGAATCATGTCCGGCTTGTCCCTCGCCATTTACTGGATCGGGGCTTACGCGATCGAAGCGGCCGCTTCTCCGCTCGACAAAATCACGCTTTTCTCGAACATGCTCGTCTTCTCTTCATATGCTATGCAGGTCGTTTTGGCCTTCATGCTCCTGGTCTTGATTTTCATGATTCTCCCGCGAGCCGTCGTCTCGGGCCGCCGAATCTCTGACGTCATCTTCTCTCACGTCAGCATCCTTGAGGGCAAAGAAACCGGCAACGATTCCCTCAAAGGCGAAGTCGAGTTCCAAAACGTCAGCTTTTCCTATAGCGACGAAAAGAACCACGAGCAGATCCTTAAAGACATCTCTTTCAAAGTCACCAAAGGGCAAACCTTGGCTATCATCGGCGCGACCGGCTCCGGAAAGAGCACCTTGGCGAATCTTGCCCTCCGTTATTACGACGCCACGGCCGGAGAGGTTCTAATCGATGGCCTTAACGTCAAAGACTATACCTTTGCTTCACTCTATGACCGGATCGCTATCGTCCCCCAAAAAGCCGTTTTGTTCGGTGGCTCCATCGAGAGCAACATCCTGTATGGTTCTTCCCGTGGGGGAACCCAAGAAGATCTAAAAAAGGCCGTCTCCACCGCCCAAGCGGAAGAATTCGTCGCCAAAAAAGAAGGTGGCCTGCAATCGTCGATCGAACAAGCCGGAAAGAATATTTCTGGTGGCCAGAAGCAACGTTTGGCCATTGCACGGGCGCTCGCTCGAAACCCCGAGATCGCCGTCTTTGACGATTCGTTCTCGGCTCTCGACTACAAAACCGATCTCACCCTCCGAAGCGAACTTTCGAAGGAATACCCAGATCTCACCAAGATCATCGTGGCACAGCGCATCGGAACGATCATGAATGCCGACACGATCATCGTCCTCGACGAAGGTCAAATCGTCGGAATGGGCAGCCACGAAGATTTGCTGAAGAACTGTCCTATTTATCGAGAGATTGCCCTAAGCCAACTCTCCGAGGAGGAACTCGCCAATGCCTAACATAATGCCAGGCCGCGCGATGATGAATGGTCGAAGCGCAAAAGCCGAGAAAGTCGCCTTAGGACCCGCGATCAAGAAACTGGCCCACTATTGCCGTTCCTACTTCCCGTTCGTCATCCTCGCGACTGTTTTAGCCATCACGGGGGCCATCCTCTCTCTAGTCGGACCCAACAAGATTTCTGACATCACAAACGCCATCTTCAAGTGGTCCACGGGTACTGGAATCGACCTCGCTTTCGTAAGCAAAACTGGACTTGAGCTGGTCATCATCTTCAGCTTCAGCATCCTTTTCTCCTATCTCCAGGGGATGATTATGACTTTGGTCACGAACTCCATTAGCAAGAAACTACGGAGCGACATCGACAAAAAGATCAATTCCGTGCCTTTAAAGCTCATTGACTCCTCTTCCACTGGCGACCTCTTATCACGCCTCACGAACGATGTCGATCTCATTTCTCAAGCCCTTAACAATTCCGTCGCCTCCCTCATCAGCTCGGTCGTTTTGGCCATCGGCTGCGTGATCATGATGTTCTACACCAACTGGATCATGGCGCTGACTGCGATCGTTTCCTCGATTGTCGGCTTCATACTAATGATGCTCATTATCGGGAAATCCCAGGGCTTCTTCGTGAAGCAGCAAGAGGGTCTAGGAAAACTCAACGGTCACGTCGAGGAGGTCTTCACCAACCACTCGGCCGTCCTTTCGAGCAATGCCATCGGCTCCAACGAAAAGGTCTTCAACAATTACAACGATTCCCTTTTCTTCAACAACTGGATGTCCCAGTTCCTGTCGGGCCTCATGCAACCCTTGATGGGTTTCATCGGTAACCTCGGTTACGTCTCCGTTTGCATCGCCGGCGCTCTTCTCGTCAAGAATGGGGGGATGGAAATCGGAATCATCACCGCCTTCATGATCTACATCCGTCTCTTCTCCCAGCCTCTCACCACGATCGCCCAAGGCATGACCTATATTCAGCACGCCGGGGCGGCCTCGAAACGTGTCTTTGAATTCCTCGAGGAAAAAGACGTCCCTGACGAGAAGGAGAAAACCGCCCGTTTGTCTCGGGTGGAAGGCCGCGTCGAATTCGATAACGTCCACTTTGGTTACGACGAGGGTAAGGAAATAATCCATGGCTTCTCCGCGAAGACCGAGCCTGGACAAAAAATCGCCATCGTCGGGCCGACCGGGGCTGGCAAAACCACCATGGTCAATCTGCTCATGCGCTTTTACGAGGTCAATTCCGGCGATATCAAAATCGATGGGGTTTCCATCAAGGATCTCACGCGTGAGAACGTGCATTCTCTTTTCGGAATGGTTCTTCAAGACACTTGGCTTTTCCAAGGAACCGTGCGGGAAAACCTCAAATTCGGCCGAAACGATGTGAGCGACGAGACAATGGAGAAAGCGGCCGCCTCTTGTGGCATCAGTCACTTCATCCACACCCTGCCGAAAGGCTATGACACGGTCATCGATGACACGCTTGAGATCTCCTCAGGCCAGAAACAGCTCCTCACTATTGCGAGGGCCATGATCCAAAACTCCTCGATGCTTATTCTCGACGAGGCCACTTCCAGCGTTGATACCCGAACCGAAATCGTGATCCAAAAAGCCATGGACGCTTTGATGAGTGGACGGACTTCTTTCATCATTGCCCACCGCTTATCGACTATCAAAAACGCCAATCTCATCATCGTCATGAAGGAAGGCAGTATCGTCGAGAGTGGAACTCACGATGAACTCCTCGCCAAAAACGGTTTCTACGCCGAACTCTACAATTCTCAGTTTGCCGATTCCGAGGCATGAGTCAATCTTGTCATTATCGATTCGGGGTCCGAAAGGGCCCCTTTCATTAACAGTATATTTTCAATAAATCACTCGTTTTTAAAAAGTTGGGTGCGAAAAAAGAAAAGCCTAGATGAAGTTTTGGTTTTTGGGCTATGTCACAAAAGGCAAAACACCACATAGAAGCAGACTACTTTAAAAATGTTAGCCATTTGAACGGCGAGTCGGCTCCAGCTTTCCAGTATATTCAAACTAATCCTGATTTTGAAATGTTCGATTTTCGCAGCTACAGGGAGGATATAAGGGATTATTTTTAACTTAGACTTTGTTTGCTTTAGTCGAAGAAACGAGTTACATTCAAGGATATAAAGGGGCGGATTGATGATTACATTGGAAGAGATGTTTAACAACATCGGTTTATACGACACTCAAACTTACGTTCTTTTTTCTCAAGCTAATGGAACAACCGCAGGAAATAACAGCTTCACCGCTACAGAGGATGGATTGAAGATCTTTGATTTTTTCTTTCCTCCTAACGATTCTATAAGATCAAAGTGCAAAATATGCAAACAAGCGAACTCCTTTTCTGTAGAATTTGAAACACCTTATCAGTCTTTCATAAATGGTAAGATTGGAGGAGGATCCCCTTACTTCTCCTTTGGCGCTTCCACTTTGCCAAACAATAACAGAAATCCAGATAGTTGCTATTTTTCTTTTGATTCGACGAATCGTATCCGTACTCAATTGGATCATTCTCTTTTGCCAAAACCTCAAGTAGCATATGTCATTGACAAAAACGAAAAATCTTCTTTCATAATTCACTACGTCTTCACTTGCGATTACAGTTCTCTCCATAAAGAAGAAATGTCTCTTTTGGTTGAAGTTTTTCCACCCAAGGTTTGCATTACAAAAATTGGTCAAGAACCTGATCCTTCAGTTTTGATGGACGATCTATCTGGGAAATACGATTCCGTTCTGTCGCTTTTTGGCGCCGAAAAAGACTTTTCAAACGCTTTACGGTCTCACTCTCTAGGGCTTTCGGTTGGCTCTTGTTGTTATATGAGGCGCGTCCTGGAAAAAATTATCAATAAATACTCCAAGGAACTAAACGTGAAAACAGAAGGAAAAAGGACTTCTGAGATCATCACCGAGCTTTCTGAAAAGGGAGTTTTTGCGGATACGCCAAAAGAAATGCTCTCCACCCTCTATTCAAATCTTAGCTGTGGAATCCACGAACTCCCTGACGAAAAAATAGCAGAATATTATGAAACTTTAAATGCCGCGGTCGTTATTACTCTCCAAGACGAATTGAACAAAACAGAACTGGAAAAAACCAAAAAAGCCGTAACACGTAATCTTGGGATGATTTCGTGCGAACTTTCTAGCAAAAAGCAATAATCCGTTTTGCACATAAAGAAAAGTCTAGATTAGATTACGGCTTCTTTTTGGTGTGGTAATAGATGAGTCCCGTCTTGCCCAAAAGAGAATTAAAACGTTTTTGAGCGTTGGTAAAGTTTTTCTCTTTCCAGAAGATCATCCTTATTAAGAAAATAATTGTGTCTTGAAGTCTATTTCGTTTGGCCTTTGAATTGAAAATGAACCAAAATTGAGAACTCTGTTCGGGGTCGATTATCTTGTCTTACTGACTATAGACATTTGCTTCTGGATGAAAATGTTCATTTTCGTAATTTCTATGATTATGGTTGTCGTATCAGCATGGTGTGCGAAAAGTGAGAAGTATTGAAAAGCCTGTTCGCCATCTGGCCTTTAGGTTGCGTTGCGGATGCGCTGAGATCCGAACTCTAGTCGGATTGAGGCACAATTTTCGGTTTCAGGACCGATCACAAAAACCGCAAAACAACGAATAGGACAGTTTTTTAACGATACTCCGTTAATTTCGAAACGCTCGAAGAAAGGAATTGTCAAATTTGTTTTTTTAATATCCTGCAGACACGACAATATTTGTTTCATTTAAAGTAACTACGTAGATCGTAGGATCCATAAAGTCGAAGTAACAACCAAGGTCATAGTGATATTCGCTGGCTTGGCTCTCCTGTTCACTTTCAACTTTCTCAAGTGGCTCGCCCAAATAAAAAACGACGTCATCGGCTGAGCCACCAACTAAATCTACCTGTTCGATAAACGAATCAATCATCATCCCCCGGTAGTAAGGTTTCGATTGCAACCACTTTTCGCGAGTATATGTCCGCAAATCATGGTGTTTGATTTCAATTGGCAGAATGCTCGCGGTCGAGCCAACGATTAAAACGCTAATCAGCGCGATGATAAACGTCCTTCGGGTTTTCGCCTTTAGCACTTCGTGTTTAGCACAGTAATAATTCGTTACAAAAAGCAGTACGCCTGGAATGAGAAGTGCAAGCAAGAGATATGGCACATAGAGGATGGCCCAGGAGCCCTCGCCTAAGCGAGTGGAGCCCCAAGCGTAGATGATCAAACCCAAGTCAACCAATAACAGAATAAATGCCGAAAGAGATAAAGAGAGATAGATGGCTTTTCGTCTTGCCTGGTTATTTTCGTTCATGTTTCTATTCCTGTTTTTACTTTTGAGTACTATTCATAATAATCAAACCATTTCCTATTAACAAACAGAGAAAAACATGAAAAACGACGCATTCACTAGAAGAATCAATTAAAAGTTTACCGAAAAATACCATATTTACAATGGTTCATGCGGCTGTAACTACGTTTTCGATGAGATTATTGAAAAAGTCTAGAACTTTTTGGCCTTTATAATGCAAGTAAAAAGTCGAAAGAAAGTGCTAAATCAAAAAACCTTGATGAACCAATCAAGGTTTAACAAGGAGACGGCGAGATCTTACATAATTGATGCACTTTTTCAACAGTGGACTGCACCATTGGAAAAATGAAACCCTGATAACGGAACTGAAACCATTAGTTCTATAAGTCGATTTCATCGGCGCTTTTTTGCCTTTCAACAGTCAACATGATGGGGGATTTATTTAGCCTCCAAAAGGTAATACTTGTACCTTCCATTATCACAATCGGTCCATTCAATGGAATAATGGCCGCTTATCTCGTATGACTTAGAACTTTGTGCGTCGCGAATGTTTGCATGCAAAAGGCCCGTATGGTTTTCTCTGAAATAACAATAAGGGGCCGCTGAATTGTCGCCTTGATAGAACGCCCTGTTTGGTCCGGAATCCACCAGAGTTAGGCAAAAAGTCTTCACGAATCCAGCGCCTTTGAGCTGCTCGGCGAACATCACATCTTCAATGAACTGACCCATCCTCATCGGGAATGCGCCCTTCCTTGGATTCTTTAGTTCTATGGAGTATTTATCGTCCCCGTCCAAAATTATGAGATCGGCTTCCTTTTTAATGGTTCCTCTAATCCCCAAATCGCCAGTATTACGCTCAAACTGAACCTTGCATCCAGCTGGCAAATTAAGACGAAGAAAAATGCCAAGTTCGAATTGAAGGCTGAATTCGTTGTAAATGTCGTCGTAATCCGCGCTTTGGATAAAAGAGATAATAAAACTTCCTAAGTCAATCATATTTCTGAATTTAATACTAAACATTGATGCTAGGCTTTTCCACCGCAGCATGGTTTTGTGGAGCTGATTCCTTTCTTTTTTATTCTCCATTCCTGGAAGAAATTCAGGCACCAGAACGATCTCGGTCTCGTGTAGTCGTAGAAAACTCCTTCCATTGTTCCTTGCGCACGCGCTTGAAAAGCCTTCCGTCAACGAGCTTCCGGTGTATCTTCCAACACTTCGTTCGACATTAGTGACAGTGGAACTCTTTTTTGCTTCCGTCAATCGGTTTGGTGCTCGAATTTTCTCCGGATTGGCGGCAATAGCCCCTCTTACCGGGATATTTCATACGCAAGATCCGGCTCTAGACAATGCTGATGTTCGCACCCGAGTGGCCTCCCGATCTGGCGGCACGAGTATCCCTAGTCCGACATCCTGTAGACTTCTTCCCTGGCGCCACATGCAATCCTCCTTCGTTGGTAACCAGTCGCTAATGCGCATTGTGAACACCCGTCGCGCCTGACGTTGGTGTCGCATTCAACGCGGCAACCTGATCCGGGGCGAATGCCTTCTTGGCAATAAAGAAAGTCTCCGTTGCCTTAATGGCGTCGGAGACTCTCGATCAACTTTGGGTTTTTCATTAACGGTCCAAAGTACAGGGCCCAGTTAAAAATGATTCCCCTTTTTAGAAATACTAATCTTTTATGCATCCGATTGGGATTATCAAAACCCTCAGGCCTTTTGTAGCCATACTTGGTTGCCGTTACTATTGTTTAAAGATTAGGTAAGGGCAAAGGGCACTGCTTTTCTTTGTGATTGTATTCCTTGACAAACCTTTAGATCTTGCATAGGTGCCTCGCTCCTTCATTCACCCCTGACTCCCCCAGTTTAATTCGATCAAGGCGCATCTTCCGTCTTCGAGGTGAAGTACAGTATCCGCTTCAAGCCCGTAGCGGTCGTGATAATGGGACACGGTTCCGCCAAGGGGAGAGGAGCAAGCCCTTTGATCGCGAATGCAAAGTGATCCGAAGAGAAAGCCAAGCGTCTTGAAATCCTTTCTAAAATGCCCCAGGGAAAGCCCAAGGGCGGCCACAGCGATGGATGGATCGATCATATTCCGCTTTTTGGAACTCCGGATTGCCGTCTTGGAGCGGATTGCCGGGCGCCAGGAATCATTGTCGTTCCGGTGGATAAGGACAAGTGTACATAAAGATAAGTTCGAGCGCCAAAAAATGGAGCAAACAGATAAGCGGTTTTTACGTTTTCCAAATGTGACCTTTTCGTTTATTCGAAGATTGCTATGGCAAAGTATTGGAGAGGGTAGGTGGCCGAAAAAAGGTCAAAGGAAAAACGGTATTGGTTGCCAACTTCAAAAGAGATCAAAGGAACTTCTTCCTTCTTTTTGTTGTAGTATTTGCAATCAACGTTAATCGTTTCGAGATCACCGTTGGTGAAATTGATGACGTTTGGACAGTTCTTAGTTACGATTATGACCTCGTCGTCGCCGTCCTTACTGGCCTTGATGTCACTTTCACCGGAGAGACCACGATAGGTGAAAGCCACGCTTCTGTCATAATACGAATTGGTATCTTCTTCGATGGCAGCCCTCACTTGCGTTCCAGATCCGCAGGCGGAAAGAAAAGCCACAATCAATACTACTGGAAGTTTCTTCATAATGCCCATTCAACCGTCCTTTCATTGACGTCGCCAACCATTGTTGGCGTTACTCGACAAGCCAAATTGTGGTCATGATACCATTCATGAATTCCCCCGGAGTGGATTCCGATTATCGAATTGGGTGAAATTGTCTGGACGATTGGTGATCCGCTTGAACCGGCCACCGCATCAATTTGGTGGCAAAACGAATACGAGCCAAATTCGCAAATTGATCCATCTGCCTTGCTTTGGCGCCCTGAAGAACCATTGTAGGCGTAATTGCGTAACCCCATCCCATTGAAAAGTGAGGGGCTGGCAACTGAGAAATAACCTACTTCATACCCAAGATTGCAATTAAGTTTGCATATTGCCCAATCATCGTTCGGACTGTGGGTTGTTGCATTCAAGCCAATAACCGCTGCTATCGAAGTGGCGCTTCCATATTGGCTAGGGTATTGCAGTGCGGAGTTGTACCCGGGCTTTGCCACAAGATGGGCCCAACCTTTTTGCGCATCATATACCATGTGGGCTGCTGTGAGAAGAATGTTTGGTCCCACCAAGGCGCCTGTCCCCAAATAAGTCCCAACAAAGTTGTCGTAGGAAACGAAGAGTTGGCAAACGGCTTTGAAAGGATAATAAGTATATTCATTATTCTGAAGGAAAACACGATCATCGTCTCCGTATATCCCGTCCGAGGTTGATGAAAACTCGTTATTGGCATCCAAGAACTCTGAACCTTCGTTTTCCACTTCGCTTCGTTTGACAAGTTTAAGGTCATTCTTGTAATCAAAACTTAAATAGGAATTGGTACTGTTGTGTGTTTCACCCAAAAGTTTTCTTGTCTCGTTGTTTGCCCAAACAAAACTGAAGGCGTCCTCCCGCTCTGCGGGACAGATAACTCCAAGCAATGCGGTTATGATAGTAATCGAAGTGATGAACATTTGGCTTTTCCCCTTTCAATAAATAAGTCTCTTATTCTTTGGAATTGTCCGATCAAGTTTTTTCCTGAGCAGGGGAACAGAAAAACGACTATTATGAAAAAGATGAGAAATTTGCCAATTTCACTTGTCCATTTATTCATAAACGAGGATCCCAAAGCGGTTTCGAAGGTTTACGAACAAATTAAAAATCTTCTATTTTTTGTCATAACAACTTATGTAAAAAACCAAGAAGACGCGAAAGACGTTTTTCAGGAAACCCTTCTGGCAATTTGGAAAGAAAAAGAGTCCTGCAATCCTCATACATTTGTCCAATGGGCTGTAGGAATTGCTAAGTTCCAGTCATATCGGCTGCTTAAGAAAAAGCAGAATGATTTTCTTCCATCTGAGGATATGGATTCCTGCGGAAGCGAGGATTCTGAGCCCTCTCTTTTTAACGAGATCGCGCCATATCTCAGCGCCGATGAGTGTTCGGTATTGGTTTTCAAATTTGAGTTTGGGATGACAATAAGGGACATAGGGAAAGTCATGGGTGTTCCAAAGTCGTCGGTTCAAGACATTTACAAAAAAGCTTTGGAAAAAACGAAACGACATCTCGAGAAGGGAGAAACGTCATGAAAGAAAAAAGGGAAATCAAGGATAAAACTGAAGAATTTTTCCAAAAACACTTCCCTGACGGCGTTTCTTTTCCATCGTGTTTGCCAAAAGAAACCCATGGACGCAGATCTCTAAAACGGTTTGTTGCCATAACCATTATGGCCGGCCTGTTGCTCATCGGTGGCATCGGGACCTTGATTTCTTTTCTCGTCCCGAAAAATCCTTCTTCAAGCATGGCCTCTCTTGATACCTCCATAAGTAGCAATTCGGCGTCTGATTCTTCATTGAAAGAAACAAAGACAAACACTAGCTCCACTCAAAATGAGTAAATGGTTAATATTCGATTCGCCTTCACCGAAGCATCAAACAGAGATTCAACGTAATGATTTGCGCCCCCTTAGGAAGTTTTTCGTTAACGAAACGTAATCTCTGGCGATAGTCTCCTCCTAGTTTCTTGTTTGCTGAGACGCAACCTGTCTTCTATGGCCACAACCAAAAACCGCCGAAAGGCGACTTTCTCTTTCCATTTGAGGTTTTTAAGCTGTTAAAAACGGACGACGGACCTTGCGAACGTTGCCAGCAAAGTCCGGAAAATTGTCGATTGGCGGAGGCGTAGAGATTCGAACTCTAGCTGGAGCGAGGCCCCACTATCGGTTTTCAAGACCGACCCCTTAAACCGCTTGGGTACGCCTCCGTATGCTGGTGGTCCATCGATGGGTTGAACATCGGACCTTGCCCTTATAAGGAGCCTGCTCTAACCAGCTGAGCTAATGGACCAGGGCCACTACGAAAAGTAGCCTCGTTATTATAACCATCTCTCACCAGTCCCACAACGAAGAAAGCGAAACGGGGAGACGGGTTTCGGACTTAAGGAGAAAAAGAAAGCAATCGCTGAGGGCCAAAAAAAGGGGAAACGAAGTGATCGTCTCCCCTTTATCCTTACTTCTTTTTGATCGGCAGCCAGATTTCGCTCTCGTAATCGACCGCTGCTTTGTTCCCATCTGAATAGTATTCGACGTCGATGTTACCATCCATTTCGTATTCCTTGCTGTTCGGAAGCCATTCGGAATAGATCCTCGTGTTGACCGACTGCATGGCGCCGGGCATTTTGCCGAGACAGCGGAAGCGGGCCCATAAACGGGCGGGCACCTCGAGAACTTCAAAGCCTTCCGGCACCTTTTCCCCATGGTAGTCCCCGGCGATGTAGTAGTCGAAATCCTTGCAGTTCGGCCTCGAAACGCAGACTCCGTACTTCCCGATGTGACATTTCTCAATGAGCGAACGGTTCGGCGAATTGGGATTGCATATGTCTTTCAGAACCTCGTCCCAGAAAGCGGGGAGCCGGTCGTAGGCCGTCTCCGTTTCAGAGGCCCGTTTAAGGCCGATAATTTTGAAGGCTTTCTTTTTTTCGATTGTGTATTCCATAAGATGTCCTCCTTTGATGGACGTCGTGATTTCTAGCGGCAGAAACGGCTGGATCGAGCCTCGGTGTTTTCTCGCGTAGGTCGGAGTGACCCCATGGAAGGCCACGAAGGCCTTGGTGAAGCTTTCCGGCGTTTGGTAGCCGTAGCGGTAGCCCACCTCCAGGACCGCCTCTTTCGAAGACGAGAGGTCGAGAGCGGCAAGATAGAGCTTCCTTTTCCGAACGTACTCATCGACGGTGTAACCGGTGACGGCCTTCCAAACCCGCATAAAATGGTAGGGCGAAAGGGCCACCGCCTCGGAAACGTCGAGGTAAGATGGATCCTCCTTGAGATGAGCCTCAAGGTAGGAGACGGCTGAGGAGAGAAGACTGAGGTAATCCATTTGCTATAGCACCAATATCATAAAAGATAATAAGGAGGGCGTCTTGTCTTCGATTGCTATCTTAATTCAACAGGAAAAACGTTAATGGGCCTACTTCATGATCTTTTCGAGGACGAAGGAGCCTTCGGAAAGGTCTTGCGGATTGGTGATCCGAACGCACTTGAAATGGCATTTGTTGATGTAGAAATTGTGGTTTCGATGGGAAAAGATCGGGGTTTCGGTCTTCCAGCAAACCGTCTCGGGATAGAGGGCCTCCACCGTCTGCCACACTTGGAGACCATAACCGTGGTTCTCGTAGGCAGGGTCGAGAAAGATGCAACCGAGGAAATTGTTCCCGTCAGGGTGAATCCACAGGTTCACTCCTCCAATGGCCTTCTCCCCAAGCATAATGACGTACGGGGTGGCCTTCGGGTGCAAGAACCATTTCCGCAGAAAGTCCCCGTTGTCGTAGCCGGGAGGCCCACCCTTGGCCCCATTAAGGTGAAGGCGAGAATCCTCGTCGAAAGCCGCGCGCATGAGCGGAGTTAAGAGAGAAATGTCACTTTCGACGAACTTTCTTAAACTTAAAGCGTTCGTTTCTTCGACGCTGCTTAGGGCCATCTTAATGATCTCCGATTACAAAATCGCCTCTCTTGGTTGATTATAACGGAAGCCTTAAGCATTTCCAATTGAGCTAAGGAGAACCTCAGATACAAAGATCACAACAAATATTTTCTTGCAAGGTTTCTAGGTTGGAAGGCAACAGTAAGACGACCGCGAATTTATCGGTTTAACCTTCTTTAACTTATAACAACGGCATACAGTATTGCTTGTAAGAAATAGGTATAAAAAGGCTACTTTGTTTCGCAATGCGCGTAACATTTTGATTTTATGGTTGTTTAAAGTTTGACTGCATTATTAAAACAAGTTAGTATAATAAAACTTAATTTCGTCAACATCAGGATGGCTGCAGGGGCCAGTTGACGGACTGTTCGATTCTCGGCAGGAACCAAGTATCGAATGGAAAGTTTGGGTTTTCGTGACCGGGAGGGGCCATGTCCAGTTTCTTAGCCAAAAAATCAGGAATACTGTCCTTCGGGATTGTTTTGGCTATTGGCTTGGGCTTAACCATCGTATCCCAGTCTTCTCAACCTGATGTAATTCTTGCCACCAGTCCCTCGAGTCTTTATAAATCTTATTATTTCTCCGATGGGGGCACTAGTGGGAATAGCAGTTATTCGAAAACCAACATCACCACTACAGTATCGTATGCCTCAGACAATCCGGGAGGCAAAAACTTACCTCGCACGACTTGGGAAGCGGACTACGCTAACCTCTCTTATACTTATGGCACCTTCCTGGGAGGCAAACTGGTCTCGACCGTCCAAACCAACGACACCACCCCTTGGGCCAATATCAAAACGAAGTTCTGCCTCGACCTCTCCATTGATGTGGTCACGATCCGGGATTGCGAGTACTTTGGCACCAAATCGAAGCTAAAAAACCTGTACTTGCAAAGTTCTTCTGACACCGTCACTTGGGTCACGGTCAAAACTCTTTCGGTTCCGTCAGGATTGAAACTGAATAATAAGAAGGTTGGAGATGGCATCAACATCGTCTTTAACGGCTTCACCATCGCCGCCAACTCCTACCTTCGTTTCGGAATAGGGCTGACTGCCTCTAGCACCAACTCGGGTTTAGAATTCAACGGAATAGCATTTAACAGTTACACGCTTTGCTAATTAATTCTTTTTCTTTTCGCGTTTTCGAAAGAAGAATCCATGGCTTAATTTTTGTCATAATCTATATTTGACATTGATGTGGTTTTGCTCGTCGCGGATTTTCCTAGAACAATCGGGGTCGGCTCTGAAGGATAACAAGCGTGATCATCTTTTTTGACGAATTTGATTAATTGATAAGTTACAAAACATGATCAAAGGCCCGATTAAGTGGTCGCTTTTTTTCTTAAGCTTATTGGATGTCTTTTACAAAGAATAGATCGCTTCAAAAAAATTACGCCACCAATTGGAACAAAGAGGCAAGAAAAACGCTTCCTTTTCTTAATTTTTAAAAAAACAAAAATGTGAGGCGGCGTCAGGCTTATTCTTTCAAGTGGAATAGTTTATTTGGCGTGGTAATTTAATTATTTAATCACAACTAAATATTTCTTGAGTTTTCGCTTTGATAATCAATATAATGTCCATGTTTTTATGGGACCTAAATTTGCTGGCAACCGGCAATGTATAGGCTCCCGTAAAAGAACGTTTTGTTCTTGTCTATCAAAGAGATCTAAAAAGGTTGCTTCGGTTTTCTCGTTAAGGGGGATTGTTTATGTCAGTATTTACCAAAAGAGCCGGTCTTTTCTCTGGCGGAGCCTTTCTGCTCGTCAGCATCACGTTGGCTTTGAGTTCGCAAAATTTCCAACCGGAACAAATTCTTGCGGGTGGAGCTTCCAGCCTTCATAAATCTTTCAATTTCACCGACGGAGGGAGCAGCAACAACAGTGCTTACGCTAGCGTCAACCTTGCAACCAACGTTTCCTATGCCTCCGATAACCCCGGTGGTACTTCCGGCACTACGGCATGGGAAGCCGATTACGCCAACCTTTCGCTAACTACCGGAACCCGTCTCGGCGGAAAACTGGTCTCAACCGTTCAAACCGACAACACCACCGCTTGGGCCAACATCAAGACCACTTTCCAAATCGCACTATTTATTGATGTGGTAACCATTCGCGATTGCGAGTATTTCGGTACTTTGGGCAACTTAACCAATCTATACTTGCAAAGCTCTTCTGATAACGCAACTTGGTCAACGGTGAAGACGTTGGCTGTTCCGGCTGGATTAACAGTGTCTAACACAACTGTCGGCGATGGCATCAACATCGTCTTTGATGGCTTCACCATTGCCGCCAATTCCTATCTTCGCTTCGGAATCGCCCTAACTGCCTCCGGCACCAACTCCGGCTTCCAGTTTAACGGTATTGCGCTAAACAGTTACACCCTCTGCGTCTAACGTCTCTGGATCATCTCAATTAGGACACGGATCGGCCGTGTCCTTTTTGGTTGTAAAGAACGGTTATTAGCTCCTCTTCCATTCCAAAAGAAACGATCTCTTGAGACAAAAAGGATCGGGTAGGAATAACACCCAAAAATACTAGGAGACCAAAAAATCACACTAAAGGAAGAAGGGAAAGCAAGATCACATTAATGATTAGGAAGACAAGTGAGGTGATGATAACGGGAGCACCGGCATACTTGAAAAAGAGGGAAACCCCGCCTCTATCAAAACTGATTTTGGACTCCAACGAAGCTTCGTCGGGAGTAAGCTTCTTCCTAAGACGGATCCGGGCGTTTTCGGAAGGAACATAGGCAAGTGTCCTGATTAGGTTCATCAAGATAAAGAGGCAGCAAACGAACAGAACCGCGTCAGGGATGACGTCCCAACCCTTCGTCGCGACATAAGCCAGAAGGATTCCCGCTAGCAAGGCAGAACCTACGTAGGAGATAACAAGAGTTGAAGAATCGGTTCCTTTGGAAGCGGTTCCGGTTTTGGTGACACCTTTCGTTTCGGGCATTGCCTTCGCCGATTGAGGCGAGTTGGAAGCTTGAGTGGTTTTGTCAAAGGCCTCAGAAGAAGCGTCGATCTTAACTCCACAATAGGGGCAAAAGACCGTTCCCTCTTCGATTTCTTTTCCGCAATGGAGGCAAAAAGGCATATAGTTTACTCCTGAATCCTTGTGGCAAGGTGCTCGCCAGACGTAATGGTTTCTCCATCGATGGAAATTACCCAGTGGGTAGTGTCGGTGCTCTCGGTTTCATACAATTCGAGATTGTGGCCAAACGAAGTCCAGGTTCCGGAAACCCCGTTATCGCCATTGTCATAAACGTAGTCCCACGTTTTATCACTTCGAATTTCCCATATGATGTATCGAGTGGATCCGGTTTTGTAATAGTCTTGATAGTCCCCAACCGGATCAGCAACCACACCGCCGCTTGAAGAAAGGCCGAGAATGCTTCCAGTGAATAAGAGGGCTATCGAGGCAATAGACAGGCCAACGAAAAGACGCGTTTTCCCTTTGGCTTGGAAAAAATAGAAAAGACGAGAAAGGCCGGTGCTTTTTTCAATGTTCTCCGCCGAAACTGGATGGTCTTTTTGTGGCAATCTCTCGCTCAAAGACTTGGATTCGGCCTTCGAGAAGGAAAAGCGCGATAATTTAAAAAACAGCAAGAAAAGGGAACCGATGGAAAGAACTAGGAATGCAATTCCGGCAAAGACGTTGATCAAAAAACCGATCCCGGTTAAGCCTAACAAGATGGAGGAAACCAAAAACCAACTCACAAT